>Ga0334892_1000454_pt1 | contig 51168 bp, 33 predicted proteins | sample GraSluR3_MG_4_FD_207213 | JGI IMG/M metagenome (GOLD analysis project Ga0334892, IMG submission 207213) | Sludge microbial communities from methane-producing bioreactor in Wageningen University, Netherlands - Granular Sludge_15_04-R3 | ecosystem: Engineered > Bioreactor > Anaerobic >...
AAACTATCTCTCCGCTACGATACAGGCAGACATAGTCAAGCAGAAGCAGCCGGAAAACAACGGAGGGTACAGGGCACTGAAATTTGGAAAAACTCATAAAAAAGTCTATGATGAATTAACGACCGACCATCCTGTAGATCTGACCAGATACCAGGTGGTGAACTGTTTCATGGGAAGAGCCGGTTTGATCAATTCCGGTGGAGCTTCCGGTGAAAATGATCTCGCTCAAGCTGTAAGAACGGCTGTTATCAACAAAAGAGCCGGAGGAATGGGTCTGATTTCTGGACGCAAGGCTTTCCAGAAACCGATGCAGCAAGGGGTCGAGCTCCTCAATGCAATCCAGGATGTCTATCTCTGCGAGGATGTCACGATAGCTTAGTAATGCACAAGTCTGGCAGGTAGATAATAAAAGAAGAGGCCTGCATTATAACAGCAGGCCTCTCATTTTTGGCTAAGGAGCTTATGAAAATTGCAACTCAAGCGCTTTGAGAAGCTTATCAAGTATTTCCGGCTTCTGACTGAGATCTGATGATTTCAGGTATTCTCTTCTCTGATTGAATCTATCTTTCATTGTCGTCTGATAATCGTGCATATTCTCTCTCGTCTTCGGATCATAGGTCTCATAAAAATCTGGGAGTATAGCATCTACACTCTCTCTGGTCGGGATCATTGCACCAGGAAGCATATCCCATTCTTCCCATTTCAACTCATCCATAAGTATTGCTGTCTGCAATCTCAATGAGGTCTGGAGCTTGATCGGTTCCAGATCGCTGTCACTCGATTTCCAAAAACCGGCCGAATTGAAGGTATAACAGGTAGCACCGAGCTCAAGAACATTGAAGAAGGCATTGATATCCTTATAGAGCTCGTAGACCCTGAATGGATTGGCAAAAGGTTCAAAAACGAGTTTCTTCAGTTCATCTTCCGTAACATTTTCGGCTCTGCTCCTGCGAGTCATCAGAGTCGCTCCCATTGCAATCGCCAGATCATTACTACTGTATCTGATTATTGGAGGTAACGTATTATCTTTCATCAACCAGGAGAGTGCTTTGGGAAAGCTACATTTATTGACCCAGGCTCCCAGAAGGTCACGATCGAATAAGGCCCTTCCATTACCCTGGCGAACATCCAGACCGAGAGGGACTATCCTGCCGTGGTTATCTATCAGAGCGTGATTCATTACACTGAGACAGTATTTCCAGTCGGGATGATTCAGGTTACGGCTATCTGTTTTATCGAAGAGAGAAGGTTCCCATACCCGACAGACCTTCTCTTCCATATCTATCTGAAATGCGTCATCATGTAAAACCACCTTCTTGAATCCTCTGGGGAGAGTTCCCCCATTATCGGGGGTATTGGTATGTGAAGATTTACCCGTCCCGGACAGGCCATAGAAAGCTACAGACCGCTTTCCGAGTTTCTGATATTTTTCCTCTTCGCAACCGGTGAAATCGATCTCCTTGATCCCGCCATGACAGGCTGCCATACCGAGCCGCATCCCGGAGGTCCAGGCAAGTGTCAAGGTTCCCTTCTTGCGCTCTCCAAAGTAACGCATCCCAAAATTGAAGATTACGTTATGCTTTTCATCGACCAGTGCCAGCTGCGGAGAACCGACATTATGATAGAAAGAGTCATTACAGGTCCATTCATTGAACCCGACAATGAGTATATCCTGAACATCGATCAATTTACTGTTTCTGTATTGCTCCTCCATAACCTCGAAGGGGGTAAAGTTACAGAGCCAGTTGAAAACATTACAGGCATCTGAAGTTGTGGTAACAAAGGTCGCTTTGATCATCAGATCTGGATCAAGACCCAGTACCGCCTCCGCTTTAATGAGGTCATAATGTTCAAGCTGAAAGATAGCTTCTCTCAAGTCACCCTCGACCTTATTCTTCTTATCGGGGGTTATCCTGTTATAGAAGATACGTGCTTTCGCCGTTCTGCCAATTATCTTGCCGTGACAGTCATCCAGCACTTTCGCACCCTTGGGTAGTTTGTACTTCTCGGCTATCGGTGGATAGATGTCCAGATCAGTCTTCGCTACACCGGGTTGCTGCAAAGCGAGTTCATAAGCCTCTGCTACTGTTACCTTACGAACTCTCGGATTATTCATCAAAGTTTCGGCTACCGCCCGCACTGGCGACATATCTTCCAGTTTGGGATAGAAATTGTAACTGTTCATACTTGCCATTAGATAGACCTCCAATATATCATGGTTTATTTCTATTATTTAGATGATCGTCTTGTCGGCTGTTTCTCTCTGCTGATAAAACAGTTCTGTATATTCTAGTTCTAAATATAAAAATTGCGGGTAAAAATATCTTGATTCTTCTCCGTAATATCGCTTCTGACACGATTACCTACAAAAAGAGAAAATAAAAAGCAGCCTGAAAGCTGCTTAATATTTCGTTCATCTCTTTATCCTGTTTTTTACTCCGGCATTACACTGACGAATTTTCTACCGGAAGTTTTGGTTTCAAATTTAACGCATCCTTCTACCAAACTAAAGATAGTGAAATCTTTTCCTAACCCGACATTCCGGCCGGGATGAACTTTAGTCCCTTTCTGACGCACAATTATGTTGCCCGGGACTACTCGCTGTCCACCGTATCTCTTTACTCCGAGATATTGCGGATTACTGTCTCTTCCGTTTCTACTACTGCCTACACCTTTTTTATGTGCCATTATAACATCCTTTTTTATCTTATGATATCTTTGATCCTGATTTCGGTGAAATCCTGACGATGGCCCTGCTTCTTGGCATAACCCTTTCGTCGTTTCTTCTTAAAAACGATGATCTTTCTGTCACGTTTATGGGCAATAACCTCGGCAATGACTTTTGCTTTATCGACTGTCGGTCTTCCGATCTCGATATCGTCATCATTGCGGAGCATATAGATATCATTAATCTCCAGCTCGCTCCCTACCTCCTTATCAGCAAGATAAGGAACCTTGAGAGTACTCTCTTTCTCTACCTTATATTGATTGCCTTTAAAATTCACTATGGCGTACATCAATCTCTCCTTATTAACATCGGTATTACATTGAAGTGTTGTTCACTTTTTTCCTTCTGCTTTTTTTGTCAAGCACTATATACTATTGTCAGCTCTTTTTTGGGGTCATCATAGAATATCCTGTATTTATCCATATTGATATCCATATCCTCTTCGATTATAACCCTCGGTTTGATCCCTCTGAAATAATCGGGAAATGCCTGTAGATATTCTTTTATCAATGGATGAATGACCAGGGTGATTGGTTTGTTTCTTACATAATACTCTGCCCGCTCCAGACTGCGGTGAATTTTCATAGCCACCGCCTCTCGGGAGAGGACACGGCCAGTTCCGTTGCAGCACTGACAGTGTTCGGAATAGGTGTTCAGAAGGCCTGGTCCGGTTCGCTTCCTGGTAAGTTCTACCAGGCCAAGGGGTCCGAAGAAATAGGCTTTACTCTTTGCCTTGTCTTTCCGGAGCTCTCTCTTCAATATCTCGAAAACTTCGTTCTTGTAGGCTTCTGATCTCATATCGATGAAATCAACAATTACCATACCACTGAGGTCTCGTAGTCTCAGCTGTCTGGCTAATTCTACTGCTGCCTCGATATTGGTCTTTCTGATTGTAGATTCGTAATCTTTGTGCCCGGTGAAGCTACCGGTATTGACATCAACTGCAACGAGAGCTTCGGTCTGTTCAATGGCAATATTACCACCACTCGGCAAGGGGATATGGGCATGGAATATCTTTTGTATCTCACGCTCTATCCCAAAAGCGTCGAAGATTGGTGAGTCTTCATCATAATATTCAATTCTGCTCACCAGATCGGGAGCTACATCCTTCAATTCGGTAATCAATCTCTTCATAAACTCTCTGTCATCCACTACCAGCCGATCGACTTGAGAGTTGAAGAAATCCCTGATCAGTTTACTCGCCATATCGTTCTGATCATAGATACAGGAGGGCGTTGGTTCAACATTGATCTTATGTTCGATCAGTTTCCAGCTCTTATACAACCCCTCATATTCGTTGATAAAATCCTCTTCGGATATACCCTCTGCATCTGTCCTGACAATAACACCGACATTCTTGTCTTTGACTTTGTTCAGTATCGATTTGATGCGGTTTTTCTCGGAACCTGCATTGATCTTCCGTGATATAGCTATCTTGCTCTTGTTAGGAAAGAGAACGAGATACTTGCCGGGTACAGAGATCTGACAGGTCAGTCTGGCACCTTTCTTGTTTATCGGACCTTTCTGTATCTGAACTATAATCTCCTGCCCCTTGGTCAGGAGTTGATTGATCTTCTTCGATTCCTGGTCAGAATATTTTCTGGCCTGGGTATTGGTTTCCGTTAAGCTGAAAAAATCTGTCACAATATCTGAATAGTGCAGAAAAGCTGTCCTTTCCAAACCTATATCAATAAATGCTGCCCCCATACCGGGCAGGATATCCTTCACTCTACCTTTGTAGATGTTGCCTATAATAGTCCCTTTGTTCTGGGTCTCGACAAACAGCTCCATCAGACGGCTGTCTTCCAGTATAGCTAATCTCTTTTCCAGAGGATGTATATTTAGAATTATTTCGTTCATTGTTAAGTTTTTCTCCATTGGAATCAAAACATTTTATAGGGTAATATCGTCAAGATTTTTCGTTTTTCCTTGACATCAACTCTCGAATGAAAACTTTGACTGAAGCAGAAAATTGTTGCGAGGTGGAGCAGTCTGGTAGCTCGTCGGGCTCATAACCCGAAGGTCAGAGGTTCGAATCCTCTCCTCGCTACCATTGGCGGCGTAGCTCAGTCGGTTAGAGCATCGGAATCATAATCCGAGTGTCCGGGGTTCGAGTCCCTGCGCCGCTACCATTTTCTTGAGTGATTTTTTCCTGAAAAGCGCCAGTAGCTCAGTTGGACAGAGCAACGGCCTTCTAAGCCGTGGGTCAGAGGTTCGAATCCTCTCTGGCGTGCCATTTATTAGACGGTGGCTGTAGTTCAACCGGTTAGAGCACTGGATTGTGGTTCCAGACGTTGTGGGTTCAAGTCCCATCAGCCACCCCATTCATTCTCATCTGACTTTTCAACTCATTCGTGCAGCAGAATTTCATTGACTTCTCACCTCTCTACACCAGATTTGATTTATGAGAAATAGATATACAACACTACTCTTTGATGCTGATGGTACACTCTTTGACTATGACCGGGCAGAACGTGAAGCTCTGCTCAATACCTTCAAACACTTCTCAGTTCCTCACGATGAGGATGAGATCGTTACAGGTTACAGGCTGATCAATAATGAACTCTGGCGGCAGTTCGAGAGTGGAATGATCTCTCTACCCGAACTACGTGCAGAGCGATTTGCCAGGCTCTTCAAGTCACTCGGACTCGATCTCGATCCTCACAAGTTTGGGGAGATCTATATCCTGAAACTTGGAGAATGCTCTGTTCTACTGCCCACCGCTATAGAACTGCTGGAGGAATTAAAGGGAAAATACAGGATGGCTCTTGTTACTAACGGGATTGCAGTCGTGCAAAGGCGGAGAATCAAAAAGGCCGGTCTTGACAGATACTTCAGGTTAATTGTCATTTCGGAAGAGATAGGCTATCCGAAACCGGATCCCCTCTTTTTCGATATTACTCTCAAGAAGCTTGATAATCCGGATAAGGACGAGGTTCTGATAATTGGCGACAGCCTGACAAGTGATATAGCGGGGGGTAATCTTTCGGGTATAGACACCTGCTGGTTCAATCCGGAGAGCAAAGATAACGAAGGTGAGTTTCAGTCTACCTATTCTATCAAGAAATTACTCGATCTGTTAACACTACTGTAATTCTTAAGACAGTAGTTTTCGAGCTTCCAGATTACAGTTAATCCTGCTCCCATCCTTCGCGTAACCTTTCCAGTGGATATTCATAGATATAGAAATCGTCTTCCATTTCCCAGCTCTTCATATCGAGGCTTCCGACAGTCCTTAAATAAGGTTCTTTGGTCGGAATCTTCGCTTCTATTTCGGTCCAGTTCTTTAGGATACAATTTGTCTTCATCTCTTCGAAGAGTTCTCTTGCGATATCATCGTCTTCTACATCGAAGAAAGAGAGAGAGCCGCCGGACATTGTCAAAAAGCGCAGATTGTACAACAGTAAGCCAGAGATTTTATTACCCCTTTTTTTAGCTATGTACTGACCAGGCTCATAGAATGCCTCTCTCAAAAATTTCCGGGAATAGGGATAAGCTTTCCAGTCGATAGTGATACAATTTCTGGAATCTTTCAAGAAGCTGGAATGTTCGACAAAGGTAGCCATTTCCTCAAAAGAGAGCTCTGCTCCTCTGAACTTTCTTTCACTTCCACCTCTCTCCAGTAATAGCTGTTTCTCTTCCTCTTCAATCGTATAGTACTTATTGGACATAACATGAAAAACCCTGAACCCGGCCTTTTCTGTTATATGCCGGGATTCGACATTATCGATATAGGTAGAGAAACGGATTGAACTGATCCTCTTCTCTTTTTTCAGCTTGCTAAAAAAATAGTCGTTAAGTCTCTTACCAACACCCTTATGTTCAGTCTTAATATCTTTCCTTAAGCCTTCCAGCCAGAGATCGGTCTCTGTCAGATAGGTCAGTTTGAGAAAACCGATAATACGTCCTGCAAATAATAAGGCTACGAACTCACCCTCTTGATCCTTCACCCAGGAATCGAAAACGAGAGGGATATAATCGTCACCCTCCCAGATCTGGCTACTAATCCGGATTATTTCTTCTCTATCATCTGGTACTATTCTTCGGATTTCGTATCCCATAACCGCTCAGCTCACTTTTTTGTTTATCTCTTTACCGAGAGCGGGAATTATTGTCAAATAAAGAAATCGCTCTTTCGGGTAGTATATTGCGAGTTATGAGAGAGAAAGGCTCTCTAAGATATTCTCCATCCATTTATCTGATAATGAATGAATATAGGATGTGATATATAGCCGGCTGCTTTCATACCATACAACTTGCACGATCACTGAATTGTAGCTGCCCTTGTAATAAGTCTCCCCTGCTTAGGTATGAAGAGAAAAAGTTGTTGACTCGACTTATTAACAGTAGGTTATTAGTATAAATTGTTGGGAGAGTTTGATGGATGGAATGAAAATAAGAGGCAGTTTGATAATCATCTTGCTGATTCTTATCGCTTTTCTTGTCTTTCTGACTGCATCTGGCCACTTTAACGGCTATCGTCAACCAGAACTGGTCTTTCCCGAGGCGGAAGACCCCTATGAAGTGGTCTATAATTTCAGTTTCAGAAACAGAGATTATACGATAAGGAAAACCCTATACAGGAGTTACTATGATTATTACTCTGAGTACTCTGAATATATACCGGATATCAGAGATCAGGGTGATTATTATACCTTCATCAAGAAAACAAACCCGACAGACGATACAATCTCCCGCCTTGTAACTACACTCTCTAATTTTGCCGAACAAGAAAACCTTAGCCAGGATCAGGCACTGGAACTGGCCATGCGTTTCGTTCAGAGTATCCCTTATGATGATTCCAAAGCAGCAATGGTGACTGCATTCTCCACCCTGGAAGACATTCCGACTATGCTTGAACTACTCCCCCGTCATCCATACGTAACTCTCTTCGATCAGAGAGGTGTATGTTCCGATAAGACGATCCTGGCATCTTTGATAGCCGAGGAGATGGGTTACGGCACGGCAATCTTCTCCTTCGACGGTGAAGATCTGGAAACCGGTGTGGGACATGTAGGACTGGGAGTGAAATGTCCTGTCTCTTATTCGATTCTGAACAGTGGTTACTGTTATGTGGAAACTACTGCTCCGGTGCCGATAGGAACGACCAGTATCTATCTGACACCTGACGTTCAGGCAATATTCTATCAATCGCACAATGAAAGGGATAGTGATAATCGACCACTGGACTTCGGGATTGCGGAGCTATTCGAACTGGACCAGGGAGATATGTATCAGGGAATAATTGAGACCTATAGATTGGAGGTTCATTTAGAGACACTGGAAAAGGCTCTGGAACAACAGAGTATAGAGTTAGAAGAGAAAAGGGAACGTGTCAATCAACTCAATATGACCCTGACAAATATGGCCGATGAAGGGTTGGTTCAGATGTTCTATAACGAATACGATGCTATCTATTCCGAGTACGAGAAAGAAGTGAATAACTTTAACCTTCTGGTAGAGAACTATAACAGGATGATCGAGGACTATAATCAGACTCTGAAGAAGATGAATTATTAAGCAAACTGAATTTTGCGATTAGTATTTGTCATAACGATTTAGCGATTACTCCAGCGGGAAGTTCTGGAACTATAATTCGATGTTATATAAGGTGTTGGATTGCTCTCTTTTTTTATCCTTGACCTAAAAAGTGATACTTATGATTATGAATAAAAATAAATCCAATTGGAGGAACTATGTCTAAGAAAATCCTGGTAGCTACAGAGAAACCTTTTGCTCCAGCAGCTATTGATGAGATTAGTAAGATTGTCAGTGATGCAGGTTATTCGCTCGTTTTACTCGAGAGTTATCAGCAACGGGAGGAATTGATTAATGCATTATCTGATGCCAATGCCGTCATAGTACGAAGTGATAAGATGACCGCAGAGGTAATAGAGAGGGCTCCTCATCTGCAGATAATTGTCAGAGCCGGTGCCGGTTATGATAATGTCGATCTGGAAGCAGCAAGTAAGAAGCAGATCGTCGTAATGAATACACCCGGCCAGAATTCTAATGCAGTAGCCGAATTGGCTTTTGGAATGATGTTGAACCTGGCACGAAACGGCTTCTCGGGTAAAAGCGGTACTGAACTGAAAGGAAAGAAACTCGGAATCCATGCCTGTGGTAATGTCGGAAAACATGTTGCCCGTATCGGTAAAGGTTTCGGTATGGATATCTATGCTTATGACCCCTTTATTGCCGAAGATGTCCTTGTCAAGGATGGTATAAAACCGGTTAAGACGGTAGAAGAACTCTACAGAACCTGCGACTATATATCTCTGCACCTCCCGAAGGTAAAGGAGACTATCTGCTGTATCAACTACGAATTGATGTCGAAGATGAAGAAAAACGGTGCTATCATCAATACAGCCCGTGCTGAGATCATTGACGAAGCCTCTCTATTGAAGATGATGGAAACAAGACCGGATTTCAAATACGCTTCGGATATCGCCCCCGAATGTAAAGATGAGATAGCAGAAAAATATCCGGGCAGGTTCTTCTTTACTCCAAAGAAGATGGGTGCTCAGACTAAAGAGGCAAATATTAACGCTGCTATCGCTGCAGCTACTCAGATTGTCAACTTCTTCAAAAAGGGTGACAAGACCTTTCAAGTTAATAAATAAGATGTGATGTTAATGAAGTAAGGGTAGCTTCGGTTACCCTTACTCATTTTTTATTTCTCTATCGGGAGGATAGAATGAAAAAAACTCTGATAATTATGGCCGTTATGTTACTTCTGATACCGACCCTTCACGCTAATAAAGGTTTGAATGTCCGCCTGGGATTTCTCTCACCTTCTGCTACCAAGATCGGTATCTTCCCCGGAATCAGTTACGGTTTCAATATCGATAATATAGTCGATATGGGAATCGGTGGTGATTTTTTCTATCGTAATGAACGTCAGACACGTACTATATCAGTTTCCGAAACACCCGGTGGAACTGAAGTAGAACAGAAACAGGTTGGCTCTGACCTGACAACCTATTACGTCCCACTGATGGCAGCTGTCCGGATTGGCGTTCCGGTAGACCTGCCAGTCATTCCTTACGGTGGCGTTGGGCTTGGCTGGGGCTTGCTCTGGGAAAAAGTATTTATTGCAGAAGATACTACTGTTGAACCACCCAACGAGAAGATCGACGAGGTAAATTTCTATAATGGCTTCAACTGGAGTGTTCAACTCGGTGCCAAATATCCGCTCAGTGAAAATGCTAGCTTTTACGGAGAGACCTTCTATAATGGTGGCAAGATGAAAAAAGATATTGAGAGAGGAGCAGAAGGAATAACCTGGGATGAAATAAACATGTCAGGTCTGGGATTGCGTTTGGGTATTGAAGTCCGCATCTAACAATGGTATATCTACTCGACCCAGCTAAAGCACTCCTGCCACAATTACAGAGAGAGGTGGAGAAAGAGGTTAAGCAGAACAGGCCAGAATACATCGTCGTTACAACCACTCAGGCCGACATTGCCCACCAGTTCTCCTTCCCTGATATCACAACTATCGTAGTTTTTTTCCCTGACGGAGAAGAGTTTGACTCTGAGCAGTATCATAAGGTAAAAGAGAAACTGGAGAGTGAGAACATACAGACTCTGATAGGAGAACATATTATCGACAGCCTCTATCACTCCAGATCGGGAAAATTCCGGACTCTATTTCCGGCAGAGATAATGGCTGCCACTACTGCTGGTCTCTCTGCAAGTATCAAACGCTGCATAGAGAGTGCAGTTCTGGTTGTCGACCGTAAACTCGTACCTCCCCGCTCAAGAGTCCTGGCAGTTGCCGGGAGTAATAAGCTACCCGATACAGCTCTTCTTATAGAACCGAAAGAGAGCAGGAATATGCTGGATTCGAAGATTTTAAAGATAATCTGTCATCCCTATCAGGGTGATTTCTGATAATAATAGAGAGATAATGGGAGAAGCAGGAAAAACTCTATGCGTGAGATTGATTTAACACAGGAAAAGTACAGAATAATCGATTTTATAAGATTCTACCTCACCCGGGCAGGAATGAAATCCGTAATACTTGGCCTCTCCGGTGGGCTTGATTCGGCAGTTACAGCAGCTCTTGCTACCGAGGCACTGGGTAGTACTAACGTCTGGTCGATTATACTCCCATACCGGACCAGTAACCATAAGAACGTAGAAGATGCTCTTGAACTAACCGAACATTTGATGCTGCAACATCGGGTCATCTCCATCACCCCTTATGTCGATACTTACTTTGCAGAAAATGCTCCTGAAGCAAATACATTAAGGAAGGGGAACTTCATGGCCAGGATTAGAATGTCTATCCTCTACGACCTCTCGGTTGAATATGATGCTTTAGTTATAGGTACCGGAAATAGAACGGAGCTTCTAACCGGGTATACGACACAGTATGGTGATAATGCCTGTGCCTTCGAACCGATAGGGCATCTATATAAAACCGAAGTCAAAAGATTAGCAGGTTATCTTGATATTGGAGAGAGAATCATCAATAAAGACCCCTCAGCAGACCTCTGGCAGGGGCAGACAGATGAGGAAGAACTCGGTTTGAATTATGAGACCCTCGATTCTATTCTCTACCTGCTAACCGAAAAAAGGCTGAGTCCGGGCGAGTTGATTGAACAGGGATTTACTGAACACGACGTTAAGAGGGTTGTTAACCTTTACGAAAAATCGGCATTCAAAAGAAGAATGCCCCCACTAATCGATGACTATATTACAGACAATGGAGAACAAAGACTCTGAGGATATGATCGAACCCAACTGCAGGATAAAGTGGACAGATTACCCTGTTACGCTGTAATTTGGAGAGTTTGTAACAACAAAACAAGGAGCACAAGCATTTGAGTATCAAAATAGCCGAAGCCCACAAAAGATGTAAGATTTGTAGTAATTATCGCGCCCAGCGTTACTGCCCGAGGACGGGAAAAGATATCTGCTGGCTCTGCTGTAATGAAAAGCGAATAGATTATAAATGCCCCCAGGAATGTGCCTATATACTCCAGAAAGGACAGGGAAACGAATTCGAAAATTCTATCAAGAAAGCCAAAGTAGATTCTTTTCAGGAATTGAGCAGTTTGACTACCCGGCTCTTCGACCAATGGTGTGAAGTACCCTCCGATCTATTCAAAGACAGAATACCGACAGAGATGGCTCAGACAGAAGATGGTAAGAAGGAGTTGGAACAGTATTTCAACCGAATTGCACCATTCCTCGTCCTCCCTGAACGTTATTTACAACGAAAGCTCAATTTGAAGATCAAGACTGGCCTGGAGAATAAAGATAACTACGAATACTTTTCCGGGGAATACCTGGAGAAGATGATAGCACAAGAATGGGAAGATTCTATCCAATTGCTCTATTCACAGGACAAATATAGCGAAGAACTCTACAGAAGCAACTACATCATTAGACGTACCGGCAACAGGTTGTTGAAGCAGATTACCTCTTATCATATCATTCTCTCTGCTGTTTCCGAAAACCGGCAGGAAGCCCTCGTATATTACGAAATAAACAACAAATATGATCTCAGCATAATAATGGGCAAAATTAACGATAGATGGCTGGTGAAAGAACTCATTATCGGAAGTCCGAGTTTCTATTATGGCGAGAGAGAAGCGATTATGCTCATATCCGGTTGCATCTCCAAACAGGAGATGCCCAAAGCGAAACAGTATATCGACCAATATAGTGAAATCCTCATTGATTCTGCTGATGTCCACTATCTGAATGGGCTTTATCATCTGCTTGAAAAGGATTATCAGACAGCACTTAAGTATTACCTGACTGCTGTTGAACTCGATCCGGAGTTTTATGAGTATAAATACAATCTCGCCCTGATCTATCAGATGCTGAAGAATTACGAAGTTGCAGAGAAGCTCTATCAGCAACTCCGGGAACAGAAATCTGATGATATCAATGTCCTGAACAATCTGGCAATCATATATGAAGACCAGGGTAAGGAAGAGGCGGCATTATCACTACTCGAAGAATGTTTGAAACTAGACCCCGGAGCCGAACTGGCGAAGAAGAATATTGAGCGTATCAAGAACAGGAAGAGTTAACAGCAGGTAGACAGTATCCTGAAACTAAGTCAGAAAAGAGACATCAGATGAAATTTAACGAGCAGTTTTTTCAAAGAGCCTACGAACTTGCTGAACAGGGACGAAAGATATCCGGTATTAATCCCTTTGTAGGCGCTGTAATCGTAAAAGATGGCCGCATTATTGGAGAGGGTTTCACTCAGCCCTGCGGTAAGAACCATGCCGAAATAGAGGCTCTGAAGAATGCAACAGAGCCGGTTGAAGGGGCGGAACTCTATGTTACTATGGAACCCTGCTGTCATCAGGGACGAACTCCACCCTGCACAGATAGTATTATCAAAGCTGGTATAGTAAGGGTATACGCTGGTATTACCGACCCCAATCCGGAAGTTAACGGCAAAGGTTTTGACACCCTGAAAGCTGCTGGAATCGAAGTTCATAAAGGTTTCTGGACAGAGAAGATAGAAAGGCAACTGGAAAGATATCTCACACTGAGAAAGAAGCACCGCCCTTTCGTTATTATGAAAAATGCCGTTACACTGGACGGGAAAATTGCTACCAGTAGTGGAGATTCCAGATGGATCACTTCCCCCGAATCTCGGGAATATGTCCACCAGCTCAGAAAAGAAGCGGAAGTTGTAGTGACCGGTATCAATACTGTAATCAAAGACGATCCATTGTTCAATATCAGGCTGGGAGATAAATCAGAACCGATACTCAGGATCATACTCGATTCTTATCTCCGCATACCGCTCAAGAGTAATATTGTCAAAAGTGCTGCCAGAATACCGACAATAATATATAAAAGAGAGGATTACGAAAACAGGTCGAAAGAGGATAAGCTGACAGGTAAGAAGATAACGATCGGTTCTCTCGCTGCTGTTGATAAGAACTATCTTTCGCTGGTAGCTCTCATGCGGGAACTTAATACCCTGGAAGTCCATACCATAATGGTTGAAGCAGGGACAGAGCTGAGCAGCTCTTTTATTCGCCAGAAACTGGTTGATAAGATCTACTATTTTGTCGCACCGAAGATATTAGGCGGTAAAAACAGTGTCTTCAATGCTCTTCAGATAGATACGCTGGAAAGAGCAATCAGACTGAAACCTGATAAAATCGAACATATTGGGGATGATCTACTGGTCATCGGCTATCTGCAATATCCTGATGATTCGCAACCTGCAACTATTTAAAAAATCATTATCTAGTGTCAGAATAAAAATATAGAGGAAAGATTATCATGATCCGATACTACATGCCTACCGAAATATTCCGGGGAGAGGGAAGCCTAAAGCAAGCTGGAGATAGATTAGCTCAGCTTGGCAATAAAGCCCTGATCGTAACCGGGAGACGTTCTGCCAGAGTCTCAGGAGCATTGCCCGATCTTCTGGAAGTCTTAAAAAAATTAGATATTGATCACTACCATTTCGATAGTATAGAAGAGAATCCTGAATTATCTGTCGTTCAAGAGGGTGCCGGCCTGTTCAGGGTCAATAGATGTGATTTTGTTATCGGTATTGGAGGTGGCAGTCCCATTGATGCAGCCAAGGCAATATCGGTCATAGCTGCTAACGATCTCGAGCAGAGAGCTTGCTACCAGCCGGATCAGATAACACGGGCTTATCCCATAGTGGCAATACCCACCACTGCAGGGACTGGAACAGAAGCAACCCCCTACAGTGTTATTTCTGACAGGAAGCTCAAAAAGAAGGCTGGCTTCGGCAACCCGCTTATGTTCCCTACTCTCTCTTTCTGTGATCCCGTCTATACTCTCAGCCTACCGGAAAGGGTTACGATAGATACGGCAATCGATGCTTTGAGCCATCTTCTGGAGGGCCTTTATTCCCGGAAGAGATGCGATCTTCTCTTTCCACTTATCTACGATGGTATCAAAACTATCATTAACTACCTGGAACCTGCCGTGAAGAATCCGGATAACCTTCGCTATCGTGATAAGCTGCTCACTGCTTCACTGTATGGAGGACTGGTTATTGCCCAGAGTAGCACCACCCTGCAACATTCTATTGGATATCCTCTAACCACTCATTATGGACTTTCGCACGGTAAAGCTAATGGGGTAGTTATGAGATTTATCATGGAACTCTTCAGACCAGCAGTAGATAACGAGCTGCAACGGTTATTCCAACATGTCGGGTTAGAGAGAGAAGAGTTTTATATTTGGCTTGATAGATGGTTAACGGATCCCGATCTCCAGCTACCGGAAGATTTTATAACTTCAGCAACAGAGGAGATACTCGGCAGCAGAAATATGGCTCAAAACCCGTTACAAGTTTCCGGAGAAGAGATCAAGAAGATACTTCGTAAGCTATGACTCATCCTGAGATAATAGAGTAACGATAATCCTGTTTTCTGTTGCAACCCTGAATTCACTGATTTTAAAATCGTCTGTCACCGAGATCAGATATCTATAAGAGGTGTAGCCTGTTTGGGATCAGAGATATTAATCTTTGCCTGAGCTTTGATATTAGTAACGAACTGCCTCATCAACTCCTCGACTAATGTAGGATGATTATTATGCTCACTCAGATGAGCCAGAATGATATTCCTCAAGCCGGGATGGAAAATTTGAGTCAGGACACCTATAGCCTGATCATTGGAGAGGTGTCCGTTAATACTTTTAATCCTCTGTTTAACCTGCCAGGGATAAGGTCCTTCCATAAGCATCCTGACATCGTGATTACTCTCGAGAATAAGGGTAGTAGAATCTTTCAGATTCTCTAAAAGTAATCTGGAACTAAAACCCAGGTCGGTAGCAATCCCCAACTTCCTGTCCGGATCTCCCAGTTTCCTGATTGTAAAATTGCAGCTATCTATCGCATCGTGGGATGAGGGGAAAGGGTGAATCTCCAGATCTCCTACTTGCAGATGATCTCCAGCCCGGAAGAATACAATCTCCGAATCGACCTTTTCGAAACGTCTTATTGATGCTGAATAGGTCAGCTCTGTGATATAGACTGGGACCTTCAACTTTCGGCAGATAACTCCTACACCCTGTATATGGTCGGAATGTTCGTGACTGATTATTATTCCCCTGATCCTCTGGGGTGAGAGAGCCAGTTGCTGTAGTGCATTCTGTGTTTGACGCCAGCTCAAACCGGCATCGAAGAGAAGCTTGGTCTCTTCGGTCCTGACGAGGATGCAGTTACCTTTACTGCCACTTGCCAATACGGAAGTCTGAAACATAATTCTGTAGCTCGTGTTGTTCGATTTTTGTGAAAAAGTTAATCTTCTATCCTGCCGAGATAGATATATCGGTTATTCAGTCTGTCGTATTCTGTCCACTCGGCAGTCCCCTCCTTTACCGCATCAATAAGCTGCATCACCCCTGTAGTCTGGGCATCAAGATTATCAGCAAAGTGTAGAACGACCGCCTCAATAGTTTGGGGTAAACGGACAGCACCTTTCTCGTATTCTCCGTGATGAGAAAGAATGAGATGCCGGACTGTCATGAGAAGTTCATCGGGGAAAGCATCTATCGCAGCAGCCTTCTTCGTAATGATCTCATCCGCAATACTGATATGCCCTATAAGCCTGCCAATATTGGTGAAGTCTATCGCAGCCTTTATACTGTATTCATACACCTTTCCGATATCGTGTAACAGAGCTCCTGTAATCAGGAGATCTCTATCGACCGGATATTGACGGGACGCGAAATCAGAAATAACAGTAACAGCTATTGTATGTTCCAGTAGGCCACCGGCATAGTTATGATGCCAGTTCTTGGCAGCAGGAGAGCGACTGAAACTGGAAAAGAATTCTCGATCTTCAAAGATAGCAGTGAGGAGTTTCTTGAGGAAGGGATTCTGAATACCGTTGATATATTCGAAGAGAGAGTCTGCCATCTTATTGATATCCTTACCGGTTGTGGCAATAAAATCCGGTAATTCATACTCCTCAGGTTCTGCAACACGCAAATTGATAATTGATACCTGCAGTTGCCCTTTGTAGTCTTTGATGAATCCCTTGACCTTGATAACATCTCCCACAGAGAACAGTTCATTCAATTCCTGAGCATTAGTCCAGACATAACCATTAACCGCACCCCCCTTATCTCCCAGTCGTAACCTGATAAAGAAGTCTCTTGCTCCCTGTCTTAATTCTTTTTCCTGTACCAGAAAAAAACTTGTAATCTCGCTATTCATATACCCGGGTAAATCCCGGACGGCAATCCTATCCATTTAATTATCCTTTTGCTGCTTAAGTGTTAATACTTTCATTTAATTCGATATTGCTACATTTTGCACTGAGTCAAGCTGGAGCAGTGTACTCACTCTCTTAACCTCAATCGTTTATCACATATATATTATTGGTAAATATCCAGCTGGCACCCAATCGTTCAATCTGCAATCGGTAAATACCTGTCGAATTAACCGGGAATGAGCCATATCTGTTATTCTGACTGGCAACGATCTCACCATCTTTGATCAGTTTGATGACCGCATATTTCGGTAGCATATAGAAGAATTTAAGATCCTTCTCCCATACAATCTCCTCGCCGAAGCTAACCACCTTCTCCTCGCCATTACCAATCCCGGCATAGAAATTATAGGGATTCCCAGCCCGGTAGTTGACGATGTAACTGTTACCCCGCTTCAGTGCCTGCAAAATATTTTTCTCACTCAGTTCAACCTCTTCAGGGAGTAACACATTGGTCCTGATAGTACTGAAGAGGAATCTATGGGTAAGCACACGGAAGCGGATAAAGAGAAACCTGTGATTAGTTCCATGAGCATCGGTACTTCCGATAGCAGCAATCCTGAACCCTTTGCTATTGAGGTTATCCCAGAGAATAAGGTTTTGCTGGAATGGATTCTTGACAAAAAGGCTGGGAAAGAGAACGAACAAGAGGCCGTTTCGTCGTGGATGTAACTTCGAGAGCCAGCTCGAAGTAAAATTCCAGATCTCCATACCATCCACTTTTTCCAGCTGCTCCACTTTCTCCCAGATATAGAGAGGATAGTCCTTGCATATCCTCCTCTCATAAGGATGAGCGGCAAAAAGTAGTCCCGAATTCTCCCTGATCTCCTGTATATACTCCTCGACCTGCCTGTTCCCTTGCGGAACATCCTGGCCGAAGGTGAGAAGGTGATGATTATCTTCCGGATCATTCAACTCGCTACCTGTAATAACAAAAGGTTCATAACCATTCTCATCTTTAACTCTCTGCAATTCTTGCCGGACTACCTTTTCATCGGGAATAGCATGGTGATCGTTTATTGTCAGATAGTCGAGCTGGTTCTTAAAAGCAGCCTGGAGAATAGCCCCTATTTCAACATCACAATCATAAGAGAAACTGCTGTGATTATGTATAGCACCGGTCAGTTCAACATAGCGGCGGGAGAGTATATTTACCGTTCTCATCAGCTTAAAACAATCTCCTGCTTCGCTTTTTCCCTGTTAAATCTATCATCGTTTCTTTTCATTTAATTTAAGGCAGAATTAGAAATTTTCTATAGGATAACTCTGATTCTCCCTTCTCTCCACTAACTTCTATTCGAGCGATATAGACTCCACTACTGAGAGCCTCTACCCTGTTCTTCAGGCCGTCCCAGACGATCTGCTTCTCTGCTCCGGAAGAATCTTCGTTTAACTCCTCTATCAATTGGCCTCTGATGTTATAAATCCTTATCTGCACCCTGCTTATATCTTTTCTGCCCGTAATATTGAACTGCAAGCTCTGATTACTCCGGAGAGGGTTGGGATAGAGTGAAACCTCGGTAGTTAAAGGAGTGATTATCTCCTCACCTACACTGGTAGCAAATTCGAACTCATCAAGCCGGAAAGATTCAACAAAACAGACCTCTCTAGTTATTCTATTCTGCAGCCAGACGATTATTTCGAAATGCTCGAGATTCTCTTCTACGATCTCCCAGTATACAGGATTGATAGTCTGAATATTATGAGTCCAGACGAATTGATACTGATCTTCGAACCCGAGTGTCAGGCTACCGTCCGACATATAACGGTGCAGGTATATCAGATGAGCACCCGGGATATCAGGATTATCTTTTTCGACGAGAGCCATAAACATTCTCAGATTGCTCAGGTTATTATCGAAGATGTGAGTATTATCATTTCTGATATCAAATCGGAGTTGCATCAGGTAATCTGTGGGGTCAATAATATTCTGGTTCGTCTCTTCATCGAGGTAGAGAAAAGTTTCAGCAGGGATTATATTATTCAATCTGGCACTCAAAGTATCGGCATAAGCTGGGAAGTATCCAGCTATACTCTCTATCCCCTCGATTATCGTAAAGGGATACCCCCCTAAGCGATAAAAATCTTTCCGTAAAGCCGCATCGGCAGCATAATAGGGTTCATCGAGCGGATTGAAGAAATAGTTGATGAAGTATAGCGAATCAGCGACTAAATCCTGTTGAGTGTCTATAATATTGAGGCTCGACTGGTCTGTGGACCTGACGAAATTCTCTATCAGATATTTTTCGCGTGGCTGGACAAAGGTATGAGCTGTAAACTCTATCAAATTGTTAACCAGATAGGGATCGAGATCATATTGCAATTCAGCCCGAAGGCGATACTGGGCTGGAGTTTCGAGCAGGGTATAAATGTACTGTTCATTGTCAAACAAGATTGTGATCTCTTCACCTGCTGGGAGTTCGAGATTGTAAGGTATAGTAACATCCCAGGTATCTTCTTCAGGATCGGCATTGGTAAGCCTCACCGAGATTCCAATGAGGTCATCGATATCGGTAGCCGAGTTGTTCTTAATTGTAGCACCCGGAGTGATATTGCCTCCCGGAACGAAATCACCCGTAAATTCGAAAGAGGAGAGTTCCAGGTCATATCCCTCCTCACCGAAATGGAGTATTCCCCCGACGGTAATCAGCAGTTCAGAAACTATACTCATCTCGGCCATATTGGCATAATAGCCCGGTATGGAACCGTTCGGGTCTTCTGGTGGTACCCAGAAATAGCTATGCTCCCCTCCGACAGCAGAAGCCCCCATATAGCGATTACTCTCCGGGTTGGTATTGCTATGGTTGGTTTCGTAATCGACAATGACCCAGAGTATCTGACTGGTTACCTGGTCAGCAAGATTGAGATCGAATTCATTCCAACCCTCCTGAATAGGGATATCACTGAAACTCACTGCCAGAGAATCCAGAGGCTGCAATTCATCGGTATATATCTTCAGGTTAATTTCACCCGACATTTGAGGGAAATAGACAGAGACGGTCTCTATTGTGAAAAAATCGACAACCGTAACAGTCCGAAAATCATATTTCACCCCCCAGCTGTCAGAACCGTACCAGAGCTGATCGAGACTGTTAGTATGATAGTATATACTTGTCTGACGCTCCTCTTTACCTATATCTCCCTTATTAGAGTCGATATAATCTATAGTGCTCCTCATCGCTGCTTTCAGTCTATTAACCGGTATAAAAGCGAGCAGGCTGATCAACAAGACCAGTATCAAAGCCAATTTACCTGATGGGTTGTTACGCATAATAATTCACCTGTTTACCAAATTACCTGTCGGAAGAAGTTGTAAAGTAATATTATTCCCATACTGCTCCGCTTGCAGAGTATAGTTCTTTCGATCATAAGTCGAAGCAAACCCCGAGAAGGATTGAATTGTTTTTCTCCCAATCCAGAAAGTTAAGATAGGCGAGATCGACAGTGACCGCAGTCAGAGAGGGTAATTCCAGATTAATACCTGCTCCGATACTAAACCTCTGATTATCGGCAGTTACTAACTCCTGCGCATATCCAGCTCTCAGGATCAGTTCTCTCAGGAATTGATATTCCAGTCCAAAATGGATATTATCTTCCACATCAAAATAAAGGCTCTTATCAATATCAAGAGTAATATTCAACCTATCCTGATATCTGACATAGCCGACAGTGAATCCGACCGGCAGGGTTTCTCCATACTTGCCGAGAGCGGTTCCGGCGGTATTATCACTATCCCAATTGATCCTGTTAAGCAGGTTCTTAAAGGTCAGGGAGAAATGATCCCTCGCTGTCGGTTTGACTTTCAAGCCGAGATCGAGACCGAACCCGAGGGCGTTACCGGAAACTTCATGCCCCTGCAGATAGTCGGGAAGATCGGGATCATACCCCTTATTCCCGTAAGAGGCATAGAAGACCTTACCGCTGATCCCAATATTGACCAGTCCTGCCGGCATATATCCGGCGGCAACAAGTTCAGATACAGCATTACCATCAATACCAAGCGAGAGATAGCCGATTAATTCAGACATTATATCATCGCCCGAATAGAAGAGTCCAGAACCGACAGTTTTTTTTGAGTCGAGGCGTTGAGCATAACCAAGATAGGAGTAGGAGTAGAATTCCATCAGTTCTACATGATCGACAACGATACTGCGCTTCTCTTCAATATCGAGAAGACCTGCAGGATTCCAGATCATTGCCGAGGCATTATTGACAATAGTCCTGTAAGCTCCACCCATCCCCCAGGCTCGTGCTCCGAGGATATCATCGATAAAGGCGGCCTGCATATTGCTATCTTTCCCCTGCAGCGGAACTATGATTAACGATGACAGGAGGGCAATTTCGAATATTCTTTTCAGCATTGCTACCCCCTACTTCACCAGCACAACAGTGGCCATCTTTTCTCGATAGAAGTTTTCCGCTTCTGAATCACTAACCTTAAGATGAATCACATAGCGGCCATTAGGAGCCATTCTCTCGAAATCGGTCTTGCCGTCCCACCATAATATTATATCGGCAGATTCTCCAACATCGCCGGGTCCCTTACTACTATATACCGGTTCCAGTTCGGTTATTTTTCTGACCAGATTGCCTCTGACATCAAATATTCCGACTGTTATCCAGACAAACCTGGCCTGGCTCTCTACACGGAAACTGATCCTCAAACCCTCTCCGTCATCCTGCTCAATTAGATCTGTAAAGACCGAATAAGGTGTAAAGGGATTCGGTGCTAGCTTCAAATCGGAAATAATCAGGTACCTTCCCCCCGTATCCTCTCCGTAAGACAGGGTAATCATCAGTAAAATGATAACCGGTAACATTATCTTAAACATCTTCATCCTCTCTCCTCTGTTTTGTCTGAATGCCAATCCTTGAACCTTTTCCTGTTGCTCCTTCTGAAACTTCAGGCAAGACATTCAGAGAGATTTGTCTATAAACCGTAGGGGCAGTAATGTAACCGCCCCTATTCTATCTTAATTGATAAATCTATTACAGCTCTACTTCAGTAGCAGCATCTTGCTGCTCGCACTGTAATTTCCAGCCTGCAGTATATAGAAGTAGAGACCACTACTCACATTGTTGCCCTGATCATCTTTACCGTTCCAGATTACTCTGTGTTCGCCGTCCCCCAATCTTTCGGACAACAACCTTCTAACCAGCTGGCCACGGATGTTATACACCTTGATGGTCACGTCGCTTTCTGTGGCGAGAGAGAAGCTGATTCTGGTATCGGGATTAAAGGGATTGGGATAGTTCCCGAGCAGTTCAGTAACTCCTGCTATCTCATCAGGAACAGATTCTACACCTGTCAGGTCGAAGCTGTTGCCTGTCCGGCGTATGCTCCCTTTGTAATGTCCCCAGCCAATAGTTCCGATCGGCCTTTTGAAATCTATGAAATTATAGAGATTACCGGTAGGAATAACAATGTCGGGGTTGTTGTTACCTCCAATATACCCGATTGCCGGACTGGCTGTTGCACCACTGGCTAACTTGATAGGGAAGTTTGGTGTTTCATTGCCCGAGATGTTTAACGATCGGAGATATCCACCATTATCACCATAGATGATATCTAGATTACCGTCACCATCCATATCGGCAAGAACAGGTGTATGTTCTATAACATATCCGGTATTAACAGGAAACAGTCCCCAGTTATCACCATTTCCATCCAGAACAACGATATTCCCGCCCATATCAGCGAATACTATCTCATTGTTGCCGTCATCATCGATATCGTGAACTACGATACCCGACCTGATCTGGTTACCAATGTTTCTGGTGAATATCTCATTACCCTGTCTGTCGAAACAGAAGATATTACCCTGAACATTTGCAACGACTACGTCAGGTTGATTGTTTCCTGTCACATCCCCTGCAATAGGGCCACTCCAGGAAGCGGAAGCTGTAGAGACTGGCCAGCCGTTCAGATCTTCACCTGTTACTGCAGAGATGGCATGTAAGTTACCTGTACTGGTGCTGAAAATTATCTCCTTATGTCCGTCACCATTCAGGTCTGCCGAGGATGGGGAAGATAAAACCGGACCGCTAATGCTTACAGGAAATCCGGGAAAGTCAGTCCCGTCGTGTTTGAGAATAATCAAACGGGGATTGGTAAATGTGAGAGCTACTATCTCAAAATAGCCGTCGTTATTCACATCGAGTATCATGGGATTGGAACGAAACTGTCCACCAGCGTTGTATTGAAAGATAATTTCACCAGTTCCATCTAGGCAGGATATCAGCCCACTCTGCGAATTGGCAACAATCTCAGCACTACCACTGTTATTGAGATCTGATACTGCTACAGCAGAATTTATGTTAGAGCCGAGATTTACCGGGAAGCCGGGAAGGGAAGCCCTCTCCTGGTTCAATACCTGCAGGTTACCCTGTGTATCACCGAAAACAATCTCCTTCGTCCCGCTGCCATCGATATCGATCAGAGCAGCAGATGAGGTGGAAGAACCTGTAATTTCCATAGGCCAGTTGGCCTGTTGCAGAGATAGTGTAGCTGTGAAATTGAAAGCCTTGACGAAGGGAAAATCAGAATTCTCATTCGCGACTATCGTCAGGGTGAAAGGTATTGTCAGGTCACTCAACTCATCCGGTGTAGAAAATCTGAAAGGTTGATGTGTATTGAAGACGATCGAACCCCCATCTATATTCGGATAGGAAACTTCTGAGATCAGAATATCGATATCTGATAAATCTGATGTAAGAGTTGCTGTAATATCGGCAGCAGTTAGCCAGTAGATCTCATTATACAATCCGAGGATAAGGTCTATCTCCTCTCCCGGGTTGGGGACACTGTCACCATCACCTGAATGTTCCTGCAGAGTCACATTGTAGATCGAGAGCTCGGGAATTTTATCGAACATGGTAGCCTTATAGGCATTTACCCTGCCAGCGCCGAGCAGGCCAGCATATGCTGGATTCTGGTCGTCTATATAATCTGCTGTCATCATTAAGCGATCTCGCAGATCAAGAGGTGCCATATCAGGATGGAGTGTCTTTACCAGGGCAGCAACACCGGATGCGACTGGACTGGCCATCGAAGTTCCACTCGAGGCCTGATAGCTATTCTCGCCCTGGTTATTATAATAAGTTGACCAGATATTGACTCCGGGTGCAGCAATATCAATCGGTAAACCATAATCGGAAAAACCTGCCTTATTATCATCCGAATCAGTAGCAGCAACAGACATTGCATTATCAGCATCGGAAGGGAACCAGGCATTACCTGGAGTATGTTCGATACCATTATTTCCGGCACCAGCAATAACGAGCGAACCGAGAGAGGTTGCATAATTTACCACCGAGTTGGGATAAGATCCGTTACCCTGGCCGATCCAGCTGCAGTTAATGATGTGAGCACCACTCTGAGCAGAATACTGTACCTGCTGGTAAGCATGCTGAACACCACCACTCGGTGCATTAGAGGGAGCACCTTTACAGACCATCAATGATACGTTCATCGCAACTCCCGTCAGTCCGTCATTGTTATCTCCGACAGCTCCGGTGCATCCAGCTACATGTGTTCCGTGCGTGTTACCAGGAAAGGCCTGATAGGGGTTGTTATTTGCTTCGACAAAGTCCCAGCCGATAACATCATCTATGTATCCATTACCATCATTATCTATCCCATCCCCGCCGAGTATCAAACCGTTAGCCCAATCTATGGTGATTCCTGGAAGTTCTGCCTCGTTAATCCAGATATTATCTGCCAGGTCGGGATGGTTCCATTTGACTCCCGTGTCTGTTATGGAGACTATTATCTCACTGCTACCCTGAACATAATCCCATGCTTCAGAAGACTGGATTACAGGGTGATGCCACTGAAGGTAATAATCGGGGTCGTTTGGCTCATAGAGGGGTCGATTGATCGATTCATATTCAACAAAAAGAAAGTTTTTATCTTTTACCAGTGCGGCCTGAGCCTTCTCAATATTATCGTTGCTTTCCAGAACTAATCGATAGATGTTCTGCAGATAAACGCCATTATCATTCCAATCGAGATGAGTCACTCTGTCATGCATCTGAACCAGATCGACTATCCGATACTCATTCGCCAGACGGTCGAAACTCTCGATTTGAGTTATCACAATACCATCCTCGCTACGGCTGAATTCGATTTCACCGTATCGGTTACCTATTGCCTCAGCTGAAAACGCTGCTATTATAGAACGGGGTTGATAATGCTCCTCAAGAAAGGGAAGTTCTACCCCGAAGGTCATCGCCGATACCAATATCAGGATGAGTGCTGTTAACACTGCTTGCTTCATTGTTTGCTCCTCGTATTATATCTTTTATGTCACTTAGCTATTGATTTAACGTAACATTTGATAAATATTTTTTACTTTTGCTTCTTCTTGTTCAGTCTGAATAAACTGTCAATTCTTTTATCGTTTTTTTTCGCTCTGACATTCAGGTCCAAAACTTCCCCATCCAGCCTGTGGAGATGACATTTGCATTGACATATTGCTGACTGGCCAAACAGTGTGGCTGCAAATTCAAAAGAGAGGGAGAGAGATGTTTTTTATCCTGCTGAGTATACTCTGCTCGGTGATCATAGCCAATATGTTGCTGATCATTTCAAGGGGAAAGAAGATAGATATAATGATGATCTTTCTCGGCAACTATTTCCTCGCTGCTATCTTCAGTTTCCTGCAGGTATCTCCGGCTAATTTCTCCCCTTCCCTCTTCGATATTCTCTTCGGGATTTTTACCGGCTTCTGTTTCCTCTGCAATTTTATCGTCTATCAAAGAAATATTTATATCAATGGGCTGTCACTCAGTGTTGGTGTGATGAGAATTGCTGTCATCATCCCGACATTCCTGTCGGTCTTCTTCTTTGCCGACAGAGTCAATCATTTTAACTTTATCGGTATAATGGTGATCCTGCTCGCCTTCTGGACAATCACCGAGAAGAATAAGATCGGTGAATATATCTGGCTCATAGTCCTCTTTTTTATCTCCGGTATCACAGACTCTACCCTCAAGATCTATGCTGAACTCGGCCAGCCAGATCAGGCACCTTTTGTCTTTATCCTCTTTGTCGCTGCCTTCTGCTTTACCCTGGCCTGGATTATCATTACCAGAAGAGACTTCTCTTTTCGCTACTTCCTGTTCGGATTGCTGCTCGGTATTCCCAATCAATTATCGACTAGATTCTTCCTCCTGGGACTGGAGACCGTTCCCGCTCCGATCGCCTATCCACTGACCGCCTCAAGTATAGTCCTGTTGAGCATAGTGAGTGATCTCTTCATCTGGAGAAAGATATTCACACCCAAACAACGACTGGCTCTTTTCCTGCTGATTATCGGTATTATTCTCATCAATCTCCGTTAGAGTATTCTATAGCCCTTAATCCCCTACTGAAAAAGGGAAAGAGCTTTCTTGCTATCATCCAATAAGAGCTGTCTTGACAAAATAGGACCTCTGTTTTTCAAGGTGTATATTAGTATCAAAATTTCAAAGGAGTTCTTTATGCCCTATATTTCCAATACCGACAAAGAACGGCAGAAGATGCTGCAGGAGATCGGTGTAAAGTCTTTCGAGGATCTCATAGCCAATATCCCCGATCAGTTCAGAAAGACTGCTGCCTTGAACCTGGAGAAACCCTATTCAGAGTGGGAGATAAGCAACAAGATATCCCGCCTGGCAGCGAAAAACTTATCGACGTGCAGAGTCAATTCTTTCCTCGGTGGTGGTATCTATGACCACTACATTCCGGCTGCAGTTGACCATGTCTTACTCCGGCCCGAATTTCACTCTTCCTATACCCCCTACCAGGCTGAAGTAAGCCAGGGAACGCTACAGTACATTTACGAATTTCAGTCTCTTATCTGTGATCTGACTGGAATGGAGATAGCCAATGCCAGCATGTACGACGGGGCAACTGCCACTGCAGAGGCCATTTTAATGTCAGTTCGTAAGAATAAAAGGAAGAAGGCTGTTATTGCGGGAACTATCAATCCCTCTTACCTGCAGGTGATCAGATCTTTCGTCTGTGGTATAGGTATCGAACTAGTGATTGTTCCGGAGAAAGAGGGACTGCTCGACTATGATGAGTTATCCAGACTCGTCGATGATGAGACAGCCTGTGTCGTTCTCCAGACCCCTAATTTCCTCGGTAATATCGAAGATCCCTTCCAGGTTGAAAAGATAGCTCATAAGATCAAGAACCTGATGTTCATAGTAGCTGTCGATCCCATATCTCTCGGCCTGCTAAACGCTCCGGCAGAATATAATGCCGATATAGTAGTGGGTGAGGGACAGGCTCTCGGGAATGGGCAGTTCTATGGTGGACCGTTGCTCGGTTTCTTTGCCACCAGAATGAGCCTGGCCAGAACTATGCCAGGCAGAATATCAGGTGGAACCGTAGATAAAGACGGGAAGAAGGCCTATGCTCTCACCCTGCAGGCGAGAGAACAGCATATCAGGCGGGAAAAGGCAACCTCTAATATATGTAGTAATCAATCACTCTGTGCTCTGGCTGCAACCGTCTATATGTGCCTGATGGGTAAGACCGGCCTTACCGAAGTAGCAAGCCAATCAACCACCAAGGCTCACTATCTGGCAAATGAGATAGCCAAATTACCGGGTTATGAAATGCTCAATGATGCCCCCTTCTTCAAGGAATTCGCGATCAGGACACCACTCAAGCCAGGAGTGATAATCGAAAAACTGCTACCCGAAAATATCTTCGCTGGTATTGATCTGGAGCCATTCGGCTATGAGCAGGCAATGCTGGTCGCCGTTACTGAGAAGAAGAGCAGAGCAATGCTCGATGAATTCGTCAATAGCTTGAAGGAGGTTCATAATGGCTAAAACAATCTTTGAAAAACATACACCGGGTAGAAAGGGTTATACACTGCCTCAGAATGACGTGGAGATCAAAGTTAACGAATGTATCCCACAGAAATTTCAACGTCAGCAAGAACTCAGAATGCCGGAAGTCAGTGAACTCGATGTTATGCGACACTTCATGGAGTTGAGCAATATGAACCACTGTATTGAGAAGGGATTCTATCCCCTGGGTTCCTGCACTATGAAATATAATCCGAAACTACACGAAACACTCGTCAGGAATTGTGGCTTTAGCAACATCCATCCGCATCAACCGGAAGAGACTGTTCAGGGTGCGCTGGAGATCATCTATGAACTGCAGAAAGATCTGGCAGAGATCTCCGGTTTCGCAACCGTTACCCTGCAACCGGTTGCCGGTGCCCAGGGTGAATTTACCGGACTCAAGATTATGCAGGCCTATCATGAAAAGAAGGGTAACAGTCATAAAAACAAAGTTATAATGCCCGATTCAGCACACGGAACCAATCCGGCCAGTGCTGCTCTTGTCGGCTATAACACTGTAGAGATCAAATCGGACAGTAAAGGGAGAGTCGATCTAAAAGCACTGAAAGAGCTCGTTGATGACGATGTAGCCGGTTTTATGCTGACCAACCCCAATACTTTGGGTCTCTTCGAAACACAATTCAAAGAAATTGCTGAGATTATTCACGAAGTCGATGGCCTGATGTATCTGGACGGTGCTAACTTCAATGCTCTCCTCGGTCTTGTCAAACCGGGGCAGATCGGTTTTGATATCATGCATTTCAACCTGCATAAAACTTTTTCCACTCCCCACGGCGGTGGTGGACCCGGTTCAGGGCCTGTCGGGGTGGTTGAAAAACTGCTCACCTTTGTCCCCTATCCTGTGGTTAACAAGAAAAATGATAAATACTTCCTCGATTATGCAGACTGTGAGACATCTATCGGTAAAGTTCACAGCTTTTTCGGTAACTTCGGGGTCTTCGTCAGGGCATATATCTACCTCAAAATGCTCGGTGAGAAAGGGTTACGCAGGGTTTCAGAAAACGCCATCATTAATGCCAATTACCTCCTGACAAAACTGAAAGAGTATTACTATGTCCCCTACCCCTCGTACTGCATGCATGAATTCGTAGCGAGTGGCAAATGGCAGAAAGAGAAGAACGACATCAGGACGATGGATATAGCTAAAAGGTTACTCGATAAGGGATTTCATGCACCGACCGTCTATTTCCCGCTTATCGTTCCGGAAGCTTTGATGATCGAACCGACAGAGACCGAAAGCCTCGAGACACTCGACCTCTTTATCAAGGCGATGATAGAGATCGCAGAAGAGAGTGAAAAAGAGCCAGAAACTGTTAAAACAGCTCCGGTCACTACTCCAGTTAAGAGGGTGGACGACGTGAAGGCAGCCAGAGAACTGGACGTTAAATTTCAATGGTGACGACAGGTAGATAACTCTCTCCAGACAGGTTAGATGATTGATAATTAAGTTGGCCTTTAACCGGGAAAAGGGTTATTTTATAGCTAAGTAGTAATGAGCAAACATTAGGGGCCCCGGGAGTCGGCTAGTGCCGACTCCCGGGGCCCCTAAAAGTATCTACGAGGTATATATCCTCTTTATGTTACTTTCTACCCTGCAGTTTAGATTATTTCTTACAGATCAGAGAAAGGATTATCTTCCGGTACTTCCTGAGCGTTGTTAACGTATTTCTTCCAATCCTGTTTTGGTTTACGTGTATCGCCGGAACTTCTAATGAAATCATTGGAAGCGGGACTCATCTCAAGTGGTTCTAATGATATTCTTCTTTTAGCTTTATCGATCTGCTGAACCCTGAGAGTTATCTTACTGCCGATATCCTCTTCGTTGAACTTGAAACTCGATCTGGCGATCTTCGATTTAGGTAACAGTCCGGTCAACCCTTCCTGTACTCTAACGAAGACTCCGAAATTTGTTATACTTTCGATGATACCTTCCACCTCTTCACCCTCTCTGAGGTGGTCGTCGATCGTTTCCCAGGGATCATCCTTTAGAGCTTTCAAAGAGAGCGAGATCTTGCGTTCTTCCCGGTTTATCCTGATTATCTGAGCCTCGACATAATCGCCAATACTGACTACTTCTGAAGGGTCATTAACTCTGCTGCCACGCAGCATCTCGGATATCGGGATCAATCCCTCAACACCAGGCTTGATTTCACAGAAGCTTCCGAAAGATTCATTACGAAGAATACGGCATTTAACGATATCGTCCTCCTTGAGCTCTTCCAGTGCCTTGATCATCGGGTCAGGTTGTAACTCTTTCATACTGAGGGCAATCTTTTCACCATCGATTCCGATAACCTTGACCTGTATCTCGTCACCTATCTTTACCACATCACGTGGATTATCGACCTTCATCCAGGAAAGCTGGGAAATATGTAAAAGTCCGTCGATTCCACCGAGATCGACAAAAGCGCCAAAGTCGGCAATCCTGCTAACGATTCCTGTCATTACGGCACCCACTTCCAGCTTCTTCATCGTCTCCTCTTTCATCTCGGCTATCTCTTTTTCCATGAGAGCTTTTCGGGAGATAATGATATTACGCATATCGGAAGATATTTCTGTAATTTCGAAATCGTAATAATGTCCGATCATCGATTGGGGATCGGAGATATATCTTATATCAGCCTGAGAAAAGGGGCAAAATGCTCTGGTCCCCAGTATCTCTACAGAGTAACCACCCTTGATAGTACTGACGATCTTACCTTTGACAGGGACCTTCTTTTCGTAAGCCTCTTTCAGGAAACCTTTATCTACATATTTCCTGTTAAGACTCTTGGAGATGACAATCTCGGAATCGGTCTTCTTGACTACAAAGCCACGAATCTCGTCCCCTATATCAACCTTCAGTTTACCGGTCTTTGTCTCATATTCATCTCTCTCAGCATAAGCTTCATTCTTCCCACCCAGAGTGATGAAAATATAGTTGTCGTTGATAGCGATTACCTTGCCGGTAACGACATCACCTTCCACAATCCTGTCTGTATCGACGAAATCACTTTCCAGCATCTGCTCGAAATCTTCTTTCGTCTCTTCCGGTTGAGGGGTTTCCTCTGTTTCGTCTGTTTTCTTCTCGTCTGCGGCAACCTCTTCTGTTACCTTTTTTTCTTTCTCATCCTTTTCTTCAAATGCTGTTGGCATCACAACCTCTTTAATTGAAATTAGTTTGGTGAACCACTATTTTCATAGAAGTTCCCTTGTCCAGTTTTATTTTACTTTTCTCTTCCCTGCAGTTAATTTATCCTTTTCTTTATTCCCTCAGCTAATATCTATATCCTGCAGAAACTGGATGAAAAGCGTTATAATCTCCTTACTGGTAATGGATTAAGAGATGACAAATCTCTCTTTTTTACCGGCCGGGCAACAACATTTCGTGTCCAACAGTATGCAGATTTACATTGACAGTGTTCGAAGCTAAGGGTTATTGATTCTTTTAGTTGATGTTTTTATATAGTAATAATTGAAGAGCTTTTATCAGTCTAATTATAAGAGGAAGAAATATGAAACGAATAATCCCTTTTCTTTTAATCTTCAGCCTGCTCACGGTTCTGACCGCTGAAGAGGTCATTATTGATCAATCTCCCTTCAATGTAGAATTGATTAGTTCCCACACTGAGCGCACTGTTATAGAATATTCGTTCGGTAGTTTTTCCAGGCAACCGGTAGATATTGCAGGTGATATATACTATCATCTTACCCTGGAAAATGAACCTGCTATTCTCCGGGAAGGGGAGCCGGCATTACCTTATATCAATCGGAGTATAATCATCTCCGGAGATGCCCTGAACGATGTGAGAGTCATTTTCTCAGAATATATCGATTATGAAATGGCCGTAGCACCCTCTAAGGGGTTGATCTACCGTAATCAAAACCTTGCTGAGATCCCCTACACATTCTCGGAAACATATCAAAAAGACAGTTTCTTTCCCGCTAACCTTGCCGAGCTGGGAGCACCCTATATCCTGCGTGATTTTAGAGGCCAGATAGTCTCCGTGAATCCATTCCAGTATAATCCAGTGAGCGGTATTCTTCGAGTCTACAACAGAATAAGAGTTGAGATCAACAGAATTGGGGTGGATACGCATAATGTTCTGGTAGAAGAGAGAGATGGCTATACTCGAGATTTCGAGACTGTATACGAAAACCGCTTTCTCAACTTCTCTACCCTGCGATACAGCCCGCTGGAAGAGCAGGGGAGAATGATCGTAATCGCCCATGACGCTTTCGTCGATGCTGTGATGCCCTATGTAAACTGGAAAAATCAGAAAGGTGTACCGACAGATATCTATCCGGTATCTGAAATAGGCAATGATTCCGGATCTATAATGAGCTTCATCCAGGCAGAATACGATCTTAACGATGGACTGGTCTTTGTCCAGTTGGCAGGAGATGCTGCTCAGGTAGCACCTAACAGCTATTCGAGCAATGCTTCCGATCCTGCTTATTCACTCCTGGCAGGAGCCGATCCCTACGCTGATATCTTCATAGGCAGATTCTCCGCTGAAACTGCAGCTCAGGTAGCAAATCAGGTGGAGAAGGTGATCCATTACGAACGTGATATTGATACTACAGATACCTGGCTTTCCAATGCTATGGGAGTAGCCTCTGATGAAGGCGCTGGCATAGGACACGGAGGGCTCTCTGATATTCAGCATATGAATCTCATTCGTGACAATCTTTTAGGTTACACCTATACATATGTCGATCAGATCTATGCCCCATCGGCAACAGCAACAGACGTAACTATTGCTGTTGATTCCGGACGGGGCTTTGCCAACTACACCGGTCATGGTTCCATTACCTCGTGGGGAACTACCGGCTACTCCAATACTCAGGTCAATGCCCTAACTAATGATTATATGCTACCGTTTATTGTATCCGTTGCCTGTGTTAACGGTAATTTTGTCTCGTATACCTGCTTTGCTGAGGCCTGGCTCAGAGCGACTAATAACACAACAGGTGCCCCTACAGGTGCTGTTGCCTTCTACGGCTCTTCCAGAAATCAGTTATGGCAACCCCCTATGTCTGCACAGCAGGAGATAACAGAATTACTCGTTAGTGACCAGAAGAATACTATAGGTGGACTTTACTATAATGGTTCCTTTCAGATGATAGACGATTACCCCTCTACCAGCGAGGGACCTGCAGAGTTCCTCTGCTGGCATATCTTCGGTGATGCTTCTCTGCAGGTACGTTCGATGGCTCCGGAAACAATGAACGTCAGCTATAGTTCATCTATCCCCCTCGGGGTCAGTACCCTGCAGGTCTCAACCGGAGTCCCTGATGCACTCGTATCTCTTACTACTCCTGATTATGAAATACTGGCCTATGGTTATACCAATACATCGGGAATGATAACTCTGGAAATGGTTGATCCTCCGAGCCAGCCGGTAAATCTTAATCTCACAGTCACTGCCTATAATAAAGTAACTCATCTTGGTAATGTTGAAGTAATCCCCGCAGAGGGACCTTTTGTAGTACTCGATAGCTATACCCTCAATGGTAATCAACCAGATACTCCACAGTATGATGAATTGATCGATATCTCGGTCACCCTGGCCAATGTAGGCCTTGATCCTGCAGATAATGTTTCTGCCACATTGACTACCACGTCGGAGGGAGTGACAATTATAGATAATCAAACGAATTTTGGCAATATTGCTGCTTCAGGTTCTATCACAGTCAACAACGCGTTTCAAATAGAGACTGCTGACGATCTTGAAAATCAAACCACTCTATATTTTTCTCTTTTCATCACTTCCGGATTGGATAGCTGGACAGCCAACTTTAATTTCCAGCTCAATGCCCCTGAAATTGAGGTTATTGACCTGATAATTCAAGATCCAACACCGGGAGGTAATAACAACGGTATGCTCGATCCCGGAGAAACAGTATCACTGTACTTCACGGTTCAGAATGCTGGTCTTGCTGCCTCGCCAGCCGGAACAGCCATACTGGAAATTAATAATCCTCTGGTGTCTATTTCAGAACCTCTGTTCATTATACCCACCATACCTGCCGGAGGTTCAACCGACGCCGTCTATCAACTCGCAATTGACCCCGATATTCCTATCGGTACGATAGTGCAGTTTACTCTGAACATTGCTGGTGGTGAATATTCGACTGTCGATATCCGCAACACTACCGTCGGTATTGTTATTATTGAAATCGGCGAAGGGACTTCCACAAATACTACAACACAGGCCGCTCCTATCAATATCTATTATCGCAGTTTACGCGGGCAGATGGTTTATACGGCTGATGAGATCAATGCTGCTGGCTATAGTGGACAGGGGCTGATCGCCGAATTAGGATTTTATGTCACCCAGACTCCAGCTTATAGCCTGCCAAATTTTATCATCAGAATGAAACATACTACGGCTACAAACGCCTCTTCTCACGATAATGGCCCCTTCGAAACAGTCTATTCAGTCGCTCAATATACCCCTGTTGCAGGCGATTGGGATATGCTGACTCTCGATGAGCCTTTTCAGTGGAATGGGGTAGATAACATCCTGATAGACACAGCCTTCAGCCAGGTTCCGGCCTGGACCTCTTCAGGGCAGCAGAGAGTATTTAACTCCCCTAATGGTTTCAGATATACAAGATCAGATAGTTCCGATCAGACAAATGCCACTACCACATCTACGGCAAGTTATAAACCTCAGATCAAGATAGTGTTTGGCGGTACTATACCTACTGATCCTTATTATGATGTCTCCGTTACCCCTGAACAGGCTGCAGATAATGGTTATAACGGCTCTGTTGTCGAATACCTGATGACTGTAAGTAATACGGGAAATGTTACCGATAATTATAACCTGACAGTATCGGGCAACGAGTGGGATGTCAGCTTCTGGGAAGCAGAGACTGCAGGTTCTTTAGAGGAGCAGGAACTATCATTTCTCGATCTTGGTGATGGTATTGTCTCCATGCAAAATACAGCCCCATACATTCGTTCAGAGATAACCGAAACCGGTAACATAACCGGCGGGAGCAGCAAAAGTATTCTTGTAAAGGTGACTATACCCCCCGGAGCTTCGGGGAATGATACAGCTACAGTCACTGTAACCTCTCAAACCGAGAGTGAGATTTCGGGGTCAATGACTCTGGAGACTATATCCCTCGGTAACGACCCCTCAATTCCTGTTGAGCCAAGATATATAGCCGAATGGGAGCCTATGCAGGGAGTCCTGATCCGCTACCCTCTCGGCATTCCCTATTCCCTTATCAGTGCCCTGTCGGAAGAGACTATTGTCTATACTATTGTTTCAAACAACAACCTGAACACGGCAATGAATAACTATCAGAATAATGATGTCAATATGGATAACTGTGAGTTTATCATAGCTTCCTCAGATACTTACTGGACAAGGGATTACGGTCCCTGGAGCATGGCTACGGCTGATGCAATCGGAGTTGTTGATTTCGATTATAACCGTCCCCGTCCTGCTGATAACCAGATCCCCTCAGTTATCAGTAACTACTTCTCTATCCCCTATTATGAGATGCCACTGACACATACCGGTGGTAATATGATGGGTGACGGTATGGGGGTAGGAGCATCCACGACCCTCGTTGATAATGAGAATACTCCCCTGACACCATCAGAGGTTGATCAACATATGCAGAACTATCTGGGGATAACCAGCTATCACAAAATACCTGATCCGACGGGAGAATATATACAGCATATCGATACCTGGGCCAAATTTCTTGATGTAGATAAAGTTATGATTAGATCCGTTCCTACAACACATTCCCAATATACTCAAATCGAAGCAGCTGCCGATTATTTTGCCGATCAAACCAGTTCTTATGGGACCCCTTATCAGGTATACAGGGTTTATACACCGAATAATGAACCCTACACCAATTCTCTCATAGTAAATAACAGGGTATATATTCCCATACAGGGCTCGGTTAACGATGCTGCAGCTATCGTCTCATATCAAGAAGCCATGCCGGGCTATGAGGTAATAGGTTACACAGGAAGCTGGGCAAGTAATGATGCTCTTCACTGCCGTGTTATGGGGCTTGCCGATCAGGGAATGCTCTATGTCAATCATACCCCCTCCCAGATAAATTACAGTGGAGAGGATATCCCCATTGAGGTTGAGATCAAGGCCTATAGTGGTCAGTCTCTTATAAGCGAAGAGATACTTGTTCACTGGAAAACATCGGTAGAGAATCCTTTTAATCAATCTCCTTTGCTCTCGCAGGGAAATGATATCTATATTGCTCATATCCCCCCCCAATCTTTTGGAGAGACTGTCTATTATTATATCTCTGCAGCTGATGTATCGGGCAGGACAGTCAGAAGACCCTTTATGGGTAATGAGGATCCCTTCATCATCGAGATTAATGAACAGGGTATAGGACTGGAAGCACCAGAGATTATCGGGATCAGTATAGAAGAGGGGGTTGTCTATATCAGCTGGGAAGCTGTTCCAGGTGCCACCGGTTACATTGTTGAAACTGCTACTGAATTAGGTGGAGAATTCATTCCTGACTACTCCGGAATAATGAATTACGAAGATGATATAGTAATCTGGCAGAGCTCCATCATCGGTGATATAAAATTGTATCGCGTTAAAGCTACCTTAGAATATCCGGCTCTTCGCCAGCAATCACCTGAAGCAATAAAGAGAGATTTCAGAGAATAATGGAATCTCTTTCATAAGAAAACAAAGAAAAGTGGGGGAGAATTTATGGGAAAATTCTCCCCTTTGTTTTTGCAGTTGCTATCTGCTCTAAGATTCCGAACTGGATACCAAAGTCACTGACATAGATTATATCCTGATTGAAATAGTCCATTATAGCTCTGACAATCAGCAAGCCGGTAGTTATAACATTAGCTCTCAAAGGTTCGAATGGCATTAGTTCAGCAATATCTAATAGTTCCATACTTGAGAATTTATTGAAATAGTACTCTATATCGTTCCGGGAGAGACTGCTCTTATGTACTTCAGCACTATCATAATAGATCAGACCTTTCTTAACGGCACTGATGTTGGTTACCGTTCCTCCAATGCCGACCAGGGCAGGATCTCTCAGAAGCCCTGCAGGAAGCTGGTCAAGCCTTTTATTGATATAATCTATCCTGTTTACTCTCTTATCGTTGCTCAGATTTTCCAACCTTCTAATCCCCAGACGGAGGCTGTCCTGATATACGGCCTTATCCCCCTGGTAATAAATGAATTCTGTGCTTCCACCACCAATATCAAAGAGGATGAGTTCTCTGTATTCCTGGAAGTGATTCCGGTTGGCTCTTCCCATCAAACTGGCCTCTTCCTCGTCGGAAAGGATGCGGTATTCGATATCATAACGACTCTTCAGCCAATCACTTACGAGATTGATATTATCGCTCTCCCGGGAACAGCTTGTCCCCAAAACAATAATATCTCGGGAAAAATACTCCGATAACCGCATGAAATCACTAAGTATCTTTTTCACCCTCTCTATACCGGCTTTCGTTAACTTGCCATCCCTCATGTTCTTTCCCATAGCCGATATCCTGGAAGCGCGATGAATGACTTTAATCTCTCCATTAATTATAACCGCCCAGACAAGAAGAACATTGTTAGTTCCGACATCTATCACTACATAGCGATCCGAAAGGGAGTAGTGTTCAAATAGTATTTTTAAGGTTCTACCGGCACATTCCTTGCAGCTATCTCTCTTTCTTAACTCCTGTTTTAAATCGATGACAGGAAGATTAAACTCCTGTTCTTTATTGAGAATAGAGGGGATATCAGTAAGAATGAGATCAATTTTATTCTTGCAACAGAACTCAATCTCCCGGGCAATAAACTCCTTCTCCCTAATATCAGTAAGAGATATTCCTTGCTGTTCATCCCGAATTACAGCGTATTGTGCATCAAGCTTAGCAAAGGTATCTACCGGTTCAGGCAGATAGAGAAAGCAGCGGATCCCTGTCTTGACAAATTCTCTTACAAGGCCAGAAAGCCTGCTCTCTCTCAGCAACTCTTCGTTTTCGAGATATATCCCGATATTAATCAGCAAAGAATAGCCTCTGATAGGTTTCTGATATCAGCTGTGAATCAAGTTGATATTGGTTGCTGAAAGCCCCTTATCACTCGGAGTAAGTTCAAACTCGAAGATAATATCCCGATTGGGAAGTAGATTCAGATCTACATTATCGATAAGATTTGATTTATGGAAGAAGGCAGTTTTATATGGAGACTCCTCTTTGCGGGAGTCAGTAATCCATAGTCCATCTCCCAGATGCCGTATATAGCGCATGAATCCGAAGCCCTTATCCTGATTGTAGGAGTAACAGACACCTCTCACCCTGCTCTTGGTTTCTCCCCATTTGACGTTTTCGTTACCGTTATTATCCTCTATTGGGAGAAGATCAGGTATAAGATAACCTGACACAAAACTATCTGCCTCCTTCTTAAGAATGTGGGCGACATTGTTGAATCCAATGACCTCTACCCGGCAGCCTTTATTCTGTAGAGCGCGTACTACCTGGACAAAATCACCATCCCCTGTGACGAGAATAACATAATCGAGTTTCTCTGATTGTAACAGAGCATCTACAGCCATATCGAGATCTGCGTTTGATTTACTGTAGCGATGACCATCCTCATCTGTGAACCAGCGAACCTGTTTCACGATTACTTTATATCCAAAATCTCTCAACAGAGATTGAAAATTATTCGATTTTCTATAATATTCGAAATCCTTTCTGGCTCGTTCTTCGTCATAAGGGACGTAAGTATTCAATCTCATAGCAATCCCATTACTACGACAGGCAAATTCTCTCAAAACATCGTAGTGCATACCGTAGCCGCCATTAAGTGCCACATTCGATACATCAACATAGACCCCTACTTTCTTTAATTGAGTTCCATCCATTTTCTTACCTCATTTTATTTTCCTTTTTATTATTAACAATTCGTTTCCTTCTCTTTGATACTTCACAGGCTAGTCTGCAGCCCGAAATGGATCATCCCATCCAGGGGATGAAGCCATTCGCCATTACTATGGCTCACACCGTAATCGACACCAATCAAACCGATTCTCGTATCGAGCCTGATACCGAAACCGATACCGAACAGGTCTTTAAGGGTATCTGTAGCTTCCTCGAGTTGTTGTTGCACAACCCCGTAATCGGCAAAGAGAAATACCCGCGATTTTCTGGCAAGTAAATATCTCAATTCCAGATTAGACCATCCGATTCTGTAACCGCTGAACTGATCCTCCCGAAATCCCCGCAGATCATCTGTCCCACCCAGTGTATAGAGTTCATAAGGCTCCAGGTCACGATTCTGTATCTGCTTCCCATTGAGAGAGGACATCAGCACAAGCCTCGGTGATAGGGTAAAGTAATTATTCCATTTGATTTCCGTGGCCTGTTTATTGACCCAATCCCCCACTCTTCTTTTCATAACATAGAAATGTTTAATGTCAAGACGCATTCCCTTTGTCGGATTTAGATGATAGTCCTCCGAGTTGTAATACCAGAAGGCACCGATTTTCTTATGAGCTGCTTTTTCGATAACCTTTGGCCTTCTCGTTCCGGGAAAGAAGTCATCCGATCCGAGATATATTCCGTACTTGTTTCTGAGGGTATAGTAATAGATCTCACTGTCAAAAGTAGTTTTGATATAAGTAGAATCGACTGTTTCCCTGTAGAGTGTAAAATCCCCGGCAACAGGGAAGGTAAAGGGGCCCGATTCATGATAACGGAACTCTACCGACTGCCTGTCTGACCTCAACTGTTTCCAGGAGAAGGCGAGCTCCCTGTCAGTCCCGTAAAGATTGAGGAACTTGAGATCAATAAAACCGGTCAATTTACTCCCTGTATTCTTTTGCGAACTGTCGTATCCGAGCATACCGGAAATACGAGTCATTCTATCCTCTTCCAGTTTAAGGAGAAGTGTCTGATGATTGATAGGTATAATCGAGAATTCTCTTACATATTCTTTTCGTCTGACATTCTCTTCTGCCTGGCGAAGATTATGGAGATTAAATAACTCCATCTGATCTAAGCCGGAGATCCGGAGAAGCGTCTTCTCGCGTGTAGTCTCATTACCTTCGTATATAAAGCGGTCAAAGCGGCCGAATCTCCCTTCATCGACCTTAAGAAAAGCAGCAACACCTCCGTTATCCCTCACTACGAGGCTATCGAGTTCAGCACTGGCAAAGAGGAATCCTCGTGAAGCATAGAGATCTACTATCTGATATAGAAGGGAATTCACTGTATCGAGCGAATAGGAGCCAGTAGGGTATATTCCTGTAAGCTGGGCAATACGTTCGGTGGAGAAGTAGCTGTTGCCGGAGAGGTGTATCTCTCTGATCAGATATGGCTCTTCCTCTTCAATATAGAAACGGACTTCCACCTCCCTTGGCCCTACTGGAACAGCATCGGGATAATTAACCCGGATATGGTAAAATCCCCGCTGCTGATAAAAAGAGGCTATCCTTCTACAATCTTCCTGTGTTGTCTGTGGATTGTATATTTCACCCGGCCGGGTCAGGACTCGACCCCGTAATTCCCGGTCGGAGATCGATTCATTACCACTGAAACTGACCCCTCTGACAGTGATGTCGTTAGTAGCAATCAGTGATGAACAGAATATCAGTAAGAGGAAGCAACCCGTGAGCGTGAAGCTGATAAACCGGGTTCCAGCGGTCTGTGATACTATCATAGCAAATCTAATTAACCTTTTAAATGCTGATCAATGATAGCGATAAGTTCTTCGAGGAGGAGAGCTTCCGGAACCTTTTTGATGATCTCTCCTTTACGAAATATCAATCCCTCACCCTTACCACCGGCAATGCCAAAATCTGCCATCCTCGCCTCACCGGGCCCATTGACGATACACCCCATGACAGCAACCGTAAGATCACGATCCCGATAGGGTGCCAGTCTTCTTCCTACATCTTCGGCAAGAGAGATAAGATCGATCTCTGTCCGGCCGCAGGTCGGGCAGGAAACGATGTTCAATCCTTTGCGCAAACCGAGAGCCTTGAGGATCTCCAGGCCGACGGCTACCTCTTTAACCGGATCGGCAGTGAGAGAAACCCGGATAGTATCTCCTATACCTTCAGCGAGCAATATACCCAGAGCAACGGAGGATTTGACAGACCCTGCCATCTCTGTTCCCGCTTCGGTAACCCCCAGATGCAGCGGATAGGACACTTTCTCGCTCAGCAAGCGGTAAGCTTCGACAGTCATAGGAACGGACGCTGCCTTGACCGATATTTTGATATCCTCGAACCGGCATCGCTCCAGTATCGCAATGTGTTCGAGGGCAGATTCTACCAATCCAGCCGGTGTAACACCATATTTCTTTAGCTTATCTTTAGCGAGAGAACCACTATTTACTCCTATACGGATAGGTATTCTCTTCTCACGTGCTCTGGTTGCCACTTCTTTAACCTTACTTTCTGAACCTATGTTACCCGGGTTGAGTCTCAGTCCGTCAATCCCCTTATCTATAGCAGCGAGGGCAAGACGATAATCGAAATGGATATCTGCAATGAGAGGTATGGGACAATTCTTTCTGATCTCTGTCAGCGCTCGAGCAGCATCCATATCTGGGAGAGCAACCCGAATGATCTCACTGCCGGCAGCTATGAGTTCTCTTATCTGGTTTATTGTAGCCTTAACATCATCTGTATGTGTATTGGTCATCGATTGAACCCTGATCGGGTTACCGTCACCAATAATCAGATCACCCAGTTTGATTCCTCTTGTAGCTCTTCTCTTTATCTCCATTAATCTATCCTCTAATACCGTTACAACGTTTTAATCCCTTTTCTGTTTACACTGATTTATTCCTCTTCGATATCTTTCATTCGTAAAGCTCCTGAGAAGCATCTCAGAGTGCAGAGAGAGCAGCCGACACACTTGTCTTCGTCAATCAGTGGTATCTTCTCCTCATCAAGCTCTATAGCAAGATACGGGCATCTTGCGCAGTTACCGCAGTGCTGACAGAGATCCCTGTTCACTACCGGAACCTTGCTCTTCTCCGGCAAATCATCGAAACCTACTATCGGATCGGGCAATGCTCTCCCGATCAGTTCACTGACCGAGGGAATTCCCCTCTCTTTGAGAAGGAAACTCAGCCCATTCTCCAGTTCGTCGATTATTCCGTAACCATATTTCTCGACAATAGTACAGAACTGCACCGTCTCCGCTCCCAGGGCAAGAAAATCTGCTGCACCCTTATAGTCCATCGGGCCTCCATTCCCGGAGATGGATACCCCTCTGGCTGAAGCTCTGGCGAGAGTCAGGTAACTAATAGGGAGCACCCCTTCACCGGACATACCAACCACTATTCCCTTCTCCCATCTGTCGGAGAAACCATCCCGGAGTGCCAGGACGGGGAAGGTATTGGCGAGTGTTACCCCTGCTTTCTTTTCGGGATATTTATCGAGGACCTCTTTGATAGCATCGATAATCGGCTGTATAGCCGTTACCGCACCGGTGAGTTTAAATAGTTTGGGGATATCACCCCTGCCGGTCTCCATTACCCAATCGATTACTCTGGCTGTTAATCCGGCATTCTGGGATACTATATCACCATGTGTCCCGTCACCACCCTGCGGGCAGGATAGACTGTATTCGATCCCCTTAGCTCCAGCCTCTTCCAGCTTTCTTGTATTGCTCTGCCATACCTTCTTATCAGCTTCATCATTACCTGTAACAGGACCACCTGTAGAACCCATAGTCAGCCTATCAGGATACTCGACAACCAGCCTGGCTATCTCCTCACATACCCTGTCGATTGGATGGTCGGAAACATTATCGCAATTAGCATAGGTCTTATCGTTCAGAACGAACATATATTCACCGGGAATATGGATGGGCAGATTATCGAAAGCTGTTTTCATAATACCACCAGCCCAGCCGGCTTCATAGGCCAATTTCATCTGTTCATATCCGTCTGTCGGTGGCGCAGCAGAAAGAAGAAAGGGTGATTTGAGCGGGATACCAAAGAATGATGACTTGAGAGAAACGGGTAGATTATCTTCCGGTAAAAGAGAATGATAGCTTTTCAGTGGCTCGGCTATCTCCGGTGGTTCTTTATCCGCTAATCTGGCGTGGAGCAGCAGGGCACTGTTCTTACCGGCTGCTACAGCTTCAACGACCGTCGTCGGGCCATGAGCCATATCTCCTGCTAAAACGATACGCTTATTCTCTTTATACTTCTCATTCTCTGTTAAGGATGGCCTGTTACCAATAGCTATAAACACCAGATCGAACGGACGGAAGATCTCACCACTCTCCGGTTCGTCTATTATCTTCGCAGGATGGAACTCCTCGCCTGGCGGGAGCATTACCGGCCGGATCCTGACACCCTTTACAATTCCCTCCTCCTGAACGATCTCTGTCAATCTCATACGGTTGGTGATATGGACACCACCAGCCTGCAGGTCCGCCCTTTCAGCTGGAGTAAGTGGCATTTCAGCATAACTCTCCAGGACTACCATCTCTGCGTGAGCAGCGCCGAGCGTTCTGGCAGTAAGAGCCAGATCTGCTGCTATAGCCCCCCCGACAAATACAGCCCGTTTACCCTCCATTTCGATAGAGAGCGGGTCACGCAGTAAACTCGTTCCGTATATTGCATATTCGTCGCCGGGGATATTCAACCTGACCGGTTCTGTTAGACCTACTCCGATAACTAGCCCATCAAACCCTTCGTTCAGGAGTTTCTCCGGTTCTTCAACAGGTCCGGAGAAATGAAAACTCAGGCCAAACGACTGTTCTAGAAACTCGATATCGGTCAGAAGAACACCCTTCGGTAATCTCCATTCCGGTATGAGTTGACAGGCACCACCAAAGGATTTCTGCTCGTCAAGGATATCAACCCTGTAACCCATCTGAGCCAGTGTTACCGCAGCACCGATCCCCGCCGGGCCTGCACCTATTATTGCAATCCTCTTACCGTTATCCTGCTCGGGAAAAAATTTCGGCAGTCTGCCAAGCTCTTTTGCTCGCTGGATAATAGTTGCCTGCACAGCCGGTATATCTATTGGCCTGTCAAACCCCTCGCGGGCACACGCCTTCATACAGTGATAATCAGGACAAACCGCACCGCAAATACCCCCCAGTGGATTCTTGCTGAAGATCATTCTGGCTGACCTTTCGTAATCCTGGGGATAACCGGCTGCCACTGCCATGATAAAATCTGCCGGCGAACAGTCTGAGGGACAGGCCACCTTGCACGGTTTCTCTTCACAATAGACGCAACGGTCTATTTCTGCCTGGAATTGTGCTTCTGTTAGAAACAAATTATCGCTCACTTGTCTTCTCCTTCAACTTCTCCTGATTTCAGTGTTTAAACACTCTCAATCAGTATATGTTAATAAAACCCTCACTCTAATTCAATCTCTATCACTGAAAGTAAACTCAGTTACCTCTCTCCAGCCACTGAGCATCTCTATAGTCGGCACCCAACCGACTATAGGATTCCCCATTACTTACTGATTTCTCTTCTCGTTCGCGCGTTATCTATAATCTCTATCATATCAACTCGAAAGAGTTTTCTCTTTTTTTATTTTCTCTACAGCCATAAGTACTGCTTCCGGAGTTGCGGGGAAAGTGAGAGTTACCTCTCTGTCGGTAAGCGACTGTATAGCATTCTTGATCGCAAAGAATGCGGCTTCACCGTATATATAAGGTGGCTCACCGATCGCCTTACTTCCGAAAACACTGGCATATTCGGAACCCGATTCGGTGAATTCTATCTCCATTCTTTCCGGCAGGTCACGAATACAGGGTATTTTGTATGTAGATACAGTAGAGGCGAGATATTCGCCGTTATCGTTCCAGGGGATCTCTTCTATAGTGCACCAGCCATAAGATTGAATAAAAGCACCAATGGTCTGACCTCTGTCTATGTTAATATCGAGCGACTTACCGTTCTGATGAACTATATAAACATCAAGAAGCCTGTTTTCTCCACTCAGGAGATCGACCTCGACACTCACTGCAGCACATCCGAACACAAAGTAATAGAAGGGATTACCCTTACCGTTTTTACTGTCAAACCAGATCCCGGGGGTTTTATAGAACCCGTGTGCTCCGAGAGGAGTACGTCTTTGATACGCCTGTTTAATCAGTTCAGGAAATGATATGGTGAAGAGAGGAGCATTATTGTCATAGACTTTATTATCGGCAAATACAAGCGATTCCGGATCACTTTTCACTCCATTACCTGTTTCCAGTAGTTCACAGGCGATTGGAGTGAGCCTTGCCTTGATCTTTTCTGCTGCAATCCTCGCTGCATTACCATTGATATCGCTCCCGGTTGAGGCTGCTGTCGGAGAAGCGTTACCTGTTCGCCGGGTATTACTGCTCTCCACACGAATATTCTTCAGCGAGATACCGAACACCCTGGCTACAACCAGAGCGATCTTGGTATTGACCTCCTGCCCCATCTCTACCCCGCAGGTGGATACGGATACGGTGCCGTCAATATAGATCCAGATAAGAGCTGAGCCCTGATTGAGTACTGGTGATGTAAATGAGATACCGAACTTGACCGGAACTACTGCCATACCTCTTTTTCGATCAGTATGCTCACTATTGAACTGTTCGATCTTCTTCTTCATCTCCCGGTAATTGCTAAACTCCTGCAGACGGTCGAAGAGATCATTCATATCTGACTCTTGTAAAACCTGGCCGTAAGGTGTTTCCTGTCCAGCCCTGTAGGAGTTTATCTTTCTGATTTCTAACGGGTCTCTCTTCAAGGTATGAGCTATCCTCTCGATAACGCTTTCCATAACAAAGATACCCTGTGGTGCACCAAAACCACGAAAGGCCGTATTGGGGGGCAGATTTGTCCTGCAGGCACGCCCTCTGATCCTCACATTGGGGATGTAATAAGTGTTTTCGGCATGAAACATTGCTCGATGCAGTATAGCCAGTGACAGGTCGGTGAAAGCACCTCCATTCGATAAGAGTTCGACATCGTAGGCATCTATCTCTCCGGTTTCATTGAAACCGACTCTATATCTTCCCAGGAAGGGATGTCGCTTACCGGTATAGAGGAAATCCTCTTTCCGGCTCAACTTTAGCTCTACAGGTTTACCGGTCACTCTGGCTCCGAGAGCTGCCAGACAGGCGATGATAGTTCCCCTGCTCTCCTTTCCGCCGAAAGCTCCTCCAAGCCGTGATACATCAACGACAACATTATGAACTGCCGTTCCAAGAATTCCTGCCGCCGCCTCCTGAACCTCCATAGTACTCTGAGTTGCAGAATAGAGGGTCATCTCCTCACCTTCACCCGGTATTGCCAGACAGCGCTGAGTCTCGAAATAGAAATGCTCCTGTGCAGAACTCTCCACTTCTCCTTCCAGGATGAAGTGTGCCTCTTTCAAACCCCTTTCCGGATCTCCACATTCAAAAACCCTCTCCGGTACATACCAGGACTTCGCCTCGTCTGCCTGCCTGATATCCAGCAGAGGTTCCAGTTTCTTGTATTTCAGGACGATGCTCTCAACCCCCTTTTTCGCTACTCGGGGATAGGGAGAGAGGACGATAGCTACTGGCTGCCCTACATAGACGACCTCATTCTCCGCCAGGAGAGGCTCCTCATCGGGGCCATGACCGAGAGAGTTCTTTCCGGGGATATCCCTGGCTGTAATTACTGCTGTTACATCTCTCATCGCCAGGGCTGAAGAGATATCGAGTTTGCTTATCCTGGCGTGGGCTACTGGAGAGAAAAGAATCGCCACATGCAGTAACCCGTCCGGTAACTTACCTTCCCCAATGAATCTGGAATTTCCGGTAACATGGAGTCTACCACTGATATGCCAGGGTTGTTTACCCATATTTACTCCTTACTTCCCTTTTCGTGTTCTTTCAAGGTCTTGTACTAACTCACTCAGATACCTGTAGGTATGGTTACGGATAAGGGTCTGCCGGTATTCCTCTCTTCCTCTAATATCACTGATCGGCTTGAATTCAGATGCTGCTATATCTGCTGCCTTTGCAAACCAGGAGCTGTCAGGTTCCTTCCCCTCCATATAGGCCATTGCTTCTCTGGCCAGAGCAGGATAGGGAGCTACACCGCCGAATGCGAGCCTGACATTTTTCAGTTTGCCATTCTCCATTCCAATCGAGATTGCCGAATTGACAGTCGAGATATCAACCGCTCTCCGTTTAGCAGCTTTTGTCATATCCTGAAAACGATAAGTTCCTTCCGGTATGGGAATTATGACAGCAGAGATGAACTCACCCTTCTGTAATAGTGTTTTTTTATAATCGAGATAATAATCACTCAACTTGACTCTCCGCTTCCCTCCCACCGAGAGCAATTCCAGTTCAGAATCAAGAACCATTAGCACGGGTGGCGTGTCTGCCACCGGTGATGCATTACCTATGTTACCGACTATAGTAGCTAGATTACGTATCTGTCGTGAAGCGATAAGTGATATGGTTTTGATCAGGAAAGGAAAATATTCTGTAATCAGGGGTGATTTTACTGTCTCGCTCAGGGTTACAGAAGCTCCGATCCTGATGTTTCGTTCTTCCTTGAATATGCGTCTTAACTCCGGAATGATGGTAATATCTATTAACCAGGGCCGGGAAATATTGTTGATATTAGACTGAACGAGAATATCAGTAGCACCGTTAAGAAAGGCATATTCCCGGACATTGTCGAATTTCTCCAGATCTGTCAGAAGTTCCTCGATAGAGCGGGGTTGCAGATAGCCGATCGTATTGTAATATTCTCTATTCTCTTCAGAAACATCTTCAGGAAATTCGGAGAAATTCCTGATCTTTTCATAATCTTGCAATTTTTCCGGTAAGAGAGAGAGCTCTTCATTCAGGTTCTCTTTGAGATAGAGAGCAGCCCGGAAGATCGCATCATAGCCGGTACAGCGGCAGAGATTACCTTCCAGTGCACTGATAATCTCCGCTTCCTGCGGTTGCCGGGTGTTAAGGAATAGAGCCAGCAGAGCCATAACGAACCCCGGTGTGCAGTAACCACACTGCGTACCGTGAAAATCCAGAAGTGCCTTCTGGACAGGATGCAGGTTGTCGGGAGTTCCTATACCTTCGATAGTTATCAAATGCTTCTTATGTATCCTTACGGCCGGGTAAATACATGAGTTTACAGCCTTATAGGATATCTGGCCTTCGTTTAGGCTGCCGATTATCACCGTGCAGGAACCGCAATCCCCTTCATTACAAGTCGATTTAGTTCCGTAGAGTTTCAACTTCTGATGAATCAATTCCAGTAATGTCATACCAGGTGGCACGGTTATCTGTTGCTCTTCTCCATTGACAAGGAAGGATATTCTTTTACTCAACAACTGTTCATTGTTATGCAGGTCTCTGTTTATCTCCATAGGTTATATCTCTTCAATTTTATTTATTATCTTCGCGGGGAGCAGAACTCTTGTAAAGTCTTTTTTTTGCTTAAGTAAGAATCGGTTACATTCTATTGCTGTCCTGATGATAACGGCTCGATAATCGACAGGAATTGTGATAAAAAAACACCCCGCTATAGCGGGGTGTCTGAAGAAATATTGCCCGGTCCTATATGATAGAACCAATCACTCCGGTGGAACCCCGTGAAACGGGGTTCCACAAGCAAGGCGGAGTGATATTTCCCGCCAGGAGTGCTTTCCCGGGAGTCGGGCATTTATTTATTACTGCATTCTATTAATGTTAACGTCAAAAGGAGATAATTATTTCAGAAGCAGCATTTTTGCTACCTGTGAATAGTCTCTGGCTACCATTCTGTAGAAATAGACACCGGAAGTTACCCTGCGACCAGCATCATCTTTACCGTCCCAGAGAATCTCATGATCGCCGGCCTCTTTTACACCATTGATTAGAGTTACTATTCTCTGACCATTGATATTGAAGATCTCTATCCTTACCATTCCGGCTTCAGCCAGAGTATAACCGATCATCGTTTCCGGATTAAAGGGGTTAGGGTAGTTTCCTCTCAAACGGGTTACAGCTACTATCTCGGTTGTATCCGTAGTGCTTGTCTGCTCGGTCTGGAAGGACCAGATAGGACAATCAGCAGCGTAGATCGTGTCATCTTTATAATACACAAAGGGTATAACCTGCCAGAAGTAGGTTTCATCATACTGCAGGTCAAAAGGATGTTCTGTCAGGAGATGTTCACCGACACCACCCTCGATCTCAGTTTCCAAAGGATCCTCGTTTATATCACCACACCATAATTTGATCAAAAAGCCGTCCGGATCAGAATAACCCGTTTCTGATGTGTAAGTCCAGCCCAGGGGTGTGTCTATTGAGACGTCAGTCGCTCCACTCTCCGGAATTGGTGAATGTGCTGCTGCCGGAGGTTGTGGAATGGTATTTTCATCGATAGTGATAAAACTCCAGAGCGGGCAATCTTCGGCATAGATAGGTTCATCGTTATGATTCACATAAGGTATGACCTGCCAGAAGTAAGTCTCTTCATAGTCGAAATCAAAGGGGTGGTCGGTATACAGATGCTCTCCTGCTCCACCTTCCAGTTCGACCTGGACAGGATCATCACCTGTACCTCCCATCCACATATTGATCAGAAATCCATCGGGATAGGAATATCCCTCCTGGAAGGTATATGTCCAGCCGATGGGGGTAGTTACTGGAACGTTTGCTGCCTCATCATCCGGAATTGGTGAGTGTGCTGCTGATGGAGCTGGAGGAGGTGTGCCGTCTAATGCTGTAGTAAAGCTCCAGAAGGGACAATCTTCAGCAAATATCTCCTCATCATTGTGCAGGATATAAGGTATTACCTGCCAGAGATAGCTCTCTTCATAATCAAAGTTATAGGCATAGTCGGGGATAAGATATACACCCGAACCACCTTCGATATATATCTGGAAGGGATCTTCATTCATGTCATCTGTCCACATATTAACCAGATAGCCATCAGGATTGGAATAGCCAGGAACGAATGTATAGCTCCAGCCGATGGGAGTGTTTATCGGGACTGATGTCGCTCCATCAGAAGGTATCGGGGAATGTGCTGTCGCCGGAGGTGGAGGTAAGGTTCCCTCTTCCGCGGTAGTAAAACTCCAGATCGGACAGTTCTCTGCATAGATGGTCTCATCATTGTAATATACATTTACGTAGGGAACAATCTGCCAGTAATAGATCTCCTCATAGTCAAAATCGAAGGGGTGTTCATCAAAGAGATACTCGCCAGGTCCACCCTCAATATCTGCCTGGAAGGGATTTTCGCCTGTATCTCCCGACCACATATTAACCAGAAAACCGTCCGGATCGCTGTAACCTGCCTCTGAAGTATAGATCCAGCCAATCGGAGTGTTAACCGGAACTGAAGTTGCTCCGTCAGAAGGGAGGGGGGTATGTGCGGTTACTGGTGGTGTAATCTCTTCCAGAGTAGTGAAACTCCAGATCGGGCAATTAGAGGCATATACATTACCACCGCTGTGATTTACATACGGCTTTACCTGCCAGTAATAGGTCTCTTCATAAACGAGATCTATCGGTGGTTCAGCCAGGATATGTTCTCCCACGCCACCGGGTAAATCCACCTGGATGGGGTCATCACTCGTGTCACCACTCCAGAAATTCACCATAAAGCCGTCAGGATTTGAATAACCGGCACCCGTAGTATAAGTCCAGCCGAGATGAGTATCAGTCGGGACATCTGTTGCCCCATTGTTCGGAAACGGGGAGTGTGCTGTCGCTGGTGCCGGTGGTAAAGGTTCTGCTGCGGTCGTAAATGACCATACCGGTGTATTATCTGCATCTCCACGCATCCCGGCCTGTGTATTACGGACCCGGGGTAAACTGCGGTTTCGTCTATTAGTAAGATCTCTTTCAGGGTAATCTGTAGTGGGAATGACCTGCCAGTAAAATGTGGTTTCATATGTTAGATTCGGTATTACATCCGAACTGGAATAGGTTTCCTGGCCTGCATTGTAGGGAATCCAGACGAAATCATCAGCAGCAAAATCACCTGTAGTATTCATATACACCCTGAAACCAACAGGATCTGTATAAGCGGGATTACTTATGTATTGCCAGCTCACTGTCTCAAGAGTTATTGGAACATTCGAACTTCCATTGGCAGGTAAAGGATTAATAGCAACATTGGGATCAGGATTTACCTCCCCTGATTGCCAGCTGAGATAGGGATAACCGTTATTTACATTCTCACCTGTATCCTCTGACCAGGTCTCACTAAAATCCCAATTAACATAGGTGTTACCGGCATATGGATAAGTCATCTCGGATGTTGTTCTCCCCTCGCCACCATAAGAGGTTGACTGCCCACTTGTCTCTGTGTCCCAGTAGCTGTTGATTACATCGCCTCCGGAAACATAACCTACTAAGCCACC
>Ga0334892_1000455_pt1 | contig 50963 bp, 37 predicted proteins | sample GraSluR3_MG_4_FD_207213 | JGI IMG/M metagenome (GOLD analysis project Ga0334892, IMG submission 207213) | Sludge microbial communities from methane-producing bioreactor in Wageningen University, Netherlands - Granular Sludge_15_04-R3 | ecosystem: Engineered > Bioreactor > Anaerobic >...
ATAGATCTGATGTGCTTCCAACTGATTACTGATCTCCTGTGAATCGTAATCCTCTCCTACCGTTATTGCCCAACCATTTTCACCATCGTAGCACTCCGGCCACCAGCCATCGAGAACACTCATGTTCAGTACGCCGTTCAATCCGGCTTTCATACCGGATGTTCCACTGGCTTCAAAGGGACGGATGGGATTGTTTAGCCAGACATCAACTCCCTGAACGATATGCTTGGCAACATTTATATCATAATCTTCGATAAAGACGAAACGATCTTCAATGTCGTGAGTTCTGGCGAATTCGACTAGATTTGTGATCAATTTCTTCCCTTCCGGATCTGCTGGATGTGCTTTGCCCCCAAAGACGAATTGCACGGGTTTATGCCTGTTCTGGATAATCGATAAGAGCCGTTCCGGGTCTTCCAGGATCAGAGTTGCTCTCTTATAGGGAGCGAAGCGTCGGGCGAATCCTATCGTTAAAATATCGGGGGATAAGGTGTTACGGAGTTTGCGAGAGATTGGAACAGCCGATTTGTTATCGAGGAAGGACTGCTCGATATGCTGACGGATAAAGGAAATCATCTGTTCCTTACGACGTTGATGTGCTTCCCATATTTCGATATCGGGTATCTTCTTGACATTCTGCCAGATAGAGCTCTCCTCTCCAGCATGGAGGTAATCTGCTCCGATATAACGGTCGAAAAGATGTGTAAGCTCATTACTGAGCCAGGTCTGGGCATGAACACCGTTTGTAACATATCCGATGGGTACTTCTTCAACCGTCAGATTGGGAAATATCTTCTGCCAGAGTTTTCTAGAAACAGAAGAATGGAGTCTGGATACACCGTTGCTATAGCGTGAAAACCGGAGTGCCAGTGCCGGTAGCCAGAAGTGTGTATTATCTCCTGGAACAGAACCCTGTTTACAAAATTCCTCGAAGGAGATACCGGTACTCTCTATCTTGTCTTTCAGATATTTGGCAACCATATCGATTTCGAAATGTTCATTACCTGCAGCTACCGGAGTATGGGTGGTAAAGATAGTGCTGTTAGATACTAACTGGCGTGCTTCGGGATAGGTATATCCTTCATTTTTGATCAGCCGATGTATTCGCTCGATAATAATGAAAGCTGAATGACCCTCATTGAGATGATAGACATTCGGTTTGATACCAAGGCTCTCCAGTAATTCTATTGCACCGAATGAGAGGACGATCTCCTGCAGGATTCTCATCGAGCGGTTTGCGTCATAAAGCCGGTGGGTGATAGAGCGGTTGATTTCTGTGTTCTCCGGTATATCAGTGTCCAGCAGGTAAAGAGTTACCTGGCCGATTGTAATATACCACACCTTGATAAAGATCTTTTCGTTACGGATTGTGATATTCAGCAATTTATAATTTCCTTCCTCGTTGCTGAGAACATCGACCGGCAGTAGATGCCAGGGGTTCTCTTTCCAGCTCTCCTGCTGTTCGCCATTGACGTCAATCTTCTGGGAGAAATAACCATATTTATAGAGCAATCCGAAACCTGTTAGAGGTAGTGCGAGGTCAGAGGCTGCTTTCAGGTGGTCGCCGGACAGAATACCTAATCCTCCGGAATAGATAGGGAGGGATTCGTGCAGGCCATACTCCATAGAGAGATAGGCAATATGATCATCCGTTCCGAATTTCTGTTTCTTGCCACCGGTATCGTTGTAGTATCCTTCATAGGAGAGATAGTTGTTAAAACTGGACCATACCCTTTCCAGTTCAGAGAGAAAACCGTTATCTCTGGCCAGTTCGTTTAGTCTCTCCGATGATACCCTGTGTAACAACATTACCGGGTTATGAGCACATTGCCGATAGATTATCGGATCTATTCTGTTGAAGAGTTTGATTGCCTGCTTGTCCCAGGTTGACCAGAGATTATAACTCAACTTATGTAGTTTCTCCAGTTTCTCTGGTATTCTCGGGTTTACATAGAAAGTAAACAGGTTATTTTCATTGTTCATTTATCCTTTCCTCCAGATCTGCCAAAGCGTTAATGTAATAGATATATGCCTGTTCAGGTGAATTGTAGGGTGAGAAGTACTTATGTACATCACCATCTTGAAAGTACTTAGTACACATGTAATAAAAATGGTCGGAAGTAGTTAGAAGCCTCGCCGGTTCCAGAAGGTCGGTTCTCCCTTTTACCTTTATTCGGTTCAACAATTCATAAATAGTGGTTATTGCGTTCTGTTGCATATCATTTTCCACCCAGGCAGAGATGTCACGTTCCTGATCTGCCCATGATACCGGTTCCGGGAAGGAAATACTCTCCTGCTGATAGTTAGAAAGCTCATAACATTGTGAGGGATGAGCAAAACCGAGATCGGAATGTTTCAGAACACCAGCCGGTAGATTGGCTACAAACTCGAAAATTCCTGTCTCTTCCCACTGATGTTCACCGAAGGTCTCATAATCCATGAAGAGGTTGAGAAATAGATTTTTGCCTGATTTCTCCCCCAAGGTTAAATGATTTACCCAGTGGATGAACTTATCAACTGTTAATGGATACTCCGGCCAGCTGCGGTTGGAGAAACGGAAGGCGATATCATCAGAGAGCATATAATACTTAAGCAGCAGATTGATCGTCTTGGAATAATTCTTGTAAGCATAGAGTGGAGAACGCCATTTCAATATCCTGTCCACACCCTCAGTCAGGATGACCTTGAATCCCTCTTCGTAGATCAGGTCTGATAACCTGTCCTGGTAGATCAGCTCAGTATTGCGGAAGACTGTCGGATTCTGCCCGAATTCTTTGTTTATCATATCACGATGCTGCTGGACCTGCTCAAGAAATTCCTCGGTATCGTATAACGAGGCGAGAGAGTGATAGTATGTCTCGCATAGAAACTCTACCATTCCGGTTGCGGCGAGTTCTTTGAAGGAATCGAGCACCTCTGGTGCATACTTCTTGAACTGTTCAATCGTAACACCACTGATCGAGTAGGCGATTTTGAATTTTCCCTCGTATTGTCTGATCAGTTTGAGAATCAGATTGTTTGCCGGCAGGTAACATTTTCTTGCCACCTTCTGCATAACTTCTGCGTTGAGACTATCATCGAAATAATTATCTTCCTTATGGATGTCGAGTACCCTGTAGTGTTTTAATCTATAGGGTTGATGTACTTGAAAATAAAAAACAAAGTTCAACATTGGCAACCTCTCCTTTATCTCTCTTTCCGGCTGAAAGTACTATCAGAAATATTCTGCAACCTCTCTTCGTAAACTTCTCTGATCTGTTCAGCTGCTCTATCCCAGCGGATCTGGGCAACTTCCAACATCCCCTTATAACCTATATCTGTACGAATTTCAGGATTCTCTATCAGATAACAGATAGTTTCCACCATCTTATCAATATCCCAGAAATCGATTTTGAAAGCATTCTCGATTATCTCTGTTACACCCGATTGTTTGGAGATAACAGCGGTTATACCGTAAGCCATCGCCTCAAGGGGGGCTATGCCAAAGGGTTCGGAGACAGAAGGAAGCATATAGATGTCTGTATTGGAAAGGATTGTTTCTACCTCTTGCCGGTTAAGGAAGCCGGCAAAGAGGAAACGGTTTTTCAGTTTGTATCTGGCTGATTTATACAACAGTTTCCGCGCCATATCACCTGTCCCTGCCATTATGAAGCGGGCTTGGGGATGCTTCTGCAATACACGATTCGCAACATCAAGGAAGTAATCAGGCCCCTTCTGTATAGTAATTCTACCCAGAAAGAGTATTGTCGGCCCACTGAAAAGGCGACTGGCAGCGTCACCCTTCTCCAGTACATTGGTTATATGAGCATTATGTACTATACGCATCTTACCACTATCTATCCTGTATCTAGTCATAACCATCTGAGCTGTATATTTCGATACAGTAATAACACTGTCGGCATAAGACATTCCGGAGAATTCAATCTTGTGTATTCTCTCGTCACCTGCACCACCCGACCTGTCAAACTCTGTTGCATGCATATGAACGACTAATTGCTTACCGGTAATCCTTTTGATGAACATTCCAGCGGGATAAGTTAACCAGTCATGAGAATGAATAAGGTCAAAATCCAGAACCTGGGCCATCTGCGTTGCTCTTACCGTAAATTCCTGAACCTTGCGGAAGATATCTTCTTCCCCGATAAGGTAGTCTCTGATATTGGTAAAAACTTGATCTTCTTGGTTCGTAGTAATCACGGTTTCGGTCTGATGATAGGTAGTAAAATCCTCTGCAAAGTAGAATTTTTCTGTGCCGTAATGGATCAGGTCCCGATAATCATCTAACTCTCGGGAATTGATATAAGATTCCGGCTGTTCACTCAGTCCAAGCAGTTTCAGCCGTTCACCCTGTTGAATTGTTCTCCCGGCAGTACTTCTCCCACTCTGGATTACCAGATTATCATAAGTTTTTTGTATCTTCTCATCAAAGAACTTTACAGGGAGTAGATCAACATCTTCAACCTTACGCAGCGGGAAATAGGCTGCCTGTTTTGTAGGAAGTATGAGATCGATTTCTATGCCCAGGCCGAGTAGCGACTTAACCATACCGTAACAGGCCATACCAAGACCACCCGCTATAAATGGTGGGAATTCCCAGGTCAGCATCAAGATCTTCATAGTTCTATTCCTCACTTTCACTATCCAATTTAGTGAGCAGAGTTTCGATGTTGTACAGGGCAGCTACACTCCAGGCCTGAGCAGGGCATCCTTTGGGAAAATGAGGCTTAAGGCCGTCCCAGACTTCAGCAACCGAAGAGATATGACCTTTCATGTAACCCTGCCGGAGATTGTTAATAATTTTTGTAATCTCTTCCTGGAGCTCGGCAAAAGACTTTGTATTTTTATAGGAATTGTAATAGGTTTTGACATAGGGATCAAGCAACCAGGCCCATACAGTTCCCTGATGATATTGAGCATCACGTTCTTTCTGATTACCGAGATATTTCTTCTTAAACCGGTAATCAGAAGGAGAGAGTGTTCTCAGACCGTAGGGAGTTGCCAATTCACGCTCTGCGGTATGGAATATAACTCTGATCTCCTCTTCACTTAACAGTTTGAAGGGGAGGGAAGTGGCTATAATGGCGTTCGGACGGAACTCCCGAACCGGCTCTTCACCTTCCAGTCTGTCAGCCAGATAACCGTCAATCTTGAAGAGAGAAAATGACTTCTTTATTTTTTCTTTAAGTTCGGTAACTTTATCGATCAGACCATCTTCACTACTTGTCGATTTTTGATGTAGATTATGCAACTCACTGTAACAACAGAGAGCATTATAAAAGAGGGCATTGACTTCGACTGGTGCACCTGTTCGTGGTGTAACCCCTTTTTCGTCGACTCTAGCATCCATCCAGGTAGCAGTTGCAAATTCTTCTGTGAGATATAAAAGGCCATTCTCGGCTATATTGAAGAGATTATCTCTCTTCTCTATAAGACCTGTCAGGACCTGCTCGATTATCTCTATAGCCTCTCCTGTTATAGTTTTATAGCCGTAAAGTTTATGATTGACTACTCTGTTGACAAGGTCGTATATTCTCAAGACAAACCAGAGGGTACTGTCAATTGAATGGTAGTTCAATTCCCGGCTGGATTCAGTCAACATATTGGGAATCAGTCCATTCCTGAGCAAAGAGGCATAACTTTTAATGATCTTCCAGCACTTGCGATGGCTTACCTCCGCATTGAGCAGAGCCTCTAAATAGATAAAAGTATCCCGACCCCAGCATCCGAACCATGGGTAACCGGCAACAACATCATCATCGATCAGGAAATCCAGGAGACTGAACTCCAGAATAGAGAGATAATCATTGTAATCGAACATTATCCGGTCTTCATAATCGAGTTTTTCCAGGAGTGAATTATCAGAGCTGTTTCCTGCAGGGTAATCCACTGGTAGAGGGAGTGAACGATATTTACGCTCTATCTTGGCAATCTTACCGGAGAGGCCAGTATTCTCAAGGTTAAGTTCGTCATCAGTAAAAAGAATATAATTTGTCTCTCCCGGTAGAAGTGAAAAGGATATCTTCACAGGTGCAAGCTGGTCCTCCACTCCCTGATAGCCGCGAATAGCTTCCCAGGGATAATAACAATCCCGATATACAACCTTCTCCGGCTGAATATTGCCGTTCTGGACAAGCCCGTAGAGCGAAAGACTGTTATTTCTGGCGTGAAAATTCTGCTCGTTGCATTGCAGGTCGATATTCCGGTTATCCCAGTAACCAGCAGGGTTGGTCTCGTGATGGTTCCGTAACGTAAGTTTCGGCCTGATAAGGAAGTTCAGACTATTATGGCCAAGATTGGTGATTTTGATCAGAACGGTATTCTCTCTGTCAGCCATCATAATCTCCTGTCTGACCAGTATATCATTGTTATGATGTAATGAGGAATAGAGATGAATCGGATAAGGGCGGAGCCAGCTCTTTACAAGGTGTAAAAACCCTTCGGGATAGATACAACTGCTGTAGTTGGTACTATCAAGATAACAGGTCTCACCACGCCATTCCAGGAGAATTTCCATGCCGGCTACGAGATGGTTGCGATTCCGGTTCTTATCTCCAGCAATCAGCAGGCCATGATATTTTCTCTGATTGATCAGATTACCGGTTCCCAGAGCGTAACCACCAATTTTGTTTGTCAGTAACCATTCGTGATTACTGGTTTCATGAAAATATGTATCCTTCATCAAAGACCACCTCTACAAATCTGGGTGTGAACCAACATACATCTTAGATACTTTACTATAGAATGTTAAGTTCAACAAAACTGATTGATAACTGAATCTATCAGGCCCGATCTCTATGAGACCGGGCCGATAGGGTTAGAAAATAATAAACTCTTTGTTATTGCTTATTCCTACTGATCGAGCTTGATCATCATTTTCAGAAGATCGGCTACTCTTACGGAATAACCCCACTCATTGTCATACCAGGCTATTACTTTTGCCAGTTTGCCACTTACCATAGTCAGTGGTGCATCAAAAATTGCCGAATGGGGGTTACCAACTATGTCTGTTAAAACCAGTGGGGTCTCTGAATACTCTATTATACCCTTCATTGTTGTCTCAGCAGCCTGCTTCATTACGGAGTTTATATCTGCTGCGGAGACTTCCCTATCGAGAATAACAGAAAGATCTACCAGAGAGCCATCCGGAGTTGGTGTTCTGATAGCAAGCCCATCGAAACGCCCTTTAAGATCGGGTATGACTAACCCGGTAGCCTTTGCTGCACCTGTACTGGTCGGAATAAGGTTTATCCCGGCTGCCCTCGCTCTGCGAAGATCTGTATGCGGAAAATCGAGTATGCTCTGGTCGTTTGTATAGGAGTGAACAGTGCTCATCAAACCATAAATTATACCGAAATTGTCATGGAGTACCCTGGCTATCGGAGCGAGACAGTTTGTGGTACAGGATGCATTCGAAACGATAGCATCCTCTTTCTTCAGTTCTTTTTCGTTTACTCCAATTACAATCGTGGCATCAATCTCATCTTTGGCAGGTGCGGTAATTAGAACCTTACGAGCTCCTGCTGCCAGATGCTTGGCTGCCTTGTCTCTCGAGCGGAATACACCGGTCGCTTCTATTACATAGTCAACTTTCAACTCTTTCCAGGGTAATGAAGCTGGATCCTTTTCTGAAAATACCTTAATCTTCTTATCATCGATAATCAGGCTATCATCGGTATGTGATACAGACTGTTTCAATGTTCCGTGAACAGAGTCATATTTTAAAAGGTGGGCCAGGGTCTTGTTGTCTGTTAAGTCGTTGATAGCTACCAGATTGACCTCTTTGTCGTCGAGCAGGGCTCTGAATACCAATCTGCCAATGCGACCAAAACCATTAATTGCTACATTATTCATTATCTCCTCCTAGTGAGTAATTATACTTTATTGTTTTGACTAATAACTGAGACGAGTCTGCTGTCAGAGCAGAATAGACCGATTGCTGCTTTTAACAATCTGAACAAGGGATTCTACTTCATTCTGAACGGCTTTTTCAGCCTCTACCATCCACTTTCTGGGGTCGAATCGTTTCTTGTCAGGAGTGTAGTCATCCTCATCGATTCCAGAAGGGGAAACTACAGCGTCTTTCTCTCTTTCCCAGTATTTTTGCACCGCTTTGGCCATTACCATCTGATAGTCTGTATCCTTATTGATCTTTACGACACCGTTTTTGACTGCTTTTTGTTGTTGCTCGGCAGTCAAGCCAGAAGCTCCGTGTAGAACGATACCGGTTTCGACATTATTAGCGATCAGCAGGTCATCTATATCTTTTATCAGATCGAGTTTGAGAGTAACTTTATGTCCTTTGGTAACCCCGTGATTCGTTCCGACAGAAGCTGCAAAGAGATCAACTCCAGTTTTTTTGACAAATTCCAGTGCTTCATCTGGCTCGGTATAGAGCTCGGTTTCAGAAACAATCTCGTCTTCAGTTCCTTTGATATAACCGATCTCTCCTTCTACAAGAACATTGTGACGATGGGCCAGTTCCACTACTTCTCGGGTAATTCTGACGTTTTCCTCGAACTCCTCTTTTGAAGCATCGATCATAACAGAGGAGACAAGCTGGTTCTCAACACAGAACTTTATAAAATCAAAATAATCAGGGGTAGCATGATCGATATGGAGACCGACTCCTGAATTATTAAATTGGCTGGCCAGGGTCTTGACAATATTAGAGATAAGTTCAGCCCCGACTTTAATATCTTTGCTGGAACCAGCAGCATATTTACAAGCTCCCGAACTCATCTGTAGAAGGCCGTCTGATTTCTGTGCGGAATAACCGGTTAACACACCACGGACTGTTGAATCAAATACTACATTGGAAGCGATAATACCAAATCTTTCCCGTTTTGCTCTGGAAAAGACTTCTTTCAATTTTCTGCCTTCAAAAAACATATCAACTCCTTTTTTAAGCTGAATAGAGGGTTAACACTATCTCAATCGAGATCACCGAATGTGTCGTGTTCTCCTTCAAGGGTTTTAATCATATATTCTGCTGATTCATGCAAATCAGCAGTTGGATAATCTTTGAGGATATGTTTGAATATAGCAATCGCATCTTCTTCTCGGTTCATCTCTTCTGCCAGTACGAAAGCTTTCATAAAAAGGGCCTTATAATCATCATCGTTATTTTTATGATATTCTATGATCTGATCATAATAATCTACAGCTTCGGCATAACGATTTCTCTGCATTGCTTCCTCAGCCTTATTGAACAGCTCACGAGCAGTAAACATAGTAGCCAGCCTGTCGGGATAAATTTCGAGGTTATACTCCTCTTTTAAATCCTCCTGTAGCTCGTTCCAGCGTCTCTCTCCCAGTTCCCTCGACAACATGAAGGTGATCCTCTCTTCAGCTTCTGCCAGTGGAATAACGTGTTCTGGATTATCTTCTATGACTCGCAAAAAGAAATGCTTTCCGTCATCACTACGCTCAACAGGACTCAATTCATCGAGTTCAGAAGACCAGATGACCTTGTGAACGTTCTCATCTTTCCCAAGCTGCGGTAACTCCTGATCGCGTTTAATATTCAGAATTCTCCCATTGTTATTGCTGTAGAGAGAACCTTCAATAGTCTCACGAATTGCATCTTCATCCTCATCGTCTATAGCTCTGACAACCCGGGTTCTAGCCCTTTTTGCTGCCCGGCTGGAATCGAAAAGGAAGATCTGAATCGATCTGTTCTCCGGGGTCGTATAACTTTCTATGTTTTCAGTATAATAGGATTCAATATCCTCTTCTGTTGGAACTGCCTGGGATACGACAAGTTCATTGAATAGCTCAGTGAGGATAATATTACGCCTGATCAGTTGTACCTCTGGTTTTTGCATTACATCGTCAATGTATCCTCTAATTTTTGCTTCATGGGCGAAGAGCCGATTCTTGACCATATCGTTTACCATCTCCAGCTTGTGCTCGGGGTTGTTAAGCTGTGCTCTCTCCTGCGGTGAAACATTCTGGATACTGGAAAGAATATCAGTGACAGAGAATTCTAACTCCGGCTCATTTGCAGTAACCACAGTCATAGTAGCAAATTCTTCGTCCGGTCTTTCAAAAGGATTAACCCGCTCCAGTGCATCCTGATCGATCTCAATGTTGTATTTCTCCTTTAATGACTGATAAACCTCTTCGGTTTTTTCCAGTTCTCTGGCAGGCCTGATACGAGAAATTATCTCCTCTTCTACCTCATCAATCGGTTTGACCCTACTCGGTACCCTTTCCGTAACCTGAAAGAGATGAATTCCACTCTCGGTAACTAAGGGACCAATCCAGGTATTGAGTGGAGCTGCGGAGATAGCCTCATCGAGTTCGTTGTCCATACCTACTCCGGCAATATAACCGTTGGAACGAATATTACGAATCACACCCTGATGCCTCTTGGAGAAGCTGTTAATCGAGTATTGATTCATTACGTCGAGAAAATCAGTTCCGGCCTGGAGCGCCTTAAATGCAGCTTGAGCATCCTCCTCATCCTCAGTCATAATGTATCTGATAACCGTATTGGAACTCTCCGTAAAACGATTCTCATGCATCTGATAATATTCTTTTATCTCTTCTGGAGATATGGCAATCTCTTCAACGATTCCCCGTTGACGGAACTCTGTTGCATAATGACCAGTTAAAGTCTGGTCTATCCTATCTATTACTTCTTCTCGCTGATCTACCCCCAGCTCTATTGCTTTCCGGTAAAAAAGCTCTGAAATTACCATTGAACTTAACAGTTCCTGCTGCCCGGCCAGAGTAGAGAACCTTGACCGGTACATCATTGGTATTCTCTCATACTCTTCATCAAAATCTGCACGGGTGATTACTCCACCATCAAACTCGGCGAGTATTACCTCTTCTCTCTCTGCCACTTCGGCGAACAGTGGAATCATAACATTAAATAGAGAAATTATGATCATTGCTGCTACTATTTTGAACTCTGTATTGGTTTTCATCATTACCTCTTTCTCCTTGCTTAAATTTTTAGCTGTATATACCTCAACTAATTACACATCTTTTAGTATCGTCACTCAGTCAAGGAAAAACAATGTTCATCTGTAAGGTTAGGCGAACTGAGAGGGGGTGACTTCAAACCAGCGAGTTATACGAATCGATCTGTTGTTTATGACTCCGGTTACAGATACTTAGCAAAAGAGATTCTACCCTGAAAGTTTGAACTTTTGCCGAAGAATAGGGGTTAAATGGATGCAGTCATTTATTGCTTGACACAAAAACAGCAGGTGAGAGATAAAGACCTTAATATCAAGAAAAGAATTGCGTTTAAAGATTTGCCTGCTGATATAAAAGGTCCGGAGAGAAATAAGAAGGATTTTTGGAACAGAATTTGCATTAGAAAAATATGAAGCCAAAGGCGTCATAAAATAAAAGAAACAAACTCAAATGTAGGAGGAAGAATGTTAAAGTTCTTTAGAAACGAAAAGGGATTTACCCTGGTAGAAATTCTGGTAGTTGTTATAATCGTAGCCATTCTGGCTGCTATTGCTGTTCCAGTCTATCTCCGCTATGTGGAGAAAGCAAGAGCTACGGAAGCACAGTCAGCTATAAGTGCAATCAGAACTGCTTATCGTGTACAGCGGCAGACCTACGGGACAACAGACAACTATACAGTTGAAGATGCAGCAAGAGATGCCAGATTAGGAAGAGCAACTCTTCGTAACTGGACATTTGAAGTAGTAGGTAACCCACCTTCTCAGTACATAGCGACTTCAACAGCGGAATTTCCGGGTGGCGAAGGTCATCAGGTTGTATACGATGAAGAGGATGCTCAATTCTCAGGATACGGCATCGATGTCTATACAGATGAAGATCTGGAAGAATTCTAAATCTCATTAACAGGCAAAAGCAGATCCGTTATTCAGATCTATTTAGAATCGAGAAAAGATCACGGAGGAGCTTTTACCCGGTTTACAGTTAATAAGTTTCTAATTAATAGCCGTCATATCCTCTTTTCTGTCTGACAACCTGACAAAGTGACAGGAAGTTACAGAGGAGAGGATTAAGCTCAAGAAAAGGAGTCCAGGGTTAGCGAGATTCATCAGCTCGGCAATGTAGAGATCAACTGTAAACAAAAGTAACAACTAATGTCAATTCGGAGGTATTGTTGACTATACAGGAATTATTAAAGTTTACATCGGATGCAGGAGCATCAGACCTTCATATCAGTTCGGGATCTGTACCAATGGTTCGAGTGCATGGTCAGATGAAGAAATTGAACATCCCGAAGCTATCTGCAGATGAGGTAGAGAAACTGATTTTTGGTGTTATGAACGAAGTGCAGAGAGAGCTCTTTCTTAAAAATCTGGAGATCGACTTCTCAACCAAGTTGAGTAATGATGTCCGATTTCGTGTTAACGCATTTCACCAGATTAACGGTCTGGCATGTGCTTTTCGTGTCATTCCGAATGAGATACTCTCATTTGAAGAGCTTCATCTACCTGACATACTCGGTAAACTATCTCTCAAGAATAAGGGCCTGATTCTGGTAACTGGTCCTACCGGTAGTGGTAAATCGACAACCTTGGCATCGATGATCGATGTCATTAATGATAAGAAACATTGTCATATTATCACGATTGAAGACCCTATAGAGTTCGTCCACAGAAGCAAGAATTCACTGATTAATCAGCGAGAGCTGGGGCACGATACCTGGTCCTTTACAGCAGCTCTGCGTTCGGCTTTACGTGAAGACCCGGATGTGATACTCGTAGGTGAGATGAGAGACCTGGAGACTGTATCGCTGGCACTGACTGCTGCTGAGACAGGGCACCTGGTGCTGGCTACGCTCCATACCAGTTCTGCGACGAAATCTATCGACCGTGTTATTGATATGTTCCCCAAGGAGCAGCAGGCACAGGTCAGATCGATGTTATCAGAATCGCTTGAAGCAGTTGTTGCCCAGACGCTTCTTCCTATGAAGGATGGCAAAGGGCGAGTCCCTGCACTGGAAATAATGATCGCCAACACAGCAGTAAGAAACCTGATCAGGGAAGAGAAGACCTACCAGATTCCTTCTGTTATCCAGGCAGGAACGAAAGAAGGTATGCAGTCTCTTGACCAGTCTCTTTACAACCATGTAATGAATGGCCTGCTGGACAGAGAGGTAGCCGAACAGGTTGCAGATAATCCCAAGATGTTTAAATCCGGAGTAGGGTTTTAAGATCAAGGGTGACTCTATGAAACGACAAGATCCACAGACTGATGTGAATAGAAGGGAGATGCGACAGGCGAGAGTTAACAGCGACAAGCAGACCGCTTGTTATCTGACCAGAGAAAGGGAAATGTTATTCAACGAGTCAGGGATGACGATCGTTGAAATATTGATCTCATTCGTGATTATCGTGATAGCGGTCGTTGGTATCTACCTTGGGCTTCTCTATGCCGAGTCTCAAATCAACCGCAACTATCACGACCGGGTTGCAGCTCTGGCTGCCTCTGGAGAGTGTGACTGGCAATATTATTATAAAACAACATACAGGGATTACGACTATTTCGGTGCCAGAGAGATAACGATCAGAGAATATCCGGATCAGAATCGTCCACCTTTGAGAGGAACAATGACAATGGAGATTAGCGAAAATACGGAATTGATAGAAGGGCGACGAGTACGATACGAGACACTGGTAATACAGGTAACATGGGAAGAGCCATTAGCTGGTCAACGGGTTATGGTAATTCAAGAGGACTTCTTTCAATGATAAAAGCAATAAGAAATTTGAAGCTCAGAGATCGATGTCATCTGTTTGACAATACCAGTGGATTAACCCTGGCCGAAGTTCTTGCCGGAATTGTCGTTTCAACCATTCTTATCGGATTAGCTGCTGTGGCAATAATGACCTTTTACAGTAAATATGTCGAATTGAGTTATTTTGCGGACCTGCAGCAGGAAGCCTACGACCTTATAGAGACGGTAAAATATGGATATCCGTTTGAAGAGTTACAGGACTATGTTTTCATTGGTGCAACCAATGCAGACAGCCTGCGGTTAGAAGAACTGCCGGGCGGCTGGGGAACTTATTCGGGAATAAGATGTATTCCCGATCGGTCAGCAATGGGTCATGCCTATGACTTCGTTCGTTATTACTGGAGACGGTATGACCAGGCAGTTTTTGTTGAAGCACGATATGGGATTCGATACTATCAGGAACAGATCTTCCCGAAAAGGGGCGATGATCGTTTCGCAGTGACAGAATTTACCATAACACCATTAGATGTATATGATCCCAACAATGTCAGGGCGATCAGAGTGGACTTGAAAGCAGAAGCGGTTATCTCAGACGAGAAGAAAAAGGAGATTTCATACTCGACGATAATAACTCGAGGTAGATAGATTGTATGCCAGTAACTATGAAGAACATCAGAGTATAGCAACTGCAAAATACAAGAGTGCTGGCAGAGAGATAGAGAGAAATATAATTAATGATGATAAAGAGGGATTATGGCAAAGAAGAAACAAACCAAGTTTAAGGAGTCAGTCGGTATAGACATAGGAACTCATTCGATCAAGCTTGTCCATCTGAAGAAGATACACGATGGATTCAAGCTCCTGAACTATGAGATCCGGCCGACTGTACCAGCCGGTGTTGAGTATATCCCTTCCGATTTGCGAAGGGATCGTTATGCACCGATACTGGCTGAAATGTTAAGAACACTTAAAATCAATCCGAGAAAGGTCAAGCATCTGGTTAGCTCTATTGGCGGTGATCATGTGAGTATCAAGCAGATCAAGACGATCTTTTTACCGGAGGATGAATTGGAATCGGCTCTCTTCTTTGAAGCCAAGAAACATCTGCCGATAAGTGGAAGCGATATGCTGCTCGATTTTCAGGTGTTAAATGTTGAGGAGAGAACGAATAATATGAACATACTGCTCGTTGCTACGACTAAGGATGAAATTGCGAAACATAATGAAATTCTCAATGCCGTCGACCTTGCTCCAGGAATAGTCGATGCAGAGCCGCTCGCAATAGCCAACAGCTTCATCTTCAACGCTTTTATTGAAGAAGGGGTCTATGTGGTGGTTAATTTAGGTGCACATCGTAGCAATATGGTCATCTATGGACCACAGGCAAAGTTCTTCTCGCGTGATTTAGCCTGGGGCGGTTTTAATATCACCAAAGATATCATGAAAAAACGAAACCTCTCTTTTGAAGAGGCTGAAGCTTATAAATTCGAATATGGGATTACCGATAACGGTGCTTCTGCCAGTAAGAGCCAGGAGTTGTCGACCCTCGAGATCAGTGACAAGCCGACCGAGGAACAGATTGCGTTAGAGGTAAAGAGATCTCTCCGATATTATGTCAAAGAAGCCGGAAACAGCGATTTCAGGAAAGTGCTTCTTGTTGGCGGTAGCTCTAAGTTAAAAGGGCTTCCGGAATATCTGACAGAACAGTTAAATATCCCCACAGAAATATTCAATCCGTTTATTAATCTGGAAATGCCCGAGAAGCTGAGAGACAAGAAAGATCCACAATTAGCTCTGGCGATCGGATTGGCAATGAGACCGGAGTAAGGGGGAGATAATGGGACAGTTCTTTTTCACAATTAATCTTAACAAATATGGTGAACAGAGAAAACAGAGAGAACAGGAAGCCAAGCTTTTCAGGACTTTGGCAATATCCTTCATCCTGATAGCCTTAGTTCTTTATGGTGTGATTTTCTACTTCTATATCTCTCTGGGACATAAATTAGATAACCGGATCGAGCTTCTGCAGTCGATTAACCGTGAGATCGAATCCTACCGCGAAAGTGGTGAATATCTCTCGACTACCGACCTGCAAAGATTGGCCAGGACGAGTACAGAACGCATATTCTGGGCTAACAAGCTAATCGCTCTGTCAGATATCACAACAGACAAGATAGCGATTACCCATTTCGGATATAAAGACGGTGTCCTCAGTCTGTATGGTATTACGCAGGTAGATGTCGATGAGAAAGAATTCGATCTAATTCACGAATTCATAGAAGACCTCCGAGTAAATGATCAGATTAGTCTGGATTTCGACGAAATAAGGTTCGTCCGTTCCAGCAGAGACAGGGAGAAGGATGTTGATATTATTCGCTTCCAGATTGACTGCTTTGGAAAGGATGTACCGGACAGAAGGAGAAGACTATGAGCATGAAAGATAGATATTTAATACTAATTGGAGCAATTGCAGTCGTAACTTTCTTCTTCTTTTTTTCTGCAAATTCACTTATTAACAACAGGATAACGGAGATCAGAAGAGTTGATAGAAACATCAGAAGAGCACAGGAACGGCTTAATAGCGCAAAAGTTATGGACGGACAGCTCTCTCAGGTATCCCGGGTTATCGATAATACGCTGATCAATGAGCGTGTTTTCACTGCTGAAGAGATTAACTACTTTGTCAGACACCTGGCCGAGATTGCAGACAGATACAAGATAGCAGTCTATTCACTTGTGCCCCGGCCGACGCATTCTCAGACCAACCAGATAGAGCATCAGTTCACATTGGATATTATGTGTACTTATGTGCAGCTGGGACAATTCCTGACCCAGATAGAGAGTATGGATTACATTATCAAGGTAAACACACTCGATGTCAAACCTGTCAGGGGTGGTGAAGAAGCCGGCGTGGAGCAAGATGGTGAAACGGTAACCCAGTACAGGACAATCATCGACCTGTCTGTATTTAAGATAGTGAAGGAGGGATAATGGAGACAAGACATATTAAAGATTTTACCATTGCCATAATTGTCATTATCCTGTTTATTTTTCTCCTGAAGGCTCTCAGTGTTGCCAATAATACCCATTCTATACCGGTAGATTCGGTATATAAGGATATGGCTGTCGATGCCCAGTTACTGGACCAGATAGAGCAGATCGAACACTCAATCAGGGATCGAATGGATTTCATCTTTACTGTTACCAGAGATCCGCTGGAACAGAATCTTATCGTTCGAACTCGAATTGACCTGGAACAGGAATGGCGACGTCAGGTAGAGGCCATGATGCGATTAGCGGCAACATATATAGACGAGCATGGAAATCGTAAAGCTGCGATTGCCTATCAGGGTCAGACGAATCTCTACAAAATCGGTGATTATATCAATAACAACAGGATAGTTGATATTGATGTTGGGAAAATAACATTGATGTATCAGGGACGGGAAAACACACTGGAAATTCAACCTTTACCGCCCAAGCCGGCGATGATTGATGACCGTTCTCAAACACAAGATTATATATGGTAAAATAAAAGCAATAAGGAGAATATATGTTCCAAAAGAAATTTAGCAAGCTTATCTGTTTCTTGCAAGCAGCTTCTATAAGCAGATCTCGACTCAGTTTTTCTCTGTCGGGTATGCTCGGTGTCATAACCATCGTTATCTTGCTCGGCTTCTCAGCTAATGCATATGCCCAGACTCAGTCTGTTAATCTTCTGGAGACCAGGATAACCATCGATGCAGTAGACGCTTCATTATCAAGCGTTCTGACAACTATGGCTCAGATGAGTGGGAGTAATATTGTTCTAGCAGTTGATACTGCAGTTGACAGACAGGAAGATGATCGCAAGATCACTGTCAGCCTGAAAGATGTCCCGATAGAACAGGCCCTGTCACTGGTAGTGAAGGCGGTCGGGCTCTCTTATCGCCTTATTGGCGAGAATACTTTCCTGGTCGGTGATAAGAGCCGTATCCAGGAAGAGGTAGGTGAGAGATCTTATGTCATCCATTTAAATTATGTCGATGCCGATAAGATCGCTGATGCTCTCGAAGTAATGCCAGGCGAGGCAGTAGTTCTTGAAGGTCAAAATGCTCTGATGCTGAGAGCCAATCCGGTGACCTTTGCCGAGATCAGCAAGAGGATTTCCGAGATAGATGTCCCTCAGAAGCAGGTAGAGATCAGAGCCAGAGTAATCGAAGTATCACTGACAGACTCCAAAAAGATCGGTGTCGACTGGTCAAGGCTAAACCGCCTGACCACAATCATTGCCGAGAATCCAGTCAATGCTGACGGTATAGGGCTTCCTTATCAATATTCCGATATTACCGGTGCCCTGACACACGGGTCTCTTACTCCGCTCGGTGAATTACCACCGACTCAATATTTCCAGAAGATGGATAGCTGGTCCGATGTCGGCAAGTTCAGTCGCCAGTTGACAGCTTTTGATATTACAATCGACTGGTTGTTAGAGAACAATGCAGCCAAGCTTTTAACCGACACAAGGCTGACCGCCCTTAACGGCGAGAATGCTGAGATTCATATCGGTGAAATAGTTCCTTTTGTTGTAACTGACAGAGAATACCAACTCCAGGTTGAAAGAGAAGAAGTTGGTATAATGTTGAATGTAACCGCTACTGTTAATAAGGACGGACAGATCAAGACCAGGATCTCGCCGGAAGTAAGTTCAGTAACAGAATTGGTCGGTGGATATGTTCCGAGAACAAAGATCCGTCGAGTTAATTCTACAGTAACAGTCCCCGATGGAAGTAAAATTATCGTTGGTGGTTTACTGAGTTCTAATTTGATTAGTTCGGTTAATAAGGTTCCCCTGCTCGGTGACCTGCCATTTATAGGCAAACTATTTCAACATCGTCATGAAACATTAACTACTACCGACCTGTTAATTGAGATCACACCGAGAATCGTAGATCTTTCAGAACATCAGGTAGAATTCGAGGTAGATAACAGACTCGACAGAAGGCTTATTCGTCCAATCGAAGAGAACGACATCGATGATGATACCAACCAATAAATCAAGGAGTTAACTATGAGATATAGTAAAATAATCACAGTATCATCTATACTTATAGCTCTGCTTCTATTTGCCCTGGTCGGATGTGACAAAAGAAGCTTTGAGCCGGACAACTTCGAAATTAAGTCACTGACCGGACCGGAGTCTCTTCATGCTGGACTCCAGGCCACAATAGAAGCAAAGGTCGTGAATAAAAATGACGTTCCGGCCGTGCAGCAGACAGTTACTTTCAAATCCAATTACGGTAATATCGGAGCTCAGGCAGTAACCGATGAATTCGGTATCGCCAGGACTACATATTACCATAATGTAACCGATACATTAACAGCAACAATAGAAGCATCAATAGATAAATCAAAGAAAACGGTTGAGATCGAAGTTATCCCCTTTGTGGGAGAATACGCTATTACCAGCCTGACAGCCGAACCTGATACGATATATGCGGATAATAACATCACATATTCGACAATTAAAGCTACAGTAGTCGATGGTGAAGGGTTCCCGGTGATTGAAGAGACCGTTAATTTCAAGACGAACATAGGAAATGTGATTTCACGAGTGAATACTGACAATATGGGGGTCGCTACCTCTACCTTCTGGGATTCTGGAGCGATGGGAACGGCAACCATCACAGCACAGATTTCGAGTGCCAGCAAAACTGTTAACGTAGAGATTATTGAAACACCCCCGGTAGAATCTGTCGAAGTTCTTTCCGATATAGAAGATCTTGCTCTGGAAACCGATATGACCCTGAGAGCACGAGCATTCAATACACTCGGAGACCCGGTTTCAGATGGAACGATAATCACCTTCTCTGCTGACCAGGGTTTCTTCCCCGAAAACAATTATGCTCCGACAACAAACGGCCAGGCTAATGTCTTCTTTAATACCGGAACGACAGCAGGACCCCTGACAGTTACAGCACGTTTAGGCGATGTAGTTGGAAGCAAAGACGGGAACATAAAACCGGGCTTACCGGCATTTGTCTCTGTAACGCCTCAGATTCAGGATGAAGGTGGTGAGTGGATAAATATGCCACCCTCCGGGATTCCGGTTAACTATACCGAGTCTGTAAGAGTAAGAGCCAGAGTCATAGATCTTTTCAACAACGTTATTCCCGGTACTTCTCTACAATTTGAGACCGATATGGGTGGCATAGTAAACTTTTCTACAACCAATGAAGAGGGAATTGCCTATGCCAACTACTTTCCGGGTAACTCCGCAGGTACCGCTCAGATTACAGTATCTACCCTGCAGGCAGGAGAAGACGGCGAGTCGATTGTCGGCATAGCACTGATTACGATTTATTCCGATGAAGTCAATTCTATAGTCTTTACAGTTCAGGAAGAGATGTTCCTTGATGTTGTCGGGGTTGGTGGAACAACATCGAGACCTTTAGAGATCCAACTGCGTGACTTTGGCGGTAATCTTGTCAGTGGCCAGCATATGGTCCGCTACGAGATCGTAAATGCCACTCCACCAGAAGGTGCTAATATCAATAACTCAGGTCTCAGCGACGATGTTCAGGCCAATGACGGTATTGCTGTAGCATCTATCAACAGCGGAACGGGATCAGGAACTGTTATCGTCAAAGCTTCTCTGATCGAAAATCCGGATATAAACTCAACAAAGCCTAACATCGTTATTCGTTCGGGTCCTGCTCATACCGTAACACCGACGATATCAGGTTTCGATGAAGGCGAAAGCATTGGTGGTGGACGCTGGAGAATTGAGGTTGGTGCCTGGGTTAAGGATATCCATAATAACCCTGTAATCGATGGTACTGCCGTCTGGTTCTCATTGGGAGAAACACCTGAACCACCGGGAGATTGTTACATTGATGGTGGTGGCTACACGGGTAATTCTACTCCGAGTTATGAAGATGGAACCCCCGGATTTGCCGGAACCTTTCTTTACTATCACGGGAGAAACACTTTTGATCAGATCACCATAATTGCTCAATCAGGTGACGTAAGCGGCAGCGATCTGGTAACTCTTCCGTTACAGGAACCACAGATGGAATTACAACCTACGCAGCAACATATTGATTATGATAGTAACAGCCCGGCCAATGCCAATACAGACGTTGAGTTCCATGTTTCCATCATCGACGGACAGGGTAACAATATCACCGGTGCTAGTTTCCTCGTTACTGCAACACACGGGCGATTCCGATACTTTGCCTGGTATGATGATCAGGGTAACCCGATAAACGATCCTTCCTGGGTCCATCCTCAACCATATTATATAAACTCTTATATCGGTATGGCCAAAGGTACACTCCGTACCTGGATATGGGAATGTCCGGAACCGAATATGGAGAACCCGATTACGGAAAGGGAAGTATTGATTACAGCCTTCATACAGGGGACAAATACTTCAGCACAGGGTTCCTTCATAATACGAAGATACTTCGGCGACATACCAATGAGAGTAAAATAGTGTCCGTTAATAACGGAACTGATGATAAAAATAACGGTTCAAAGGGCAGTATTTGCCCTTTGAACCATACCATCCGGATCTGGGTGAGCTGCTTATAACTCAGGAGTTAAAGACTTGAAAGCAGGACTCACTTAACCGGAATATAGAATATCGTTTAAGGAGAAAGAATGAGTTTTAATCCACAATTCGCCAGAATTGGTGAAATACTACTTCATATGGGAGTTGTTACCGAAGAACAGGTAAAAGATGCTCTTATCAAACAGAATAATTTCAATCTTAAATTGGGTGAAACTCTTATAAAACTCGGTTATATTGAAGAAAAACATCTTCTGGATGCACTGCACCAGCAGCTGGAGCTCGATGTGGTAGATGAGGAACAGCTGCTCGAACTCGATCCGAAAGTAGTAAAGATGATCCCGGAACCATTTGCCGTTTCCAACAGAGTAATAGCTATTAGAGAAGATGATGACGGTGTGGTTGTAGCCATGACCGATCCTGAGAATATAGTAATACAGGATAATCTGAAGAAGATACTATCGAAGGCAATAAAACCTGTTCTTATCAGCGATAGCGTCCTGACGGATACACTGGAGAAATATTATAAGAGTATTCGTACCACTTCCGAAGTTGAGGATGCTGTTGGTGAATTTGGCTTTGTTGCAGTAGATGAAGATGAGCAGGAGATAAACATTGATCAATCTGCTGCAGCTGATGCCCCGATAGTCAAATTGATTAATCTGATTATTACCGAAGCGATAAAAGATGGTGCAACAGATATCCATATTGAGCCCCTCTACAAGAATTCCCGGGTCCGTTATCGTGTTGATGGTGCGCTGCGAGAGGTGATGAGCCCACCAATTGGAGTGCATGCCGGGATAGTATCTTTAATAAAGGTTATGTCAAAACTGAACATAGCAGAGAGGAGACTGCCACAGGATGGCCATATATCGCTTAAGACAGCACTGAAAGCGGTAGATGTGCGAGTATCGATCGTTCCGACTGTAACAGGTGAGAAGGTCGTTCTCCGTCTGCTTGACAAGGGAGAATTCGGATTCAAGCTGACTACTTTAGGCTTCGAAGAAGATGACCTCGAAGTGTTCAAGAAATGGATCAAACGGCCCTACGGTATTATTATCGTCTCCGGTCCTACCGGTAGCGGTAAATCGACAACACTGCACGCAGCCTTGAAGGAGATCCAGGATATTGAGTCCAATATCATCACAGTGGAAGACCCTGTCGAATATCGTCTGGAAGGTGTAACCCAGATCGAGACCAAAGAGAAGATAGGATTGACCTTTGCCTCTGCCTTGAGATCTGTTCTCCGTCAGGACCCCGATATCGTCCTGATCGGTGAGATCCGTGATAACGAAACTGCCGATATAGCTGTTAAATTCTCACTTACTGGTCACCTTGTGTTTACAACTCTGCACGCCAACGATGCACCTTCAACTGTTACCCGTATCATTGATATAGGTATTCCAAACTATCTGGTCGGCTCCTCCCTCAATCTTGTTATGGCTCAAAGGCTGGTCAGGAAAATATGCAGTCAATGTAAAACCGATTATAAACCAACACCCGAAGAGTTGCAAGATTGCGGTATTACTGAAGAAGAGGCAGAGAAGATAGATTTCAAGATAGGTAAGGGTTGTGTTCATTGTAATAATACTGGTTATAAGGGAAGAACCGGTATCTTCGAAATTCTCGAAGTTACACCGGAGGTCAGAAGATTGATCTTTGACGGCTCCAACCAGGATATGATACGTGACGCTGCAATAAAAAATGGTATGAAAACACTACACGATAGTGCAATAATAAAAATGAAGAAAGGGGACACTTCTATTCGTGAAGTTATCAAGCTTACTATAGTAGAATAATATTATCCGGCTGTTTGACGCCTGTTCGTTCTTTGCGGATAATAGCCCGGGTTAATGATATGAGGTAAATAATGGCAACATTTATGTACGTAATTAAAGATGCCAAAGGGATCAAGTTAGAAGGGACCCTTAAGGCAGGATCGTTAGATGAAGCGGTAGATAAGCTTAGCAAAGAAGGTGGGACGATAATATCGGTCAAGAGTGCTGCCGAAGGTGCGTTCAAAGGCAAACTTTCGCTCTTTGACAAGGTGATGCTGGTAATCTATAAGTTGAGAACCGGGATATCACTGAAAGCTCTCGTCTTTTTCACTCGTCAGCTGGCTACTATGTTCTCCGCTGGTCTGACCCTGGAAAAAGCGATCTCCAATCTGGAAAAGGAAGAGAAAAACAAGAGACTGAAAAAGATATTGAAGAAGATATCTGACGATATCAAAAAAGGTTTCAGCCTCTCCGAAGCGATGGAGCAACACCCTGGAGTATTCAATAATCTCTACATTGCTCTCGTGCAATCTGGTGAGATCTCCGGTACACTACATACAGTCCTGAACAACCTGTCAGATTATCTGGAAAAGATCGAGGATACGCGAAGAAAGGTCATGTCAGCTATGGCTTATCCAATTTTCATCCTTGTTTTCCTCGTCCTGGTTGTTTACGGCCTGTTTTATTATGTTATACCAATGTTCTCAGAAGTTTATGGTAGATTCGGAGCCGATCTCCCGGCTCCTACCCTTACTGCAATAGCTATTAGCGATTTCATCAGGGATAACATAGTGCTCTCACTCGGAGTTCTCTTTATTATCGCGTTCACAATCTTCCTCATTTACCTGACAGATCGGGGAAGATATTTCTTCGATTCTATCGGGTTCAAGATCCCGGTCGTTGGTGGATTGTTAAAAAATTCTATCATCAGTAAGTTTTCTCGAACGTTCAGTATTCTGATGGCCGCCGGTGTTCCAATAATGGATACAATGGAACTATCCGAAAACGTAGTCCAGAATGCGGTTTTCGAGGGAGCAATTAGAAGAGCCAGAATCATGGTCAAAGAGGGTTATAGTGTCGTAGGTGCCTTCCGAAAAACGGGGGTTTTCCCCTCAACGCTCTTACAGCTCTTTGCTACCGGAGAAGAGACAGGTGATATGGATAAACTGCTCGGGAAAGCAGCAGAGTTTTATGAAAAACTCGTCGATTCGGTTATCGAGCGTCTGACAGCACTTATAGAGCCGATATTGATTATTGTTATGGCCGCTATCGTCGGAACGATCATCGTAGTTATCTATCTCCCGATCTTCTATCTCGGACTGGCAATCAGTGCCGGTATGCATTAAATCACATCAATCCTATCGATAGAGAAGCGAATTGTCTGATTGACAGATTGGGACAGTTGATATATTAGAGAAAAAGAGCGTTAATTAACGCTCTTTTTCGTTTTACAATAAAATATGTAAGAGAGGTTAAAGGTGATTATTGATGGAGAACATTATGCATCATTGACCTATATTCCCCCCAGCGGATGGAGAGGTGATGCGATCAGGATCATTGATCAGAGATTTCTCCCCTTCCAGGTGGTGTTCAGGACCCTGTCAAGTCTCGACGATGTCGTTAATGCGATCAGCAAAATGCAGGTAAGGGGTGCACCTCTTATTGGAATAACGGCAGCCTTCGGGTTAGCCTTTGCCATCAGTGAAAACCGGTATGCTGAAAAGGAGAATTGTCTTGAGGAGAGTGTAGAAAAAATCATGCAGGCGAGGCCCACAGCTTTCAATACGGAGTATTGTTTGAAAAGAATGCTCAAACGTATCAGTGGGTTGACTGATACGAGAGATCAGTACGAGCTTGCTTTAGAGATTGCCCAGGAGCTGTTAGAAGAGGATAAAACGATCTGTCGGGCGATCGGTGAGCATGGTTTAGAGATTATCAAAGAGGTGAGTGCCCGTAAAGCTGATAAGGAGGGGAATAACCAGGGAAACCCCCCAGTAGTTAATATATTGACCCATTGTAATGCCGGCTGGTTAGCCTGTGTTGATTTCGGAACTGTAACCTCGATAATCTATCATGCACAAAAGATGGGAATCGATCTCCACGTCTGGGTAGATGAAACAAGACCCCGGAATCAGGGTGCCCGTCTCACTGTCTGGGAACTTACGCAGAACGGAGTGAAAAACAGCCTGATTACCGACAATGCTGGTGGCCTTCTGATGCAGAAAGGAATGGTTGATCTCGTTCTCGTAGGGTGCGACCGGGTGACCAGAGAGGGTGATGCAACCAATAAGATCGGCACCTATCTGAAAGCCCTAGCAGCTTATGACAATGATATACCCTTCTATGTTGCCCTCCCTTCATCGACTATAGACTGGACAACAGAGGATGGTCTGAAAAACATTCCAATCGAAAATCGGGACGAAAATGAGGTGAAATACGTCGAAGGATTATGTGATAATGAGATCAAATCAGTCCTGATCACAGAAGAGAATGCCAGAGCAGTCAATCCCGGATTTGATATAACACCAGCCAGATTGATTTCTGGTCTCGTTACGGAAAGGGGTATCTGTAAAGCCAACCGGGAGAATATCAGCAGAATGTTTCCCGAATATGCCAGCTCATCAGATGATCGTTGAACGAGAGAGTTAACAGGATGGCGGCAGAAGGAATAGTTAAGTATCATTGTATCTGGCACAGGGAATCACCCTGTTTTGTCGAGGATAGAGCATTGCAAAAATTGAACTTCTGGCGGAGCAGGTTATACGAGAAAGGTCTTATCGGAGTTAACGAAGATCATTTCGGTTTTGGAAACATCAGTTACCGGATCGGACAGGATACCAGCAGGCTTCAGGATGCTGAAAAAGGGGTAAACGATCGGGATCCCCGGTTTGTTATCACCGCTACCCAGACAGGCCATCTTGCTCGCTTGAACGCAGAGCACCTCGTTCTCGTTACCCGTTTCTCCCTCCAGGAAAACTCTGTCGAATGTTACGGACAGAGCAGGGCATCATCAGAAGCTCTGACCCATGCTATATTATACCGGGGTGACGAACTATGTAACGCCGTTATTCACATACATAACCGTAAAATCTGGGAAAGAGCACGAGATTCTTACCCACTTACCGACCCGCAGGCAGAGTATGGAACTCCAGAATTGGCAGAGGCAATAGCAGGAGTCATTTCTGACTTAAAAAAAATGCGATCGGGTGGAAATGAACAGACTGGTGGTACTATCATTCTCGGTGGTCATCGGGATGGAATAATTGTATTTGACAATTCTCTCGATAAAGCTGGAGATGCTACTGTCAAGCTGATGGAGAGATTTGCCGTTGGCGAAAGATGAAGCTGGTTCAGAGATGAGGAGGATTGAATTGCTATGAATACCGAAAGACTACAGAAGATAGATATACTGATCCGTAATGGGATTATCGTTACAATGAACAGTCAGATGGAGATCATCGAAAATGGCTGGCTGGCCTTAGATAAAGGATCAATCCTTGATTCAGGGGAAGAGCCTGATAAAACCCCTGGTGGCTATCAAAAGGGTAGAGACCCTCTGACACAATATACCCCGGGTCAGATAATCGATGCTGCAGGAAAAATACTGCTTCCAGGCCTGATTAATACGCACACACATGTACCGATGAGCTATTTTAAGGGTTTGGCAGACGATCTGCCGCTTCATATCTGGTTAAATGAGTACATCTGGCCACGAGAGAATAAGATGGTAAATCCCGAATTTGTCTATCATTCTTCTCTTCACGGTATTGCCGATCTTATCCGGAACGGCGTCACTCTCTTCAATGACCAGTATTTTGAGGGTGAAATGACCGCCAGAGCAGCAAAAGAGGCCGGAATAAGAGCCTTTATCGGAGAGGGGATAATGGATAACCCGGTTGCCAATCATGAAAATGCCCGGGATGGAATAGAGTACATCTTGAGGTTAAACGAAAAGATGAAGGATGAGGAACTGATCGATGTTACCATTTCTCCGCACGCTATCTATACCTGTGGGACAGACACTTTGAAGCTGGCAGCCGAAACGGCTAGAAAGCATGAGCTGTTAATCCATACCCACCTCTCTGAAACAGAGAAAGAGTATAATGATGCTTTGAAGAACCATAACCTGACCCCGACAGAATATCTCGAAAATCTCGGTTTCTGGGGAGATGATGTCATCGCTGCCCACTGCGTCTGGCTCTCAGACAGGGACATTGATATCCTCGCAGACCGGCAGGTTAGTATTTCCATCAATACTAAGAGCAATCTCAAACTCGCTTCAGGATTCCTTCCCCTGAAGAAATGCCTCTCCAGAAAGATCAATATGACTACCGGTACTGACGGCGTTGCCAGCAACAACAACCTCTCCATAATCGAGGAATTGGGAATTACTGCCAGGGTCCATAAGGCACTGAATAACGATCCTACTTTCCTGCCGGCAAAAGAGATCGTCCGTTTCCCGACGATTAATGCTGCAAAGGCACTGAAGAGGGAGAAAATACTCGGCTCACTGGAACCGGGCAAGAAAGGGGACCTGATCATCATCGACCCGGGACAGGTAGAGTCTCAACCTCTCTATGATGTCTATTCCCAGATTGTCTATAATCTCAATTCAGCTAATATCAGAGATGTGATTATTAATGGCCGGATCGTTATGATGAATAGAGAACTGCTGACTCTCGACGAAGGAGAAATCCTGGAGAGAGCAAGCTTTTATCGGGATAAGATGAAATCCTGAGCGACATAAAGTATGAGCGTATTCGATCACCGTTTAGTAAGAACATCCCTGGAAGTGTGCGATAAAGAAGATACAATCAGGAAGATTGCACGTTTATACGAAGAGATCGGTACTGTAAGGGATGCTAATCTCTTCTACACCAGAATAATGGAAAGGGAGAAGAGTCTCTCAACAGGGATAGGGTATGGTATTGCCGTCCCACACCTGAGAGACGAGACGGTAAGAGAACTTAAAGCCGGCATATATCTCCTTGACAGAGAGATAGATTATGATTCACTTGACAGGAAGAGAGTAAAACTCGTAGTATCATTTGCAATCCCTGTACAAGGGGGAAATGAATATATGAAAATATTACAGAAAGTGTGCCAGTTCTTACACGATGAAAATAATCGCAGATTAGTTTTCTCCTGTATTGATGGTGATAGTCTGTTAAAAACCTTCCGGAGTCTGGAAAAATGAAGAGTTGTCTTTCAACCATAATCCTGGTCGTTGTTCTGATTTGCGGAACAATTTCTATTCCTCAGAACCTGAGTGCCCATGAAGATGTTGGGACTACCGGTTTCAATTTTCTCAGGGTGATCTATTCTGCCCGTGCTACTGCTCTTGGTAACGCTTATACAGCTATGTCGGACGATACAGATGCTGTCTTCTTCAATCCGGCTGGCCTGCCCAATGCCCGGTCAAAAGGGATAGCTACCACCTATATGAACTATTTCGAAGGGTTTCAGGGTGGCTCAGTAGTCTACATCTCTCCCTCGCAGGAGAGACTATCTTTCGGAATCTTTGCCCAGTATCTCGGTAATCAGAGTATCACCAGGACAATGGTAGATGAACAGGGTGAATATATGGGAACAGCAGGAACATTCGGTGCTAACGATATTGTGGTTGGATTTGCCAGTGGTTATTATATTCACGAATTTCTCAATCTGGGAGCATCCATCAGGTATATAAGCGAATCGCTGGAAGATTATTCTGCTTCCGCAGCAGTGATCGATTTGGGGGTATTGCATCAGACGATGAACGAGAATCTGAAAGTTGGAGTGACTTTGAAGAATGTCGGGACACAGATCACCTATTATACCGCCACTAAATACAGAGAGAAGATGCCTACTCAGGTAACGGTTGGTTTCAACTATCGGTTCCACGAAAAATTCGTTGGAAATCTTGATATACTGAAACCCCTCGATAACGATTTTTCTGGCAGGATTGGCCTTGAATACAGGTTACATCCCATTCTAACCCTGAGAACTGGATTCGATACCAGAACCGATGACTGGAAAATGGGGGGAGATTACGATTTCTTCTCCGGCCTGTCTGGTGGATTTGGCATCAATTATAACAACTATGAACTGAATTACGGTATCACCTCCTACGGAGATCTTGGCCTGGTCAATCAGATTACTCTCAAGTATCTCTTCTAAATTCTGTTTCTCGAAAATCTTTGAGGAGCATGGGAGTCGGCGCCATCCGCCTCGTATGCTCCCCAATGGTTTCTTCATTTTTCCCCCCTGCCCTGCTCTGCTGCACAAGAGTTTCCGCCCCTTTTCTACATCATTACTGATAGAGAGAGAATCCTGCCCAACTACATAAGTGTTTGCAGTACGAAGATATCGCAAAAAATAATGGACATTAAAATTGTCTTCGGTTTTATGACATTCACACTTAGAATTAGAAACTAATAGTGTTATGAGGTCTAATACAGATGATTGATAAAAGAGACTTGCTCTTTGAAATCGGAGGTGAAGAACTGCCGGCAGGTTATATACTACCAGCATTGGAATCACTCTGTAAACATCTATCGGTAACACTTGTAAAAGAGCGGTTATCCTATGAAGATATCAGCACTTTCTCTACTCCGCGGAGACTTACAGTACTCATCAGATCACTGGCAGAGAAACAGGAGGATGAGACTTTTGAGAAGGTCGGCCCGGCAGTCAGGATTGCCTTTAATGCTGAGGGTAATCTGACGAAAGCAGGGGAAGGTTTCCTCAGGAGTGCCGGGGTTGCTAAAGAGCAACTCGAAGTAAAAAAGACCGATAAAGGTGAATACATAACAACTCAGATCCATAACAGAGGAGTAGAGAGCCTGAAAATTCTCCCAGCACTTCTATCGGAAGCAATCAAAAAAATCAGTTTCCCCAAGACGATGTACTGGAACTCCAAAAATATTACCTTTGCTCGGCCGATTAGATGGCTGGTAGCTCTCTTCGGAGATGAGATAGTAGAGTTCGATTTTGATGGGCTCAAGGCAGGCAGGATAACCTTTGGTAATGTTTTCGGCAGGAGAGGAGAGAGCATCACACTCGAAAATCCTGGCAATTACCTTGAACGGCTGGAAGAGAATTTTGTGATTGCCGACAGGGAACGAAGGAAAAAAAATATCAGAGAACAACTCGACAGATTGGCAACCAGTATGAACTGCCGGATAGATTACAGTGATAACCTCCTGGAAGAGGTTACCGATATTGTTGAATTTCCCACAGCTGTGATGGCAGATTATGAAGAAAAATACCTCCAGCTCCCAGAGAAGATAATTCACTCCACCCTGGCTACAAATCAGAAGTATTTTCCTCTATACTCCGGAGAGAAAGGTAAACTTCAGAACAGATTCATATTTATCGCCAACAATCATCCCCAATATGCGGAAAACACTATAGAGGGGAACAGGCGGGTTGTCAAAGCCAGGCTCGATGATGCGGTCTTCTACTTCGAAGAGGATCTGGAGCGGTCAATAGATTATTTTAACGAAAAACTCCAGAAGACGGTTTTTCATGCTGAGCTCGGGTCGATTAGTGACAAAGTAGAAAGGATAATAAAAATTGCTGACTTTCTCACCGAAAGACTAAAAATTGATCGGGAGTTGAAGGATAAGGTTCTCAGAGCCGCAGAGATCTGTAAATTCGATCTCGTGACCAATATGATTGCTGAGAAAGAATTTGCTGGCTTACAGGGGTATGTCGGGATGAACTACGCTCTCCACTTCGGGGAAGACCCTCTGGTTGCTGTTGCAATAGAAGAACACTATCAACCTCTCAGTTTTAACGACGATATTCCTGCCTCAGTGGCAGGACAGATAGTAGCTCTTGCCGATAAAATCGATACTCTCTGCGGTATCTTCGGTATCGGGAATATACCTACCGGCTCGTATGATCCATTTGCTCTGAGACGCGCCGGGAACGGTGTCATCAGGATACTCTATGAAGAGGAGTTGCGGGTTAATCTGCCCGAACTTATCGATTATACCTACAGCCTTCTGGATGGGAGATTACCGGAAAAGGATAACAAGAAAGAAGAACTCAATTCATTCTTCCGCCAGAGAGTAGAATGGCTTCTGAACCAGAAAAAAATTGATTATGACATCATCGATGCGGTGATCGCTGTAGATATAGGCTATATCCCTGTTGTCAAACAGAGGGTCAAGGCACTGCAGAAGTTCCGCAAAAGAGATGATTTCGAAGGATTGATACTGAGTTTCAAGAGGGTTTCCAATATCATTGCCGGAAGTAAAGGATTGGGCGATATTAATACCGACTTGCTTCAGGAGAAAGAGGAGAAAGAGCTTTACCAGGCACTCCTCGATCTGGAAAAGAGTTCACTCGCTCTGCTGCAAGAGAACGATTTTCAGGCTCTGCTCAAATTGTTTATAACCCTGAAAAGCAGGATCGACCTCTTTTTCGATCATGTTCTGGTCAATGTGGAAGAGGAGAAACTGAAATTAAACCGCTATGCACTTCTGAATAGGATCAGAACTCTCTTTCTCCAGGTCGGAGACCTCTCTCTCGTCGTTCTTGAGGGAGAAAAGGGAAAAGAGTAATAGAGAGAAAAAAATACTTAGATAGATGGGGGAATAAATGAATATTAAGATAGCTAACAGAGCTAAAGCGATACGCCCTTCACCAACACTTTCGGTCACTGCCAAAGCCAAAGAGATGCAAGCTAACGGTATTGATGTTATAAACCTGGGTGCAGGTGAACCCGATTTTAACACGCCCGACTATATCAAAGAGGCCGGCAAAGCGGCAATTGACCAGAACTTTACCAGATATACCGTAGCTTCGGGTATTCTGCCATTACGTGAGGCTATCTGTGCCAAACTGAAAATGGATAACGACCTCGAATACAACCCGAATCAGGTACTTGTCTCCCCAGGTGCCAAGGCCGCTATCATCAATGTCCTTATGTCCATCTGTGACCCACGCGATGAGGTCTTTATCCCATCACCCTACTGGGTCAGTTATACTTCTCAGGTGGAAATGGTTGACGCTTTTCCGATAATACTCCCGACGAACGAAGCTTCGCATTTCAAAATCTCTGCCCGGCAGCTGGAAGAGGCCATCCTCTACCATGCTACACCAAAAGCGTTGATCATCACCAGCCCCGATAATCCTACAGGGTGTGTTTATACCCGTCAGGAACTGGAAGAGATAGGCGAAGTCTGTCTGAAACACAATATTATCATCATCTCGGATGAGATATACGAGAAGATCATCTATGATGGAATGAAGCATATATCGATTGCATCAATCTCACCGGAGATCAAGAATATTACCGTCCTGATCAACGGAGTATCGAAGGCTTATGCTATGACCGGATGGCGGTTAGGCTATGCAGCAGGTAACGAAGAGATCATTAAAAGGGCCGGTAGAATCCAGGAGCATACAACCTCGAATGTCTGTTCTGTCACCCAGAAAGCTGCCCTTGCTGCTCTGACAATTGATGACGGTTCAGTCGAGATGATGAGAAAGGAATTCGAGAAACGGAGAGACTGGCTTATCGTTGAACTGAACAGAATTCCCAATGTCAGCTGCTTCAAACCACAGGGTGCCTTTTATGCCATGCCCAACATCTCATACTATCTGATGAACAACAAACAGGGGATCAAGAATTCCATCATGCTCTGCACATATCTCCTGGAAAAATACCATATCGCACTCGTGCCCGGTCTGGCATTCGGTGTTGATAATTATGTTCGCTTCTCTTTCGCTACCAGTATGGAGAATATTGAGAAAGGTGTAGAGAGGCTGAAAGAGGGGCTTATTTCTTTAACCCGCTAAATGAACGGTAAGGCAATGAAGATTCTGAATGAAGAATTGAAAAGAAGATATGAGGAAAAAAGAAGCTCGAAAATTGCCTCCTGGACTAACTGGATCGTGAAAATTATACTCCTTGTCGTTGCTCTTATGATTATCAGTTTCCTGACAGATATTCATATCCCCTTCTTCACGGATCTTCTCCGCTCACCCAATGTAGAAGAGATCGATGATATCCAGGTGAGATAATGCATTCAACCTGTTATTCAGTTATAACTGATTAAATTAGGATATTTAAATCAAGAATCTATTAAGAGAGGAAGTAAATTGGATTACAGAGAATCCGGAGTAGATATTCAAAAAGGAAACGAGACGGTTAAGAGAATCAAGCCGCTGGTTAAACAGACATTTACCGCAAACGTCCTATCGGAACTCGGAAGTTTCGGTGGACTATATGCCCTCGATAAAAATAAATGGGCGCAACCTGTGCTGATCTCCAGTACCGATGGGGTTGGGACAAAGCTCTGTGTTGCAAAAGCCGCAGATAAATATCATACCATTGGTGAGGATCTGGTCAATCACTCGGTGAATGACATATTCGTCCACGGTGCTACACCCCTGTTCTTTCTCGATTATATCGGCATTAACCGGGTAGAACCTGATAGGATAGAGAAGGTTGTTTCCGGTATGGTAAAAGCCTGTAAAGAGCATGATATGGCCCTGATAGGTGGTGAAACTGCTGAAATGCCCTCGATCTATGCAGAAGATGACCTCGATCTGGTCGGAACGATAATCGGTTGTGTAGATCGTGACAGGATCATCAACGGGAGCAGGATCAGTGAAGATGATATACTGGTCGGATTCCCATCGACAGGACTTCATACAAACGGATATACCCTGGCCAGAAAGATACTCTTTGCTGAACAGAAGTTGAAGGTTGACAGCTACATTGAAGATCTCGGTTCGAGTGTCGGGGAAGCACTGCTCAGAGTGCATAAATCCTATTATCATCTCCTGAAGGGTTACGCAGACCCGGATAGAATTCATGGTATGGCTCATATTACCGGTGGTGGAATTGGCGGTAACCTGTCGCGGATAATACCGCAAGGGCTCTCTGCCGAGATCGATAAAAGTAATTGGGAAATACCGAAGATATTCCAATATTTACAGAGAGTCGGTGGAATAAGCGAAGAGGAGATGTATAACGTCTTTAATATGGGGATAGGTTTCATCACCGTAACGGAGAGCAACACGGCCCGGGATTTGATCCGGAATGCTGGAGGTATTTTTATTGGTCGAATGAGACAAGATGAGGGACGAGAACGAGTAGAGCTCACTTCCGATACTCTTGCCGGGTATTCTGTTTGAGGTTGCGGATTGTTGTTATGGACTGGCGCGTTTTGATCTCGGGTAAGATGGATCCCTTTTTGAATATGGGGTTGGACGAAGCTATCTATATCGGGGTTGGCGAAGAGAGTTCTTTGCCAACGATCAGATTCTATGACTGGGAACCGGCATCTTTCTCCTGTGGTTACAACCAGGATATTGAGAAAGAACTCGATTTTAATCGTCTCGTAAAGTCTGATTATGGCTTTGTCAGAAGACCTACCGGCGGGAGAATGGTGCTTCATGAAGATGAGGTCACTTATGCCGTTATCGCCAGGCTGGAAGGAGCAATGGGAGGGAATATCCTCGATACTTATATGCGGATAAGCTCGGCCCTGGCTGCCGGATTGAAGAAAATGGATATCGATGTGGAGCTCTCGAGAGGTGAGCTCTCACGCCAGGAGCAGAAAAAATCTGCCAATCCATGCTTTACCAGTACCTCACGGTTCGAACTGTCCTATAAGAGAAAGAAACTCGTCGGGAGTGCCCAGACGAGAAATAGCAGGGCTTTCCTGCAACACGGATCGATCCTGAGAACAAAGGACCAGAAGGTAGTGGCAGAATTCGTGCCCGGAATAACTGACGATGACAGGTTAAGGCTCTCAGCCCTGCTGGAAAGAAGAACTATATCTCTGGAGAAGATCCTCGGGCAGGAACTCGATTTCCAGAAGGTAGTTGACTCTCTATTGCAGGGATTCAGCACTGCCTGGCCGGAAGATAAGTTCAATCTGGCAACTGCTCCGAGCGACCTGGAGATGCAACGTGCTAAAGAGCTTGCGTTTAAGAAGTACTCGACTGAGGAGTGGAACAAAAAACGGATGAAAAGGGAAAAAAGAGTTTGACATATATATAACAACGAGCAGAATTTGAATATAAAGAATACGATCTATAAATGTAATGATACTTAGGGAGGATTTTGGATGGAGAGAAGAATTATAATAACCGTCATAATTCTGCTCTTCACTGTAAGCTTGGTCTTTGCTCAGACTACAGGAAGGCTTGCAGGAAGAGTAGTTGATGACCAGGGGAATCCGGTTGCATATGCGAATATCATACTTGTTGATACGGATCCTCTGTTGGGAACTCAAGCCCGGGAAGACGGAACATATATGATGATCAATATCCCGGTTGGGACGTACGATATCAGGGCTCAGCAGATCGGATACAGGCCGACAACAATAACCGGACAGAGAATCAATGTCAACGAAACGGTAACTCTGAATATCACAATGGCCAGAGATGCTGTGGATATCGAAGGATTGACCTTTACCGCTCAGAGAGAGATGGTTACTCCTGATAGAACAGGATCGTCCCGTGGAATTACCCAGGAGACGATGGAGAATATTGCTGTTGATAGTATCGAAGGTATAATCGCTCTACAGGCAGGAGCGGTGCAAATTGGTGGTGACCTGCATATTCGTGGAGGACGTGCTAACGAAGTGGTCTATCAGATCGATGGTATGTCAGTCTCTGACCCGGTCGACGGTGGAACAGCAATGTCAATCGACAGAAATGCTATCGCTGACATGGTCGTTATGACCGGTGGGTTTTCAGCAGAATACGGAAATGCTCAATCCGGTATAGTAAATATCGTAACCCGTGATGGTACCAGCGAGTATACCGGTAGTGTAGAATTGATTTCTGATCATATTATTACCGACGGTAGTAACTCAGACGAGTTAAAAGCAACACTCGGTGGTCCTGTATTCGGACCAATATTTCCAAATCTCAGGAACAGATTGACCTTTTTCGTAAACGCTGCTGCTTTATGGCATGATTCCAGATACAGGGATTATTTCGTTTCTGACCCCAACGAAGACCTGGTTAACCTGGTAGCAGATTTTCCAAGGTATGATCCCTATGAAGAGAGAGATTCTTTTCTACTCTTCGATCTGGGAGACAGACACTATAACAGTTATAATGCCAATTTGAAGTTGACTTACCGCATTAATCCGCGGCAGACAGTATCCCTCGCTGTTAGGGGAGAGAAGGGCAAATTTCATCCCTATTCTCACACCTGGCGTTATGCTCTTGAGCACTATGCAGAAGTCGAAGAGGATATGAGACAATACCTCTTTACTTACGATCATCTATTCAATCCGCAAATGAATATGAATATCAAAGCCAGCTGGTTTAGAAAGGATAGAAATGAAGGTCCCAGAGAACTCGGTAGAGATGATTTCTTCCGGCTGGATCCAAATTATCCCGGTTTTGACATAGATACATATCAATCAGATCTTGAGGGGATCATCCAGATCGATAATACTCAGAGTGGTGTAATCGATAACCCAGACTATGGATATATCGACAGCTCATACTGGGCGTACCGAGTCTTCGGTTCAGAGAGAGAGAGATCGATCAGTGGCTTTGCTGCACCAGGTTCTTACTGGTCAAGATTTATCGATGACAGAACGACTACGGTGACATTGAGAACCGACTTCGAGTATCAGATGAGCATGATCAATAACATCAAGACGGGCTTTGAAGTAACCAGACATGAGATCATTAAAGACCGTCTCTTTAACCCGGCACAAATTAACAGGCTGAGGCTTGACACTTATCTGCAGAATAACGGAGAAATAGCGGGCTACATTCCGGTATACGAAACTCCGGGTGATGATCAATCACCTGTCATAGACTCGATAACTGTCTATACTCATGTGAGCACCCTGGAAGCTTTACGAGAGACTTCTGGTGAAACCGACGGTTACAAAGCCAAACCCTGGCAGGGTGCCTATTATCTGCAGAACAGGCTGCAGTTTGAAGGTATGATTGCCAATCTCGGGCTGAGATTAGACTTCTGGTACCTCGGTAATGATTATCTGATTCGCCAGGATGATGGAACATATTTGAGAACAAAATGGGATGAATTGACAGACGATGAAGTGGAGAAATTCCGTGTTATGGTTTCTCCCCGTGTTGGTGTCTCACACCCCATATCTGAGCGAGCTGTGTTGCACTTTGCCTACAACTATCAGAACCAGTTACCGCAGATGCAGTACATCTTCACTACAGCAAAACCGGAAGATGCTATTCAGTCACAAACAAATGTCGATGTAGGTAACCCGAATCTGGAACCTCAGGTCACTATTACTTATGAAGTCGGTCTGCAGAGACAGATAAGAGAGGATTACATCCTCGACATCACGGCATACTATAAAAATATCTATAATTATGTAAGTCTGCAGGAAAGAGTAGACCCGATAGATGAGAACATAAGCTGGTATCAGTATGTTTCTGAGGACTATGGTAGTGCAAGAGGTGTTGACCTGACAATGCAGAAGAGACTTTCGAACTTCACCGCCGGCTCTGTATCCTACTCCTTTGCCTGGGCACAGGGTAACCATTCCGGCCTCCAGAGACAGGATGAATTCAAAAATCTGAGAGAATTCCCTCTGGAATGGGATACCAGACATTCAGCCAACCTTAATTTCGAGTTCAGAATAGGAAGAGATGAAGAATGGTGGATTCCCTTTACAGATACTATATTCCCGCTTGATGATATCTCCATGAACTTTATCTATTCGATCTCTACAGGTTATCCCTATACTCCGATGAATGAAGAGGGTACTCAGATGCTCGATACTAACAGCCGCCGTATGCCGCACATCGAGAATGCCAATCTCCGGCTTACCAAGAATTTCCGTTTCGGTAGAAACCGTACTTTCAGGATATTTGCTAATATCGATAACCTGTTTAACAAAAAGAATGTTAACTGGGTATATCCGAGAACAGGAAGTCCAGATTGGGATGGCGAAGATCTGAGTGAATCTAACTCAAATTATGTGTATCAGGAAGTATTGCACAATTACTTAGAGTATATACAGGATCCATCCGCTTACTCTGCAGGAAGAACTTATACACTGGGTGTTTCTTACAGTTGGTAATAATATATTCAGCGAGAGGGCGGAGAAACCGTCCTCTCGCGAAATGTCCACTAATGTGACATATAAGGTTTATTAAAGTGAAAAAGAGGAGGAATAAAAGAAAATGGTGAATGGTCATAAAAGATTACTTATAGCACTTTTCATCTTGGTTTTCTCGATTAGCTTTCTTGTAGCACAAGAAGCAGCACAGGAAACTGCCCCGATGATGGAAGATGAAACCGGTGTTGCTCCGGAAGTCGAAGAGGAAGTTGTTTTTGAAGATATTCCGGAAATGGGCTGGCTGGAAGTGCTGGCACGTAAAATCGTTGGCAGTGGGTTGGTAGATCTCTTTATTCAGGGTGGTTTTGCTATGTGGCCACTTCTGGTATTGTTGATCTGGGCTATTGCGATTATTATCTGGAAACTCGTTGTTTTATCCTATGCGAAGGTCAATATCAACGAATTGCTTACCAGAGTAATGCCACTGGTCGAAGAGAAGAAATACAGTGATGCAGCTAAAATCTGTGAAGAGACAAGGGGCCCCGTAGCAATGGTACTTCATATGGCTCTTCTGAAAGCAGATCAGGGTGTAGAAGCTGTTGAGAAAGCCATTGAAAGTGCTGCTGCACTCGAACTGGCATATCTTGATAAAGGATTTATTCCTCTGGGAACTACCATTAACCTGGCTCCTATGATGGGATTTTTCGGAACAGTTGTCGGTATGATAGCGGCATTCGATGCTATTGCCAGAGCTGGTGAAGTTGACCCGACTATCGTTGCTGACGGTATCAGAATTGCCTTGATTACTACAGCATCAGGTCTCGCAATTGCTATTCCCGTGCAGTTCTTTAACAATATGTTTATGACCATGGTTGATGGCCTGGTTATCGATATGCAAAAGGCTTCTGAGTCATTAGTAGAAACCCTTGTAGAGAATAAATAAAAAGGGAGTTGTCAAAGGTATGCTCCGACACTGACAGCTGAAGGATGCAGACTTTTAACTCTGAACTATAAGGGGGATGAATGAAATTTAGAAGGAAAAAAAGACCATTAGGTGGGATTCCGACAGCATCGATGCCTGATGTCGCTTTTTTGCTCCTTGTTTTCTTCTTAACAACGACAACGTTCGATATTAAGAAAGGGCTGGGACTGGTATTACCACCCCCGGCAGAAGAAGGAGCACAGCGAGTAAGGCTCAGAGAAGAGAATATCGCCCGTGTACTTATTAATCAGGAGGGACGTATAGCTCTCAATGATGAAGAGATTACTTATGCCCAACTGGAAAGCAGGATCAGGATCATGGTTGCTGAAAATCCCGATTTAGTGGTTTCTTTGAGATCAGACAGAAGAAGCAGATATTTTCATATGATCGACGCTCTGGATAGATTAAGAGCTGCCGGTGCAGAGAAAATATCACTTTCAACTCATTAAGGGGGACTTATGGCAAAATTACAAGCAAAATCGAAACCGGAAAGTATTATCCCCACAGCCTCTATGTCTGATATCGCATTTCTGCTTCTGGTCTTCTTTATGGTTACGACCGTTTTCGTAAGTGAACGGGGTCTTCGAGTAACAATGCCGGAAGCAAGAGAGATAGAAAAAGTACCGCGACGTACTGCAACCACTGTCTATGTAGACCGTGCAGGAACGATATCGATAGACGATTTCGTTATCGATATTCCGATGGTAAGAGATATAATGGTTCGTAAGTTGTATGAGGATTATAACACGATCGTCAGTTTCCGTACGGATAGAAATACCGATTACGGCACGATGGCAGATATCCTGAATCAGTTAAGAGAGGCAAATGCCCTGCGGGTAGCATTTGAAGCAAGGTTAAGGAGATAAGAGGGGGCGTATGATGAACAACAGACGTTATACAGATTGGAAAGATGTCGCCAACAGTTTCTATGATAAGGCCTTCAGCCTCGCTGTATTACTGCTTCTCTTTTCATTTCTTGTTTCACCCAAAATCGAGGTTAAACCTTACGTCAGTGAAGTAAGAGTGACAGAGGCGATAGAGATACCCCCTGAAATCAGGGAGAGGATTGAACCACCCGAAGAACTGGTCAGACCACCTGTGGAGATCATTATCGACGATGAGTTTACCGATGAAGGAGATGAACTCGAAATTGTTGAGACGATAGATAGAACTGTATTGGATCCCTATGAGGTAGTTCAACCACCTCCGGGTATCGGGGAAACACCCCGTTTCGTTATTTATGACGAACCACCACAACCTATAAGAAGAGTTAATCCGGAGTATCCTACTTTTGCCAGGAGAAGCGGCATTCAGGGTACGGTTGTCCTGGAAGTTGAAGTCTTAAGAGATGGCTCCGTAGGGGCTGTTGAGGTTGCAAGATCTCTTATGGCCGGTCCCGGTGGGTTAGACGAAGCGGCAATTAGAGCAGTCAGGCAATGGGAATTTACTCCGGCAATGAGTGGTGGACAACCTGTTGCCGTCTGGGCTAGAATTCCAATCGATTTTCAGTTAGAGCAATAGATTTTGAAGAAAAAAATAAACAACCTTAAAGAGAGAAGAGTAAGAAGATTGAACTCAGCTTCGAGGAATATCAATGCTGGGTTACAATCAACTTCATCTTTATGGAGGAGTAGGTAGTATGAAATTATTGAAATATGTAATATGTATCCTGCTGCTCGGAGTGGCATTCATTGAAGTGCCCCTCTCTGCTGCTGCAATAGAGGGTAGTGATACATCAAAATTAATGGATGTTTCCGTCTGGCACAATGTGGGAAATATCTGGCTAAGAGTCAGTAATTTTGGGTTCTTTGGCTCTGGTAACAACAGGCCACAATGGCCATCTCTGGAATATCCGGGTGGAAGTGGTATAGATTATCTCTATCAGGGTGCTCTCTGGTTTGGTGCTAAAAAAATCAGAAGAGATCTGCAACAGAGAAAACTCTACTGGACTGACTGGCCACCACAGAATGAGAACGATACAATCACCGAAGATCATCCAGACTGGACACCTGACCATGTTGTTGTTGTGGATACATTGACCTCTGTTGGTTTTGACGGTGATTACTCGTTCTATCAGTTTCTACCGGCTTATATCCCGTTTGAAGCTAATTATCTAGGATTCGACTATGCTGAATATAATCCTTATGATCGTGTGATGACCCAGTCTATCAGAACACAGAGGGCAGGAGTTGATGACGATGGCGATGTCCTGATCGATGAAGATCCGGTTGGAATGGCATTTCCATTCCGTGCGGGACATGAGTTGCCAGAAGGATTGGAAGACCTGGGAGGAGCATTTCTTCATCAACACGATCCAATTATGCAGAGTACGTTGATTGAAGAGAACCTCGATATCTGGTTCCCTCTTGGCTTTGTTAACCTGGGAGAGGATCCATCCGGAGGACTGTATAATCTGACAAAACCTCACGATGATGATACTGATGGGTTAATCGACGAAGACGGTTCTCCTGTCTCTGAACAGGACTACATCTCCTATTATTACGATTACAGCCCCTTCACCCCTATTGGAGATCCAAGACATCAGGAGAGAAAACATGGCCAGTCTGCCAGCTCGTTCCGACACCACCCCATGAATATAAAGGTCAGGCAGTTGAGCTATCAGTGGAGTTATGAGTTCATCAAGAATCTCGTCTATGTAGAATTCAATATTACAAATATGAACCCGTATGATACACTCTACGATTGTGCAATGGCCATCTATATGGACTGTGATGTCGGTCCTCAGGCCTGGGAAGCGGATGCCCGCTCTATGGATGATGTTAGCGGATACGTTGCCGGTACTGGTTATGAGTTTGCATATACCCGGGATTTTGATGGAGATGGAGGTTTGACTACCGGCTGGATTGGTGCAAGAGTCTGTACTCCCGATCCTGAGGAACTGGAATTTGCCTGCTGGGTATGGTCCCGAGGTGATGGACCTGATCATAGACAGCCAAGAAGAATACCACCTTTAGCCGGACTGATCACCTCAAACGAAAAATACTGGTTGATGACCGGAAGGAATCCCAATGAAGATAAATTCCGCCCCTTGAGGCCACCTGGTTGGGATGAGACAATGGATCCCTGGTATGAGGAGCCTACACCTAACGATACAAGATTCCTCTTTGCTTTCTACGGCGATATGCAGGGGCTGGATGATCCTACTGAAGGTTCGTGGAATCTGGCACCGGGTAGAACAATGAAGATAGTTGTGGCAGTATTTCCTGGTGAGAATCTGGAAGAATTAAAGAGAACGGCTGTCTGGGCGAAAGAGATCTATGGAGATGCTCAGACTCTCGAGACTGTTATCCTTCCCGACATATTCCCCCACTATACACCACCGGAACCGCCAGATATTCCCAAGATGTATGCTGAGTTGGCTGATAATGGAAACAGAATAGATGTTTATTGGGACAACAGGTCTGAATTTACTCTAGACCGCATGGTTGTTCCGGCAGAGCAGCTTGGCTGGCAGGAAACATTCCCGGAAAGAGCGGATAGTTATATACCCAACTTCCCGGATTATTTTGGTATTGATGAAGATGAGTGGCCGGAACAATTCCTGCCCCCCGATCCTGATGATCCTGATTATATTGAAAAGCTGAATCCGAGCGCAGTGGTAAATCCCTGGACTGCAAACAGACTACGACACGACTACCAGGGTTACGCTCTCTATGGCAGATCAGGAACTGGAATTCAGGAAAACTGGATGCATATTGAAAGATGGGATAAGGTCGATACAGAACAGGATCACATCGATTATGAAGTTGCCCTTGATTTTGGATACGATTTTGGTGGCTTCCTGGGTATAGATAAAGGATTACCAAACGGCAGACTGGCAACAGAAGAAGATACCAATTATTATCTCTATGATGAGATGTATCGACTTCGACCGATAGAAGAGGGAGAAATGATATATGGATTCCCGATCTATAATCACGAATTCCTGTCTATGGATGAGCTGGAAGCTATTGTTGCCCTCAATCTGAGTTTCGAAGAAGAAGCATTGATGTTTAAACATCCGGATTTAAGGCCGGAAATATACCTCGAGTTATATGACGATGCATTTATCCCGCTTCCTGAACATTCAGGTCAGCAGGCATATAACCTCGGAACTGAAGATGCACTTATGGCACTTCATATTGAAAGATTAGGACGGAGATACTATAAACACCATATCTCACATCCACCAAAAGGGATAGAATACTATATAGCAGTAACAGCCTGGGATAGAGGTATGCCGGACTTTGGACTCGAGTCTCTGGAATCCGGTAGAGATGCTGATGCTAATATGAAAGTTCTTTTCCCCGGTCCTACTGCACAATCCAGTATGGATAACATCTACGTAGTTCCTAACCCCTACTTCGGATTGAGTAAATTTGATGGTAGGCGTGAAGGGGATATGAAAGGTGATCGTAGTAAACGTATCTGGTTCGTCAATCTTCCGGAAAGAGCTACGATCAAGATATACACCCTTGCTGGTGACCTTGTAGATACAATAGAGCACGATGGTGCAACAGAAGAAGATATCATAACGGTAAGCAGAGCGGCATCGACAGGTCTGACTGCCAGTGGCATGGCTTCCTGGGATGTCCTGTCACGACATCGTCAGATACTGGCACCAGGTGTGTATCTCTACTCCGTGAAAGATCATAGCAACGGCAAGATCAAAGTCGATAAATTTGTTATCATTCAATAAGGAGGAAAAGTGAGAAAACTATACATACTAATAGCTATGATCGCTTTAATTCCTTGTCTTGTTTTCGGAGCAATATTTCCTAAAACCGGAACGGCAGGGTTACAATTCCTTAAGTTAGGGGTTGATGCCCGAGCGATCGGAATGGGTGAAGCATACACAGCAGTGACTGATGACATCTCATCGGTATATTGGAATCCGGCAGGATTAGCCCTGATACCGAGACATCAGGTAATGTTCTCCCATACCAACTGGTTTGCCGATATCAAACATGAATATCTGGCAGCTTCGAGATATACTTACCTTGGTACCTTTGGTCTCAGTGTCTCATTTCTTCATATGGATCAGATGGATATAACGAATGAAGAGGTGTTCGGACCAACTGGAGAGACTTTCTCTCCCTATAATCTGGCACTCGGATTGACTTATGCCAGCCAGCTAACCGACAGATTTTCTTTCGGTGTTACAGGGAAATTCCTGCGGGAGAATCTCGGCTGGGAATCTCAACACACTGTGAACGGTTATTCAGTTGATGTTGGAACTACCTATAATACTGGATGGCGTAACCTCAAGATCGGTATGTCTCTCAGAAACTTCGGTCCCGATCTGGAATATACAATCGATAATGATGGTGACGGACTCTTTGATGAAGATCCCTTTGATCTGATCGATAACGATGGTGACGGACTGGTTGATGAGGATCGTGAAGAATATCCTTTCAAGTTACCGATGAATTTCTCACTCGGTATTGTTATGGATTTATACAGGAGCGGCAATAATGCCCTGATAGCTTCCTTCCAGCTTGATAACTGTGTTGACAGACAGGAAACCTGGAATCTTGGTGCAGAGTACAAACTGGGAGTTTTTGCTATTAGAGCAGGATATCAGATCAATCTCGATGAAGCAGATTTTTCTGCAGGACTGGGCTGGAGAATTCCAGTTAACTTCGCCATCGTAGATCTCGATTATGCCTATACTAGGATGGGTGATCTGGAAGAGAGTGGCTTTATGACCAAAGCTCACAGATTATCGCTCAAATTACAATATTAAGGAATAGGGACGGGGCCAGCCGGTCCTGTCCCTGTAATAAAGTAGAGATAAGTTAAGAATAAGCTAATAGTCCTAAGGAGGAAACAAATGAAGAAATGTGTATTAATAATAGGTGTTATTCTGTTGGCAGCGAGTTTTATCTATGCCGATATAATGCAACCTAGTAATCTCTTAGAAGCAAGACCGGATAATACAATTCGGAATATTAACAATCCAAGAAACTATCCAGAAGTTCCAGATTATGCGTTTGATGTCGAACCAATAAGCATCATGCCTTCCTGGTATGATTATTTCCCTGGAGCATATGAATCAATTCCAATCCGAGTTCAGCCATCACCAGCTGGTATGCATCCCGGTGGCGGAATATATATAGCCTTCCAGGCAATACCTTCAGCAGGTGCAGCCAGAAGAGTATATTATGTTTATATCGAAGATGGAGAGATCACTATGGGTCCTTCCCTCATTGACCTTGCTGCCACAGCAGCAGAGGGATTCCCGGGTATCGATATTGACCCGGAAACAGGCGATCCTTTCGTCTCCTGGCATACCGACAGTCCGGTAAATCCAGCATTTTTCCACTGTCCGATAACATTTGATCAGTACAGCCTTATCGGAACACCAGGTCTCTGGAATACCCCATATACGGTACTGGATAATCCCTATGATATTGGACCGGAAACTGACCAGGAATTCATATGGCCTTCGGTTTTTGTAGGACCTTCACCCACTCCGGGAATGAGAAGGGTCTATGTTGTAGGTAAGAACTACGTTGAAAATCTCTCTGGAGTGCCCTGTGAGAACTCATTAATAGCTTTCGCAGATTTCACTACTCCTACAGACCTTTCAACTCTCGATCCAGATCAATGGACACACGTTACTGTACCACAGCTCGATGACTGGAGACAGGACGATATCAGGCCATTCCGTGCGACAATTGCCTCCCGTGAAGAGGGGAAAATTGCCATAGTCGGCCATGCAATTACATTAGACGAAGATATACCACCTTTTAGCGATGCTGAACAGCTGTTCGTCTTAGAGAACGATAATTACGGAGAGGGAGAATGGACAGGTTACTTTGGAGAACCGTCTATTATGGTCGAGAATCCTGATGGTTACTTTATTGGTGACAGTAACATGCCATATCAGGATATGCGTTATACTCCCTATGTAAACCGTCATAATACTGTTATAGATGAACAAGGTAATTATCATTTCGTAGCGGTATTCTCGCTCTCAACAGAGGAGAATACATGGTATCCTTATTTCACAACTACCAAGCACGTAAAATTCCATAGAGATACCGAAGAATTTACTATTACTGACCTCTATCCCCGATCGGAAAATCCTGAAGCCCTCTATTTAGCCTGGGATCCGGATGGTGACGGAGAGTGGGAATATGATGGTGAATTTCTGGTAACTAACGCCAGCTGGCCATATTATTATCATGATACAGAATTAGTATTCCATGAGAACTATCATCGTATAGTTCAGCACGGATCGAAAATGATAGCTCTTTTCCAGGAGAGCGTAAAATCGAAGCTTTTCCATGATGGAGACGATCAGTACGCAGCCTGGGCCAGTGTTCCTGAGACCTATATTATGATCTCTGGAGACTATGGTGAGCATTGGTCAGAACCAATAGTACTCAATTCTATCGATACACCGGAATTGGCTGATACTATTGCCGCTTACTGGTATATCTCTGATCACGTAGAGCACCTCTATGATGACTGGTATAGAATCCATCTTTTCTTCTATGATCAGAACGATTTCGGTTCTTATCTACAGGGTGCTGGTCCCAACACAGGTGGAAATCTCATGTATACTTCTATGGATATAGATTTCTCAGAGGTTCCTCTCAATGTTGATGACCAGGTAGCTGTTGTTCCAGAAGGAATGCTTAAGCAGAACTACCCCAACCCCTTCAATCCGACAACAACAATCAATTACAATCTGCCGACTTCAATGGAAGTTACACTTGAGATATACAATGTAAGAGGACAGCTTGTGAAGACTCTTGTTGATGAAGTTAGACCAGCCGGTGATAACTTCGTTGTCTGGAATGGTAACGACAACAGTAACAGAAGCGTTGGTAGCGGTGTATACTTCTACAAATTGACCACAGATTCTAACATCGAAACCCGCAAGATGTTATTAGTGAAATAACCTGTAATAAGATTCTTTCAGAGGGAACTTTATTTGAACCTCTGAAAGGAAGAACGGAACAATGATAGGGTTAGACCTATGAAACAAATCTGGAAGGGATGGGTAATACCCATCCCTTCCATACTTTTTTAATCGTAACAAAAAAACGGTTAACGACTGCTTCATAGTGAGTCGACTGGGAGGGTTAACCGGGAAAAAGTTAGGGAGGATAATGTGAAATATCAACGCAGTCTCATACTATTACTATTCCTGCTTGTAGTAGGGTTATTATTTTCAGCAAACCCCGGTTTGCAACTTCCGGCAAGTCAGAGAGATCTTCAACTCAATGCCGGAGAGGTTATCAATATCGAATATAAAATGTCTGCTGAACCGAACATTTTTCATACCGAAGGGAGGCGACAGGATGTTCCAGACTTTGTAATTGAGCATATAACAGGTGATCTGGGGAACTCGTTCTATGACTATTTCCCCGGGAGTTATGGTTCGTTTCCGCTTGTTTTACAACCCTCACCAGCAGGTGCATATGATGGTGGCGGGGTCTACTGTGTCTATCATGTAACAACTTCTGCAGGTGCAACGAGAAGGGCATATTATTCATATATTCAGGATGGTGTAGTAACAGCAGGCCCGTCAATGATAGATCTGAGCGGCACTACTTCCGATGGATTTCCTGGTGTTGACGTAGATTATATATCAGGAGATCCTTTTGCAGCCTGGCATGGTCCCAATCCGGAGAATGATCCCGTCTGGGTGATTGATCTATCTTTTGATCAATACAGTATGATAGGTATGCCGGGGCTGTGGAATACTGCCTATACGGTAATCGATAATCCGGCAATGGAAGATGAGTATATCTGGCCGGTTGTAAAAATAGGCCCTTCACCAAATGCCGGGATGAAGAGAGTGTATGTTGTTGGCGGTAATGCCGGGCCTGTTGGTCCTGCTACTCAGGGGATGAATGCCTATATTGCATATGCTGATTACTCTGATGTCTCAGATCTGGCTACTTATAATCCGGAAGATTGGACAGAATATGAAATCCCTTACATGCGAGATTGGGCTCTTGTAAACATCAGACCATACTGGGATTTTACCATTACTGATGATGGTAAGGTCATTATTGCCGGGAATAACTTCGATTGGGGTTATTATGAGGATGACAATACAGAGGGATATAGTGAAAACGATAATCTCTTTGTGCTGGTAAACAGTAACTATGGTGAAGGTTCTACAGAGGAAGACTGGGATCTCCATCTGCAATATGCCAATATTCCTGTAGAGAACCCGGATGATTATTTTCCCCCTGATGAACCGATCCCCTATGATAATCTCTATATTGTTCCTTTTGCACCTCGTTATACTGTAACAACCAACGACCTGGGAGATGTTATCTGGAGTTGTACCTACAGACTATCAGCGACCCAGGCAAATAGCCTCTATCCCAATCAGGGATATGTCAAATTTGTCAGGTTCTCTTTCGATACTGAGGAATTCACGATTACCGATCTCTATCCCCGTTCCGAGAATCTGGACGCTCAGCCTTATGTCCCCTGGGATCCTGAAGGTGATGGTACCTGGGAGTATGACGATGAGGATAACCTCATATTGACTAGCTCTTGGCCTCTCTACTGGTGGAATGATGATGATTTCCAGCCGGAGAATTTTACCCGAATTACAGAGTATGAAAACTGGGTAGTTGCTGTTTTCCAGGAGAGTATGAAAGCGAGATATTTCCACGAGTATGGATACGATCAATACGCAACCTGGAGTGATAAACCGGAGATCTATATCATGGTTTCCAAAGATTATGGCGAGAACTGGGCTGATCCTATTATAATCAATGCACATCAAAACGACGAAAATTACAATCCAGCACTTGATGGATTGATTCCTACGTATATCTATCCGGCACAGAAATTGGAAATGCTTGATGAGCAGTGGTTGAGAATACATCTCATGTTCTACAATCAGAACGATTACGGTTCTTATGTACAGGGTAACGGTCCGAATACAGGTGGAAATCTCGTATATATGGCAGTCGATATTGATAAGCACACCAGTGTGGATGATCCTGTAATACCCTATACATCTCACAAATTATATCCTAATTATCCCAATCCTTTTAATCCCACCACGACTATCAGGTTTGACCTTCCGAAGACAGAGAAGGCCAGTCTCGCAATTTATAACGTTAGAGGACAGCTGGTAAAAACCCTGGTGGATGATGTAATCTCTGCAGGAGAACACTTTGTGACCTGGAACGGGACAGACAACAATAACAATCAAGTAGGCAGCGGAGTATATTTCTACAGATTGACATCTGATTCTCACCTCGAATCGAGAAAGATGTTATTGATTAAATAAGTTTTCTTATCAATTGAATCCGGGGTTCCTGTATAGCAGAATTGATTACGGAACCCCGGTATCTGTTATCTGGTATTCATAAATCATATTTATCTGAGGGAGGATAAAGATGAAACAATCTGTTTTCCTAATTGTTGCCCTGTTACTGATTATTGGCTCTATCTATGGTGATAGTATGCAGCCGGTCATGAATTTGAGAGAAGTAGAGAGTAATGCTGTATATAACATTTCACGTGAAAATTATCCGGATGTTCCCGATTACGATTTCAATGTTATACCGATCAACATAATGGCAAGCTGGTATGACTATTTCCCCGGTTCCTATCAATCTGTTCCCATTCGAGTTCAACCTGCCCCTGCTGGAATCCATCCCGGAGGGGGGATCTATGTAATCTTTCAGGCCATACCTTCTGCAGGTGCTATAAGAAGAGTCTATTACGCCTATATCGAGGATGGAGAAGTAACGATGGGGCCCTCTCTCATTGATCTAGCAGCTACCTCAGCTGAAGGATTTGCCGGTGTAGATATCGATCCTGATACAGGGGATCCCTTCGTTTCCTGGCATGTTACAGATCCACACAATACGGATTACTTACATTGCCCCATTACTTTTGATCAGTACAGCTTGATCGGAACACCCGGGCTCTGGAATACCCCCTATTCAGTTATTCAAAATCCTTATGATATAGGACCTGAAGTCGATCAGGAGTTTATCTGGCCCGATGTCTATGTCGGCCCTTCACCCAATCCTGGTCAGAGAAGGGTTTATGTAATTGCCAGAAACCGGACAAGTAACCTGTCGGGAGTTCCGTGTGAAAATGCAATGATAGCTTTTGCGGATTATGATACACCTACAGATCTTTCTCTATATGATCCCGACCAATGGACCCACGTTACGGTCTCTCAGCTCGATGACTGGCGTTTGGAGGATATCAGGCCTTTCCGTTCCAATATAGTATCCAGAAACGATGGCAGGATCGGCATAATGGGGCATACTTCCGATTTAGGTGATGATCCACCACCTTACGGACCGAACGAATTTCTCTTTTTGCTGGAAAATGAAAATTACGGTGAGGGTGAATGGACTGTCTATTTTGGAGACCCTACCATCCCGATAGACAATCCGGACAATTATTTTATCGGCGACAGTAATCAGCCCTATGAGGATATGCGTTACTCACCCTACGTTAATCGTCATAATTTAGTTATCGACGATGAGGGAAACTATCATTTTATAGCTGTATTCTCCCTCTCAACAGAGGAAAACACCTGGTATCCTTATTATACGACAACCAAGCATATCAAATTCGTAAGAGATACGGAAGAGTTCATCATCAATGACATCTATCCACGGAACGAAGATCCGGAGCTACTCTACCTTCCCTGGAGTATTCCACCTGAATACGAGGGAGATAATATGCTGACCAATGCCAGTTATCCTCTTTATTGGTGGGATACAGAAGATTTCTTCCATGAGAACTATCATAGGCTGATTCAAGACGGTTCCAAAATGGTTCTTCTCTTTCAGGAAAGTGTTAAGGCAAGACTATTTCACCATGGTGGAGATGATCAATATGCAGCCTGGGCTAATGCCCCTGAAACTTACATAATGATCTCGGGTGATTATGGTGAACATTGGTCTGAACCGATAGTCCTGAACTCCATAGAAACCCC
>Ga0334892_1000463_pt1 | contig 50071 bp, 40 predicted proteins | sample GraSluR3_MG_4_FD_207213 | JGI IMG/M metagenome (GOLD analysis project Ga0334892, IMG submission 207213) | Sludge microbial communities from methane-producing bioreactor in Wageningen University, Netherlands - Granular Sludge_15_04-R3 | ecosystem: Engineered > Bioreactor > Anaerobic >...
TTATCTCCTGGGTCAGCTCAATTTAATCAATAGCATGTTTCCTTCCAAAGAAACTACAGGACGGTTCATGACGAAGTCAATTTTATGTCCAGGAGCAAGGATGGGAATTTTTCAACACCCTGTTAACGGGATAGAAAAATTGTCTCGGATAAACTGTTTTAACCTGATTTCTCTTCCGAGAATAAACTGCTTGATGCTTCCTAGGTCTGCCCAATCGACGTCCTTAGCTGCATCAATCTCATTTTGAGACATTATCGGCGCACGAGCAAAGTCTTGTAGCTTATCTGCTGTATTCTTGTTTCCTTTGCTTGAATTGGAAGCGGCATAGTCAATGACCAAATTACCTATGCTATGAAGATACCTTTCACGGAAATCATCATCATACTCAACGCCCTTAGCTCGTTGAGCTGAAATATGTTCGATGCTCAATTTTTCTCGATTTATATTTGTAAAATATCTACCGAAATCAATCTCCGGGTATCCTTTTTGGCTAGTTAAGCTGTTTTCATACGAAACGAGAATGTAACGGACGGCATTCGTTCCAATCCATTCATAGTAGTTTTCACTTTCAACAGTATCTGCTGCCCGTTGTTTAATATTCCACCAGTTGTCGATATAAAAGCTATTCAGTTTTTCTAAATAATCTTCATCATTTCTTATTGAGGTGTACAAATAGCTTTCGCCATTACTTCTTAATCCGACAAGCGAAGCTAAAAACGTGAATTGAAGAATCCTATCAAGTAACAAATTGAAGCGCTCTTCGCCTTCACTCAACGCCTTAAGCATTAAAGGGTAAAATGGTGCCACACGCCCAACCATAAAAATCCTGCCCAATTGCCTGTGATTAACCTTTTGTTTTTGAATTTCAGCGAATAAATCGAAAGTGTCCTTTAGACGAGTGGCCACATCCCTTATCAAGCTCAAGGCTTCATCTTTTTTTTCTGGATTATTAACCAGTTCAGTAATTCGAACTTTCAACAAGGATTTAGGTTTTTCAAGCATGTCTGGTGGGCATTTTTCAAATGCGATGGTGTGATAACGTAAAACATCACCATCCGGCATGTCGTATGCCTCCACGTTTCTATATATATTTGCAAAGTTGTCTTGAATTCCACGAATTATTTGGTCTGGATTTTTGGAAATCAACCCTGCATTATACATCAAAAAACTTTTCAACGACTCAAGCGAGGTGAGAGCCCTTCCTCTATCGTTCAGCAGTTCAAAAATCTGAGTAGCTTGGTCTATCTTTGGAACAACATACAAGAGTACTTCTGAAGAAACACTCGTCTTATACATTTTCTCAAGTTCATCGATGCTAAGGACACTGAGCTTTTGTTCAAAAAACGATTTTGCTTCTAACAACAAACCCTGTGATCGGGTTTTAACCTGCGGCTTTGAGTTTGCCTTTGAAAAAATATAATCATGTAAAAAAGCACTGTCTTCATTCGCCGTTTGGAATTTAAACACATCATCATCTTGAATAAATATCCGACGAGTCCTCTTCGAGACAACCTCTGAATGTTGTAGCGTTAGCGCCTCTATCAACGTATCCATAAATATCAAGAACGTGGTTAAACGCTGTTGTCCGTCAACCACATCGACAAGGGAAAAATCTCCTTCCTTTTCTCTTAAATGAAATAAGAAGGTACCCAAAAAATACTGACGTTCTTCATGTTGATTTTGAATATCAGAAAAAAAGTCTGTGAGGTTGTCCTCTACTTCCCAGGAGTAAGCTCGTTGATAAATTGGCACGTTGAATATTCTCAAACCATCAAAAACATCTTTTATCGTAGCTTTTCCCGTTTGCATTACATCACCTTATTTTTCAAATTGATCACTGAAGAATTGAACTATTCGAACCATCGCGAGCGTGTCCAGCTTACAATATTCAAGCATCTTCCCCCGTATATCCTCTTTTCGAGCTTCACCAGTATCTGGCTGAATGGCCTCCAAGTAGGCCTCCTGAGCCCCTCCACCGTCTTTCACTTCATCGAGTTGGCTGTAATCAAGATCAGGCGCGACGCATGGGAGTACGGCCTTGATTGACCACGAGCCTTTCATGGCCGGGTGATAGTAGTATTTCCGGGTTAACGGCAGGAGGTCCACCAGCCTATCAATGATTGCTTGGAGATCGCCCTCAATGTCGGGATAGGTTTCTATCATCTTGTTGAGGATGGTCTTCTCAAAAGGGCTGTAGACGAAGATAGGACCTTCTTCTCCGCATGTCCTGATTAGGGCTTCGCAGAAAGATCGTATCGGGGCTTCTCCCGATATGTCGAGGAATTCTTCGTGTTCGATTTCGCCTTCAGTTTTCTCCACATGACAGGACCATTGAAATGGTAGCTGCTTGTAGGGGCTTGTCCCTTTCCAGATGGGAACAGCGAACTGTATTGTTTCAAAATCGAGGTAGTATCTCGGATAAGGCAGAGATTTGAGGTACTCACCGAATTCCGATAAGATTTCCGGCTCGCCTTTTATCGTCACCCTGCGAACTCGGTCATGAGTTTCATTCGTCAATCGCTCTTCCGGGATGTCTCGCACGTCATGAATCCCTTCACTGGTCAAGTCTTCGATCAAAGCGGCGCGAGCACGTGGGAGACAAGACAACGGAAACTCTGGCCCATCCTCAGGTGAGCAGTAATCTTCAAATGGACACTGATACGGATCACGACAATGCGACCCTACTTCGTTGTAGGGCATTTCTCCTTCCAGAACCGCTGTGAATTTGGGAATCCATTCAGGAACCTTGCTTTTTAATAGGCCAACATCGTGTGAAATGTCTTCAAGATGGAACAACCCCTCGTAATCCTCGTCGCCGGGGTAAATGAAACTACTGTCAATGTGGGCAAGCTCAATGCTCTCTACGACATAGCCAGACCGCTCTGCTACCCACTGCTGGATGGCACAGTCGAAAAGGTAATACGGCTTAACGCTTGTGGAGGATTTTACTTCCACAAGGCGTAAACCTGTTTCGTTCTTCTCAAGCAGGTCAGCACGAATCAGTACGCCGTCACTGCTCAAAGTGGCTTCATATATTGGTGGGCAGTCGGATGTGCCGAGTAAGTCGGTAGTTTCTTCTATTGCCGTTTTAAAGCCGCCCTCCAGTTCAATGAGCCTGCCTCCTGGCATAAGGTTCCAAGCCAGTTCCCCAACCCTTGTGCCGGTCTCCATTCGGGCTATTGAGCCAGCGGACTCCTCAGCCAGTTCAGGGCGATGGACTTCAAGCCAGAGCCTCTTTGGGCACTGTATGCCAGAGAGAATTTTTGATTTAGATAAACGATAGCGTGGTTTCATGAGCAACTCTTGTTTATCCGTATGGCAGCATAGGCCACCATACGGATTTTTGTATGTCTTTACGCTTATTTTAGTGGGCTGACAAACCCGAATTCATCCATTGATCTGTCTTGATACTCGACGAGCAATGTGAAGTTGTCTCCAGAATCGTCCCATTTTCGTGCGATGTACCATGTCATTGTTCCCGTAGCATCAGGGCGACTCAGAGTGAGCTTGAGAATGTCCTCTTGCTCTTCTTTCCCCTCAGCTACGACAGGCAGAATTACATTTTGTCCATTAGCTTGAACCTTGAGCGTTCCCTCAGCAGTGAACGGGTTGATGTCAATGACAAGCGTTTCGTCATTTGTGTTGCGCCAGACACCGCTCACGTCATCGAGTAAAACACTGTTTGAAAGCTGCCCTTTGGCAACAAGGAATACCGTTGTCATCACCACGGCTATCCCCAGCATTCCGAGGCATTTCCCCCAATGGTATGCTCCCTGACCGAGAGGCAGTTGTTCCTTGGCCTTAAGTCCTCCGTAGATGTTGGGACCAAGCGGCACCAGAAAACTGAGGACCATCAGTATGATGGCCTTCTTCCACTGGCCAAAGCCAGCGTAGTAATAGGGGGCAAACAAAAATCCAAGCCAGCTCCAGCCTTTCTTCTTTTCCATGAGAACCTCTCTAGTAAAAAGTTAAAAAAACGGGCCTTGTAAGGCTGAGCTAAAGCTACATTGTTAGGGTGCCAAAACTGGTCACACATGAAACAGAAAACCCCTCGCCTATGATGAATAAGCGAGGGGATATGGGATTTTTTTACGCTTTAAACGGATTTTTCTTCAAACCAATCGTGGACGGCCTTCCATGATTCTTGGCTGGGTTCTTGGTTCCCATACAGTTTGAACTGCCCTAGGACAGATTGCTTTCCTGCACCACCAAGCAACACCTCCAACGTGCCTCTCTGAGGAGCCAAGACCCTGTAGATATAACAAGCCCCAGACATAATCCTTTCTTTGTAACTCGCTATGCAATGAGCCATAAGGCGTCCTTCAATAGACAGTGCCAACTCATTCGTTACGGGCAAGATGTCATTATTCCCAGGAAGCGGAGGAGGGGCAAATTCAACCCCGCCACCGGATAGAAATTCTCTTGAGTTAATTTTTGTAACCCACCGCTCATGCAGCTTATAGAGCTGATCAAAATTTGGACACCGGGCAACTGCCAAGGGCGCATCGTCGATCCCAAGGGCTCTACCCATATCAATGATGTCTTTCGCTAACGAAGAGCAATTCGAAATGTACTGATAAGACAGGGAAAAGTTGTCATCAAAAAATGCATTACGAAACCAGGCATGATTAATGATGCCACGAGCTTTTGTTAGATATCCAACTTTGTGCAAATCCAGGCTCGGTGCGTGACATAAAAAGCGATGTATTGATGGGTCACAAACAATTGCTCGAATCAAGTTGTAGTCAAAACGAGTGCCACCACACCTGCATGACAGCATCAACCTGACTAACGACTTCGATCCATGTCCAAAGAGCTGTTTGAGAATGATTTTTCGCTTACTTTGGCAAACACTCTGCATGCCTTCCCAGCTAATTTCAAGGCACTGCTTTCTTTCAGGTAGCAGCCAAGCAAGTGCTGGGATACTTTTAATAAGCCCTGTAGCTTCAGGGACATTCCTAACAAACCTCAACATTCCGAGCTTGTAATAGTCGAACTGTTCGCATAGCCGCCAAGAGGTTTTGGGGAAACATCTAAAGTACCGAGTGATTGGATGTGAAGCAGAATATGCCAGCCAGTTGCACTCCCAGGCATCAAGGTCATCTGTGTATTCCCATCCATCGCCAAGATCACAGTAGACCCTCAATCCGTCATTCCAGCCGGTCAGGTGATAACGAAAGCCAAGCCTGCCTCTAAGGTCTATGTCTAGAGTCAGGCTGGCCTCGTTAAAGATACAGAACTCTTCGTCGAAAATCATAGTTCTGCTTCCATCTACAGATGTCTTCCAAACAGCATGGGGGCTTGACGCTTCTTCATGCGTAGCAGTTTATCAACCAACGCCAAGGGTGAAGGATTGTGAGGGGTCTTCTCCGATAACGCCAAGGCGTACTTGGACAACTCCCCAATTTCTCTTACATGAAGGGGATTGCTGTTGATGAAAGAGATAAGCTCAGCTTCGCCAACGGATTCCGTCCCCAAAGCAGTGAGCCATGCTTCGAACTGCACACCTTCTGGCGGGACAGAAATGTCCACCCTATGAACGAATTGAGACGGGAGCTGTTTTTTTTCAAACGGTAGGGTCAGGAATATGATCCCGTCGCCTTGCGTTTCAAAAATGCTCATGAGCGCGTTCATATCGTTTTTGTCTCCATCGTCATTGGTGAACCACTTGCCGAGTGTTCCTAATGAATCTTCAATCACCGTCAGGGACTTTTTGCCCAAGGCAGGCAGAAAAGCATAATCCAGCGCAAGCATATCACTGTGGTCGTAGGGGTTGATTAATGCCATTCCTGTTTGACTAAGAAGGCTAACAAGTGAAAAGGCACGAATGTCCCGCTTGTAGTCCAGCGCAGGGGCGAGAAGGGCTTTCCGTGCCGTTGGAAGGTCCTTACAAGTCACTATGTAGGCACGACCTAATCCTGTGTTGACGAGGGCTCCATTCACAACCTCACGGAGTGATGATTGATCGTGTTGGGAAAGTGGCCCAGGGCCAGACGAGTTGGCTTCAGAATATCGGCAGCCTAGCTGATTCCAGATTGGAGAACTATCGGTTTGATTCTTAACCGCCGCCACTATCGATTCTTTTGACAAATGAATGGGAGTTTCTGCTCCAGATCGCGCTGCCGAATTGATGGCTTCCAGAATACTGTTTTTTATGAGTCCACCTGTCAGACGATACTGTTCTGCCACTTCGGCGATGTCATCAGGTTTGGTTTCCACTCCGTTCGGGGTAAGGGCACCCCACAATTCCTTTCTTAAAACCGAATCAGGCACGCCGAAATAAACTTTGTGGCTAATCCTCCGCTCCATAGCCGGATCAAGCATGAGAGAACGGTTCGTAGACAGAATAGTTATGCAATCTGACTTTTCCATCTCCATGAGCAGGACTCCGCTTTCCCAAGAGCCTTTCTCGATAAAATCGTCGCATTCATCAAAGAAGACAATGCAACTCGAAAGCTTGGCTTCTTGGAATATGTACTGGAAAACATCATCATGGCCTGCCCTGCTATTGGAGAGAGCGTTGCTGTCGAGGCTGATGAGCTGGCGATCCAGGTGACGTGCAAGGGCATGTGCCATCATGGTTTTACCCGTACCGGATGGACCGTGGAAAAGAAATGTAAGACCAGTGCCGTAGCCGAAGAATTCTTTCAGGCTTTCTCCCAATGCTGTATGTTCCCTTTCAACAAACGCCTCAGCATGACGCACGATATTATCTTTCACGCCAGAGGAGAGGATCACCTGATCAAGATTGCTATGTCCTCTGGTCCTCTTTACGCACGAGAGATCAACCGAATAGACGTTGTCATCACCAACGAGCTGGTTAAGGATTCGTTGGTGCAAACTATAGCCATCATCCATCGGCGAAGAGGTTTCAGAGTAGCCGTATCCACCCACCATGAGGTTGTCTTTTATGAGCCTGGAGTCAGCGCAAAAGTACTCTCTCATTTTCATCTGTTCAGTAATGTCGCGGCACAAGAGTTCGAGAATGTCACGCATCCTGAGCCCCCTGGAATGAGGGAAATTGGATGACTGAACAGAGGCATCGACGATGCTTTTTAGCAACGAACTCATTTCGTAGAAGAAAAGAAGTAAAAGGATTTTCTTCTCGAAAAGGTTCAGGCCATATATTTGGCAAAGAACCTCACAGTGCAAAGCAATGCCTTCCTGTTTTGACAACAGAATACGTTGGGCGTTGACCTGGCTATGTGTTGTGTGCAGGAGCTTCAACTTGTCCCGTGTCATCTTCTCGTTGGGGGCCAGGTGAACACGGTCCGAGAGGTTGTTTATGACTTCAGCCGCTTTTGGCCATTGATCAGTAGCCCCGACCTTACTCATAACCAGCAATAAGCTCTCTGCTTCCAAAGCTTGGAGATACTCAAAGTTGTCAACAAACTTGCCATAAGCGGCATCGTTATTCTGAGGATGAAGAGGTGTAACCCGCTCATCGTTGTGCCTCAGTTCTGGAGAGGCTGAACCTGTGTGCTGTGACATGATCCTCTCCTACTTTGCGTGAGCCTTATGCAAAGGTCTCAAGGGTTCAATAATATCGACTATCCCCAAGTCCTTGGCTTCTGCCAGAGTTAGCCAGGCATCCACATCCTTGAGAAGCGTTTGCTCCAACTTCTCCACACTCTCGACGGAGGTGTAAGTAAGGTAGTGCTCCACGATGCGATCGTGCAAAAGGTCATCCTGCTTTCTAGATGCGAGAAGCTGGCTGTGGTTCCCCATGTGCAACGCACTGAACCGGTGGGATAGGATGGATGTCCTTGGCGTTACGACTCTGCGCCCATGTTCGCCAACCATGAAAATCATCAAGGCTGCTGAAGCTATCATCCCAAGCCCGGTAGTATAGATGGGGATTCTGGACCATTCCATCATGTCGATGATAGCGAGCCCAGCAAAGACCGATCCTCCAGGTGAATTGATGATCATCTGAATATGATCAACTTTCCCCGAAACGTTCATCTCGATGATCTCACGGTTAACCTGATCCGACAATTCATCCGAAATTTCGCCTGACAAGTAGATTATCCCGTAATCGGAAAGCTCCTTGCCACTCTTATTTTGCTCTGTCATCATTAGAGAACCTCCTGTAGTTTTCATGAGGTTCACCCATGTGTGAGACAAAATTGAGCACACTTGTTGCGAGGGGATTATGAGAGGAAGGAACCTGGCCAAGATTTTTAAAGCCGTTCAAATTATTGGGCGCAAAACCGGTGCCACTATTAAAGAGATCGGTGAGGAAATTGGGATTGGCAGAAGATCGGTTTACCGGCTTCGTGACACCTTGGAAGAGCTTGGGTTTAAAATTTACGATGAAAAATTGCCTCTTGAACGAGAGGTTCGCTGGAAGTTCGATGAATCATATCTCAAACGGCTTCCCAACTTCATGCTCCCTGAGTTCCGGCTTTCTTTTGAAGAGGTCTTTGCTCTCTACCTTATGAAGAATGAAGCTCGAATTTTCAGAGGAACTGAGACTGAGCAAATAATTGATCGAGTTTTTGGAAAGGTAGAATCATACTTGCCTGAAGGAATTTTTTCTAAGCTGGACAAAATCGGAGCACTTTTTGTCCCTTCTGAAAAATTTACCAAGGATTATGGCGGCAAAGAGGAACTGGTGGAAGACCTCGCAAATGCAATGCTCCAACAACAGACATGCCTTGTCGAATACCATTCCTTTTACCGGGATAAGGTAGTGACCATCCCACTAGATCCGTTGCATTTTTTTGAAAACAATGGGGGGCTGTACCTTTTCGCGCGCTACCATGAATCCGAAGATATCCTGACCCTAGCCGTAGAGAGGATTCTCTCATTTGAGAAAGGAGAGGGAAGTTTTGAATATCCAGAAGACTTCGACCCCGGTGCAAGGCTTGATGAAGCTTTTGATTTGGTCTGGGATGATCCGGTTGAAGCAACAATCAAAATTTCAGAATCTCAAGTGAAGTACATCAAGGAAAGGCGGTTGGGAGGAAGGATTTCGTTTCATGACCAACAAGACGGCTCATCCATCATGGAAATACAGACTTCAGGCAGATGGGATTTGATTCGATGGATTCTCGCTCAAGGCTCAGAGGTTGAAGTCCTTGGGCCAAATGATCTCCGACAGGAAATTGCGAAATCTCTCAAGAGGGCTCTGGAGCCATATAACTCATAATTTTCATGTGACCATTTTTGTCACTCCTCACGACTATCCTTGTCCATGCAAAAGGAGAGAAGCATGGACACAAGGATACTTGGTGCTAGGCGGCAGAAGCACGACCCGCATTGCCTTTATTTTGTTTTCAACAAGCGAGAATACCGGATTGCAACTTGGGACCTCACTCTGTCGTGTGAGGTAAGAGAACGTGGCGACTGGATGAAAGATGAGTATCCTGAAATCCAGATAGTGCCACCTACCAACAAATTAGTCTCAACTTCTGCCATACGCTGGTTCCTAGCCGGTATCCCCGCTGAGGTGAAGAAACTCGTTTCCCAACTTCAGTACTATCAAATCGTAGCCCTTCGGCTGCTTCGCATGAGTAAGGAGGCGGTGGACCTGTTTATAGACGTTCCCGTCCTGTTCTTTGCGCTTTGTCATCAAATTTGGTTCGAAGATATGCCTTATGGGGAAGCTCGCCGCCTTTGTTGTGGTAAAAGAAAGAATATAATCCAAAAGCTATTTGGGGAAACATGCTACTCTCCTAGCTTTTTTCGCAAGCTCCATCCCAACAAGTATGACAGCAGCCGTGCTGAAAGCCTGCTGGCATTTTTGGCAAGTGAAAAAAACAACAAAGCTGTTTTGCATTGGGAAAACATCTCTTTTCATGCTGCATATGGCTACCACTGCGATGAACGTATTTTGTCTTCAAGGTTTATCCAGAAGTACGCACGTTTTGAAACGGCCTGTGTGTTGGAGGGAGCCTATCAACTGGCAGTAGAAATCGACAGCATAGGAGAAACCAGAATCCCTCCTGTTAACAAAAAGGAACTCCTCAAGTGTCGTAATTATGGAGAGTTGAAAAAACTCCATGAGGAAATGCTCAGCCGTCCTACGGCTGAAGACTGCGAAGGGCTGGTCGCACATTATGGGAAGGAGTTTCCAGCCCACTTGATCCAGGGAACGGAGAACATTGTTCCCTTGCAGACGGTTTATGATTTGAAAGAGGAGGGAGAAGTCATGCAACATTGCGTATTCTCATTAGCGCAGAGTGCCTACGAAGGGAAAAGCAGCTTTTACCAAGTGCTTACTCCCGAACGTGCTACGCTGGAAGTTTATGCAACGTCTGACGGAAGCTATGGATATGAATGTAATCTGGCGAACAATCGCCGACCAAGCGGAAAAACTCGCAAGATGATCGAACAATGGTTGTCATCTCAGGACAAGGTTTAACCAAACGGACAGGTTGCGAAGTATCTAGTCATACGGACTCCCTGTATCCCTTGAACCGGAGTCGATTCCGCCATCCCTCTCGCCGTCGCCTGCGTGAATGACGACGCAAGCAAAGTCGTCGGGGCCAGGCCGGACCGCGAAGCGTCCGCCCGAAGGGCTTGGCCTTGCCCCGGCGGCTGCTTGCGCCACGCTCGCGGGAAAATCGGCGGGAGGGGAAGAAACCGTGCCGCTGGACCTTGCGCGAAGGTTTTGCGGCGTCGTATGGTGGGGCATATCCACCGGATAAATCGGTCACCAGAAGGAGGTAAAACGCACCCAAGGCGCGTTCATAAGTTTTGACGGCAGTCTAAACTGATGAACGCTTAAGCAGGCACTAACGTGCCGGAACACCAAACACTTCGCTGCCGTTCATTTCCAAACGGCACGCTTTCACATCCAAACGCCAGGCTGGAACACAGCACCCCCGCCGGACAAACGACAGGTATCTAGAAATCTGCCGTTGTCGAAATTCCCCCACGGCCACCGCTTTACGCGCAGGACGAACGAGCCTGCGTGGTGGCACCCCTTATTGAATGGATTCTCAGGATTTTTCCTTCTGTGGGAAACGGGCATTGATTTGTCCCGTGTCGGTTGTTGTGTGGCGCGTTCGCGCCATAGGCGGACCCGTGGGTTCGCTTTGTCCCGGGGCACTGCCCCGAACTTCAGGAAGGAGAATTCCATGACAAAATCCATCAGTCTGGTACTGGGCGCGAACAGGGCAACCTTGTCCGGCCCGCGCTCGAAGCAACACAGAATCCGGCAGAACGCCAAAGCCTTCGCAGGCCGGTTGCGCGAAGCCGGATTTGGGGTCCGCAAATGGACCAACATTTCCAACAGACATTTTGCGGCCGTGGCCGACAAGATGAAAGAACAGGGCGTGGGTGACGGGCGCATAGCCGAAATCTTTTCGGCAGCCCGTCACCTGTGCGAAGCATACGGCAACACCCGCATCAGCCCGACCAACGACGTGTTCGGCGTGAAACGCGGGACCATTGCCAACGCCAACAGCAAAGCGGTTGCCCCCGCCTTCGTGCAGGGGGCAATCGACAAGCTGGAAAACAAGGTTGGCTACAAATACGGCCCCCGGTGCGCAGCTCAGATTCGTCTTCAGTACGAATTGGGGCTCCGACGCGAAGAATCGGCGAAAGTTGATCTGGTCGCGGACTGGAACAGGGAAGGCCGCAGCCTGCTCGTCCGGTACGGGACGAAAGGAGGACGGCCCAGAACGCTGCACGATCTGTCAGACCGGCAGCAGGAAGCTCTGGAACGGGCGCTACCTTACGTCAGCCAATCCGACAGGCCGGGGATTCATAACCTCATGCCGAGCGGGATGGGTGATAAATGGCAGGAAAAACTGTCCTATGCGGCAAGGCTGTGCGGGTTCACCAAGCGGAAAAGCGGGTGGACGCTGCACAGCAATCGCCATGAACGTTTCCATCGCATGTATGTAACACATACCGGCTTTCAGCCGCCCAATCAGCATGAAACCGTGGAAGCCTTTCAACTGGCCGCGCAGGCTGCGGCTGGGGATGACTGGCCCCGACTTGACGGTGAAGCTCGTGATGAAATCGAAGTCACAGCTGGGCATTCCGCAGGAAGGCGGGACGTGTCAGATGCCTATCTCGGTTCCAGTAGTTAACAAAAACCCCGCCATTTCACGCGGGGTTTTCTTGTGTGCGCAGGTTGGAGAGCGAGATTGAGAAGCCAATCTCGCTCTCCAACCATCAGCCCCATCTGTAGCCCTCCGGGCCGACAGATGGGGCTGATTCTGCGTGAGGGGAGTATGGTCTTCAAACCTTTTTGGGGAAATTCCATCCGACCCCCTCTGGTCGGTTTGACTTATTAAATGCCGGTAGTGTCAAAGTGAAGGGTTGGCCGAGTTCTCGGGCGTGACCGCCTGCTGAAAATGACAACCCGGAAGAATGATGACCTTTGACACCAATCTGAAGACCCGCGTATTATGCGCCAAGGACGTTGCCGCGTTCTTGGGTAAGTCTGTTGACTGGGTCTACGACCATGCAGAAGAAATCGGTGGCGTTAAACGTGGTGGGTCATGGTTCTTCCCGAACGAGGAAGATATCTATGTCCGTCTATTTCAAGGCCGGGAAAGGGTTCCGGTACGATTTCATGGTAAAGGGAAAGCGCCACACCAAGGCGTGGTTCAAGACGAAACGGGCCGCAAAAGCGGCGGAAGCCGAAAGAAGAAAGGAAGTAAAACGACAGTTGGCAATGGCAGCCCAGGGCGACATGGACTTGCTTGACCTGTTGAACCTGCGGCTTGATTATCTCCTTGAGCGGGCCTACTCGGATTCGCATTACAAGAAGACCAAGTACGCCGCTCAGCGCTTGCTGGATTACTTCGGCAAGGTGCCGTGTTCTGCCATAACACGCATGAAGGCCGACGAATTCCTGATGGCCGTGGTGAAGGAACACACCCCGGTGGCAGGCAACGAAGATCTGAGGGTTCTTCGGGCGGCGTTTTCCTGGGCCATGAAGCGGGGCCAGCGGCATATCCAGGACAACCCTTTTGCGGGGCTGGAAACCTTTCCCAACGACAAACCCAGGGAAAGGAAGAAGACTCCCAAAAGCAACGAACTGGATCGGATGATAAAAGCGGCCAAGCCGCAGCATCGTCCCTACCTGTGGGTGTTGCGGGAGACCATGGCTCGAAGCATCGAAGTTCACCGGCTCACCTGGAACCGGGTCAACTTCGAGGAACGATACATCGAGCTGGAAACGCACAAAAACCGGAACCGGGAACCGGTGCTGCGCCAGGTGCCGATGACGGACAAATTGTACGAAGTCCTTTCATCACTGTACGCTGACCGTGACCCCGGCAAGGAATGGGTGTTCTGGACTCGGAGCTACAACGCCGCAACCAGCAGGATGGAAGAAGGACCCTACAAGCGCGGTCGGTATTCCATGCTCAAGAAGGTCTGCCGGGATGCCGGGGTGGATTACTACACCTTCCACCGCTTCCGGGCATCGGGCGCATCCGTGATGGACAACAGTGGGGCCCTGCTTCCGGGCATCCAGCGCATCCTTGGCCACGCGGACCGGCGGAGCACGGAAATTTATCTGGAAAAGCTCCGTGACGTGGAACGCGACGCCATGGACATTTACGAAAGGGAAAGCCGCAGGGATGATGACAAAGTTGCCTGACAATTTCACACATGCGGTTTACACACAATGACAAAACGGCTTGCAGGTGCCTACCTGCAAGCCGTTGAAAAACAAAGGGAAGAATGGATAGTCACACACTGAGAGTGTGGCTATTTCAAAGGGGGCCCCTCTTCCTCTTCCCCCAGCCGCCGGAGGCTATTCTTCTTCGTCCGCAGCCTCGGCCGCGGCGACGCCTTCTTCGGTGAGCAGGGTGGCGTAGGCATCCTTGAAGATGAGCTTGGTGGCGAGTTCGTCGGCTTTTTCGCCGAGTTCCATGAGCCTTTCGAGGAAGTCGAGGATGAGCAGGCGTCGTTCCTCCTCGCCGTTCTCGAATTCGAATTTGCAGTCGCCGGAATCGAAATAGTTGGCCACGCGTTCCAGGTAATCGATGTCGAGCATGGGGTCTCTCCTTAATCGTGATGATAGGGCATGTTCTTGTGGATGGTCCCGGCGCGGTAGAGTTGTTCGAGGAGGAGAAGCCGGGCCAATTCGTGGGGCAGGGTCATGTCGCTCAGGCGGATGGTGTGCCGGGCGGCGGCCTTGACCTCTTCGGACAGGCCGAAGGGGCCGCCTATGACGAAGACGGGGCGTTGGTTGGGCGCGTCGGTCCATTGCTTGAGCTTGGCGGCGAGGCTCCGGCTGGTCAGCCGCTCGCCGAATTCGTCCAGAAGGATGAGCACGTCACCGGGCTTGACCTTGGCCAGTATGCGTTCGCCTTCGACCTTGTTCTTTTCAGCCGGTGGGAGTTTGCCGGGCGCGTCCTTGATGACGGATTCCTCAAGTTGGAAGAAGCGCGAGAGTTTTTTCCAATACAGGGCGCACCCGTCCCGCGAAAAGCTTTCCTTGAGCTTGCCCACCCATATAAAACCGATTTTGCTCATCTAGATGCGCTCCAGCCGTGCGGTCAGTTTTTCGCCGTCGAAGTCGATGCGGACGAACCCGCCGTCGGCGAGCATTCCGGGGTTGATGACCGGGGTGTCGCCGATGAAGTCCGTGCCCGAGGCTTCATGGATGTGGCCGGTGACGGCCAGGTCGGGCTGGATGCGTTCCAGAAAGGCGCGCACGCCGGGGCTGCCCACGTGGAGGCCGTTGAACAGTCGGTCCACCGTGGTGTCCTGCGGCGGTTCATGGATGATGCAGACCAGCCTGTCGAAACCGGCCGCTTCGGCATAGGTCTCGTCGAGCCAGCCGGACAGGGTGGCTTCCGGGACCTCGCCCGGGGTGCCGAAGGGGGTGGGGGTGGACAGGCCGACGCCCATGAGGCCCAGGCCGGGCGCGAGCTCGCGCACCCGCAGGTGGATGTCCATGTCCCGCTCGCGGATGCAGGCGGTGACTTCGTCGGTGTCCATGTTGCCGGGTTGGGCCAGGATGCGCGGATTGATCCGGGCCACGGCGTCGAGTACGCGCTCGCCCGCCGCGCGGCCGCCCCGGTTGGTCAGGTCGCCGGAGACGATTACTCCGTCGGCTTCGGCCAGGCCGGGAACGGACTCCAGCAGGCCGGTTGATTCGTGTATATCGCCGAAAGCTATCCAGTACATGTCTGACTCTCCTTGGCAGGGTTGTCCGACCCTAACGGCGGGCCGGGGTTGCGTCAACGCATGGCGTTCAGACGAAAAAAAAGGCGGGCGTCCTTGTCGGACGCCCGCCTTGCGGAAGTCTATTTCCCGTCCGGGCGGGAGGTGGTCTCCATGGCGAGTTTGGCCAACTCTCCCAGCCGTTGGTCCACCTTGCGGTAGAGGGTGCCGAGCGGGAACTGGCCGTTGGCGCCGCGTTTGCCGCAGCGTAGGCCGGTGAGGATGAACATGGCCTCCTCGATGGATTTGACCGGGAAGATGTGGAATTTCCCTTCATCCACGGCCTGGACGATCTCGTCCTTGAGCATCAGGTTGACCACATTGTCCGCAGGCAGGATCACGCCCTGGCGGCCGGTCAGCTTGCGGCGGCGGCAGACTTCGAAGAACCCTTCGATCTTGCGGTTGACCCCGCCCACCGCCATGACCGCGCCGCTTTGCGACACCGCGCCGGTGAAGGCGTAGGACAGGTTGATGGGCGTGTCGGACAGGGCCGAGAGCAGGGAGGCCAGCTCCGCGCCCGAGGCCGAGTCGCCTTCGATGCCCGCGTAGGACTGCTCGAAGCAGAGGGACCCGGTGAGCACGATGGGCTTGTCCTGGGCGAACAGGCGCACCAGATAGGACTTGATGATCATCATGCCCTTGGTGTGGATGGGGCCGCCCAGTTGCGCCTCGCGCTCCAGGTCGAGGATGCCGCCGTGGCCGACGCCCACGGTGCAGGAAATCTGGTGCGGCAGGCCGAACTCGTAGTCCCCGAACAGGGTCACGGACAGGCCGTTCGCCCGCCCGGTGCCAAACCCGTCGGTTTCCACCTTGATGACCTGGCGGTCGTAGTCGGCCATGAATTCCTCTTCATAGAGGTTGGCGCGGTAGTCCTTGGCGCGCACGGCTTCGCGCATGGCCGCCTGGTCAACGGTCTCCTTGCCCGCCATACGGGCCAGGGCCGACGCCTCGATCATCCGTTCGCGGATGAGCGGGATGAACAGGGACAGCCGCTTCTGGTCCTCCACCAGACGGGAGGCGAAGTCCACGAGCCCGGCCATGGCTTCGCGGGTCAGGGGCAGTACTCCCGCCTCGCGGGCGGTCTGGCCGATGACCGAGATGTAGCTGCGGATGTTGTCTGCAGTGCGCATGGCCGCGTGTTGCAGATGCGCCTTGAGCTTGAAATACTTGGCGAACCTGTCGTCGTTGTAGAGCAGAACCTCGTAGTTTTCGTCAGTGCCGATGAGCACGACCTTGAGGTCCAGGTCGATGGGTTCGGGCTGGATGGTCCGGGCACGGACCTGTTCCGGGTCCACCGGGTCCTCGATGCGCGATTGGCCGGAGCGCAGCGCCCGCAACAGCCCTTCCCACGAGCTAGGGTTGGACAGCAGGTCTTCCACGTTCAGGATCAGGAATCCGCCGTTGGCCTGGTGCAGCGAGCCCGCCTTGATGAGGGTGAAGTCCGTGTACAGCGCGCCCAGTTCGGCCTCGCGTTCGATGGAGCCGAGCAGGTTGAAGGCGGTGGGGTGATCCTCGACCACCACGGGCGCGCCCTTGGTCTTGCCGTTGTCCACGAACAGGTTGACCTCGAAACGGGTGAAGAAATCCTCGCCCGTGGGCATGGACTCGGGCAGCAGCCCGGCCAGGGAGGTATCGCGCGGCGTGAACTGGTCCACGTTGTCGACCACCTCGTCCACCAGGTCCTCGAAATAGTCGGACAGTCCCTCGATGTCCTTGAATTTGTCCGCTACGGGCGTGAAGCAGTCCTCCATCACCGCCTTGGCCGTCTCGCGGCGCAGGGTGTTTTCGGAGTCCCGCATGTCCATCTCGTTCTGGTTGATCTGGCGCAGGATGGAGCTCACCCCGGCCAGCAACTCCTCGCCCTTGGCCTTGAGCTTCTTGCGCTGGGCGGGCTTGAGCTTGTCGAAGTCCTTGTCCGAGACCACCTCGCCGTCCACGATGGGCGACAGGGTCAGCACGCCTTCGTCGTCCAGGCTCAGGGAGAAGTTTTCCTTCTCGGCCGTGTCGTCCATCTGGTTGAACAGTTCCTCGCGGCGGGTGTTGAATTTCTTGACCAGCCGCTCGTGCTTTTTCTGGAAGGTGTCCTTTTCGAATCGAGCGGGAATCTCCTGGCGGATATGCGTGATGGCCTTGTTCTGGGCCAGCTTGAACTTGCGGCCCCGTCCGGCGGGCAGAGACACCGCGATGGGCTTGTCGCTGTCCTCGAAGTTGTAGAGGTAGACCCAGTCCGCAGGCGGCGCGGCTTTGGCGGCCGCGGGCTTGAGGAAGGATTGCACGAAGTAGGTGCGGCCCATGTTGGGCTCGCCCGCAACGTACAGGTTATGTTCGTTTCCCTTGATCTCCAGGGCCAGGGCCAAGGCGTGGATCGCTCTGGGCTGAAGCTTGGAATAGACGTTCCGGGCAGGGACGTCGGCGCTGGTTTCATAGGGAATCGTGGCCGGGTCCAGGGCTGCCCGCAGTTTGGATCCGGGAAGCCCCTTGGGAAGAGTCTTGTTGGTCATTGGCTCTCGTTCAGTTTGTTTATGCGCGGCGTTTTCACCGTACCTGTGAATCTAAGCCGTTTCCGGCCGCTTGTCACCATCGGCGTGAGCGTGTTCCCCGGTTCTTAATACCTTTCCCAGCCTGCGTTTTCAGATGAGTGTCGCGGAGCGATGGAGGGAGTGGCGCGGACAGCAAAAAGGGCGGTCCGTGTGGACCGCCCTAAGCTTCACTCCGAAGAAGAGGCTAGTTGAAGAGCCGGTTCTGCACATCCATGTCCCATTGCGCGGAGTCCGAGCCCATGGTGTTTTTGCGGAATGCGCGCAGGGCGCTCTGCGAACCCTTGCCGAACAGGCCGTCAATCTTTCCATTGTAGAAGCCCCGCTCGGCCAGGGCCTGCTGTATCAGCTTGGCGTCTTCACGGTCGGCCGGGTTCAGCAAACGCGGAGGAGCGGTCAGCGTCTTCGCGGAGAGCTTTTCCGCAACCCATTCCCCGCCCGGCGGAACGGTCAGGCGCTGGATATCGGCGGGCAGCTTCTGGTTGGAGAACGTGCCGATGTGTTGTTCGGTGCCGGAGGCCGCGCCTCCCTTCTTGTACAGCGCGTGGATGTAGAAGGGGCGCATCTTGTCGTACAGCTTGGCCGAACCCTCGACGATGGCCATCCGGTAGCCGTCGGGGAAGTCTATATCGTGAGGCTCGGCCGAGGAGACGCCCCTCGGGAGCTTGGATTTGCTCACTTTGACGATAAAGGAGTCCACGGGCGACATCCTGTCCATGGCAAAGCAGAGGAAGGCGAAGTTCCCTTCCAGCGTCTTCGGCAGCAGCTCGGACCTGGACAGCTTGTCGAAGAACGAGAGTGTATCGTACTGGGCCAGGTTTCGGGTCTCCTCCTCGGTCGCTGTCATGGGAATGCTGTTGGCCATGGCGAAGAGGAAGAAGTCGCGGAAGGAGTTCAGCTTGGGCGCGGCCGCCACAAGGGCTTCATGCTTGACGAAAAAGCCCGTGACGGACGGGAATTCCGAGAATTCGGGCGTCGCTGCGCTGTTTTGAATGACCATCGTTCCGTTCCGGGCGATGGTGTAGTCGGCGAAGAACCTTTCCGAGAACGTCTGGCCGATGTCGTTCATGAAGGTGAAGACGCCGCCCATGGCCATGTTCAGGCCGTTTTTCGGCTGCTTCCCGACACCGACCTGGTCGATCTCGATGAGCGCGACGTCATACCCCTTGTAGTTCGTGAACGAGTTGCGCAGGTCATGTTCGCCGTCCTTGCTGAACTTGACCGCCGATTTCAGTCCGGCGGTCGATTCCCCGCGCATTTCCAGCAGCAGGGCGGCAAGCACGACCTTGGCGTGCCCGGGCAGGTTCAGCGAGCCGATGACCTCGGTGTTCGCGATGTCTTCGGCTGTGAAGGCGGGGGCCGGCGAGGTCGAGGCCATGTTGGTGCCGGTGGTGACGCAGGCGGACAACAGGGCGGACAAGGCCGAAACAATAATGAGTGAAAACAGTCTGTTCATGATGTTTCTCCTTGTTCCTACCGGTGATATTGTTGTGTGGGTATGCCGGGGGAGTAGTTGGGAGCGGACGTGGGTGCGGAATTGGAGGTATCGAGATCGGCCATCGCGTTCTGCAAGGCGTCAACACCGTATGCCTTGGCGAAATCCACCAGCGCGTCCGCCGTGGCCGCCTTGGTGGAGGGCACTTTCCCCAGCACCTTCCCCGCAATGGCCTGCAGGGTGGCCGCGGACATGGTTCTGACAACGGTTTCGGTCACGCTGTGTCCCTTGCTCTGCGAGTCGGCGGCCGCGCCGATCCCGGCTCCGGTCGCATCGAGCACCGACGAGACCAGGAGCAACTTCGCGGCCTGGGCGGTGGTGAGGGTGGCGGCTCCCACGCCGCCGACCGCGACGCCACCGGCCACGGCCACCCATTTGACCATCTCGGCGCGCTGCATGTTGCGGTCGTGGGCGTCCGCCTCGTTCATGGCGACTCGCGAATGTTGCAACAGGGCGTCTATCATTCTCTCGGTCGCATCCCTGCGGATGGCGTCCGCGTCTCTGTTGAAGGTGTCCCTGAGCCTGTCCCGCTGGGCCTGGGTGAGGCTGTCGTCGCCCTCTTCGGCGCGCCCAAGCTCCGCTCCGGCGACAATGGCCTCGGTGTTCTGCTTCAGAAACTCGTTCTGCTTCCGGGTGAGCTTTTTCCACATGTTGAAATATTCGTTCTCCTTCTCCATGGAGGTATCGCCGTCGCGGATTTCCTGCTCAAGCTCCCTGAGTTTCTTTTTTGCCAGATTAAGCTGCTTCCGCCTGATTTCAGCCATCTTTTCGGCCTGCTTGAGTCGGTCACGCGCTTCCTTGATGGAGCGTTCCAGCTCTTCCTTTTGTTGCGGCGTCCCGAAGGCGCGGACCAGGTCCGCCTGGGAGAGGGGGCCGAAACCGCTGTCCTGGTCTCCGCCGCCGCCGATGTCTCCGCCGCCACCGCCGCCACCGCCACCGCCGCCGCCACCGCCTCCGTAGGCGTGGGCATGGCCGCCGGACACGGCGAGGACCATCATGAATACGATGCAACCCAGTAACCGCAGTGTGATTCCGTTCCTCATAGCTTCCTCGTTTGTAGATGAATACGATACGTTATCGGATGTTGCCCGATTTGGACTGCCGACTCCCATCCAGGTGGAATCCAAATCGGATGCTCCGCAGGTTTGCAAAGGATTCCGGCACGAACTCGGGCACCATGGCCGCCATGGATTCCGAGCTGTAACGGAACAATCTGATCGCCGGGCTGGACCGGCCCTCCTTGTCGATATGGGTCAAAAACAGTTCGGTCACCGGGGAGCGGGACTTGCCGGAAAAGACCAGCCATCGTCCGTTGGGCGACCAGCTGTGCCACGAGTTCATTCCCTCGACGTTGCAGGACAGCGGCTCGGCTTTTCCGCCCGCCGCCGGGACGATCATCAGGCGGCTGAACGGTTGCAGCACGAGGCCCGTCGGGCTTTGCGTGAACACGATCCATTCGCCGTCCGGGGAATAGCGGGCGAAATAGTTGCTCTTTCCGTTGCCCGAGGCTCCTCGCAGCGGCGCGGGTTCGCCCCCGCGTCCTTCGTTGAAGGGCACGGTCCAGATATCGAAGCGGAAAGGGTATTTTTCGTTCAGCTCGAATATGCTGGCGGAATGGGACTCGGCCCGCACTTGCCCGCTCGTCACGGCCTTGAGCAGCGCAGGGGACACCGGCGCGCGGGAAAAGGCCACGGTCCGGCCGTCCGGGCTGAATGTCGGAGCGGTCTGCACGCACCGTTCGTCGGAGGCCCCCGGGAGGTCCGCATGTCGGCCCGCGTCCACGTCGTAGACGCCGATGAAGCCGGTGACGGGGTAAAAGAGCTGGGAGAAAGCCTTGTCGTCGAGACTGACGAAGAGGGAGTGCTCTCCCACAGTGGAAACCGCGTACCGGCCCGAGGGGGACAGGGCGGTGAACAGGCCGAAGCTGTACGGCGCGCCCGCCGGGGTCGGCCGGTCGTTCCAGGAGACCAGGTTGTCCCGCGCGACCGTGGCCCGGCCCTTGTCGCGGATGAGCATGTAGTTGCCCTTGTCGCCGTCGATGTCCACGTCCATTCCGAGGACGCTGCCCCCGGCGGCAAAGGTATGGCAGTTGCCGCAGACAGGAAGTCCGTCCATGACCAGGTCCGGCTCGCCGGGCCGCGCCGGGTCGGCGAGCAGCCATTGGGTCAGCTCGGGGTGTGCCTGTCCCTCGGCAAAGGGCACGGGTTTGCGCAAAAAGAAAATCTTGGCGTCGATGGGGTCCGGGCTGAAAGCTATTCGCAGGGACACTTCCCCCTCTATGGTCCGTCCGTCCCACCCGCCGACGGCGGCGACGCATACGCGCAACGCCGCGTCATGGTCGATCCCGGCGCGGGTCTGCATTAAATCCCATTGCCCATCGGTCGGAATCCAATGTCCCGATCTGGTCAGCACGCTGAATACCGGGCCGTCTTCGGCAAGTACGGTGATCTTCCAGGCCGCGGGTTTTTCCGCAGCGTCCCACCAGAACAGCGGGGCGGCAATGTCGGGAGGGAACAGGGTGTCGGGCAGGGGCTCCACCCATTTGAGCGAGGCGTTCGGCGGCGCGGTCTTCGGAGATTCCGCCGGGTAATGGATGGAGGTCGCGAATGAACGGGCATCGGATTCGGGCATGGAGGCGAAGGCGTCCAGAAAATGGATCTCCGTCGATGCCTGTGCGCAAGCCGGAAGCAGCACACACCACCAGGCTGTCAGCATGGCGGCGAGGAGCAGATGGCGCGCCGTCGTGCGAGCAGGGTGCTGTTCGTCGCCCGTTTCGCTCTTGGTGCCGTTCGCGGGGGGCGCCCTGCGGGGCCGCCGGGAATTTCGGGTGGAACGGGATGGATGGAAAAATGGCAAACGCCGCAAGAATACGGTGAGCGGTGCACTAACTACCAATGAAGACGGGTGCTTCACAGATTGATCCCCTACAGTTGCCGCTTATGGTGTTGCCGTGCGCAATTCTCATCGAGAAGGCCGGGGGGAGCATGGGTCGCCATCCGGAATGCCAATCAGCTTCCTTTCCAAGGATGTCTTCCGCCATTTCGACAAGCCTTGAGGACGCTTCAAGCGTTCCGGAGATAAACCTTTCGTCCGGGTATCCCCTCCTGCCGGACGACGACCAGTTCACTACTCAGCTTAACATTCTTAGCATTGGATTGAACGTATAGTCAATGATAGCTGGAGAAGGTGCTGTGGCATGCTAGAGGCGGCTACGCGGCGGGAAAGACGTTGACGCGCGCAGAAGACGGCCCGTGGCGGGCGCTAGCGGATGTAGTTCGGCAGGTTGAGGAAGAGGTTTGTGGTGTATGAGGTCATCTTGTCCATGATCCATGGGAAGGCCACGAGCAGGGCCAGGAAGATGGCGATGATCTTCGGCACCATGGTCAGGGTCATTTCCTGAATCTGGGTGGCGGCCTGGATGATGGAGATGAGAATGCCTACGGCCATGCCGATGCCGAGCATGGGCAGAGCGATAACCAAGGTCATTTCGATGGCCTGCCGGGCGAAACCGACGACGAATTCCGGTGTCATTTCAGGCCCTCCATGCCGGGGCGGTTGAGGTTGCGGGCAGTTGTCCGGACGGACCACTCCCCGGGTAACGCGGGGCGTCCGGTCACTGGAAGGTGTTGACCAGGGACCCCACCAACAGGTTCCAGCCGTCGATGAGGATGAACAGCAGAATCTTGAACGGCAGCGAGATCATTACCGGCGGCAGCATCATCATGCCCATGGCGAGCAGGATGGAGGCCACGACCATATCGAGAATGAGGAACGGAATGTAGATCAGGAAGCCTATGGTGAAGCCCGTCTTCAGCTCCGAGATGGTGTAGGCGGCCACCAGCATGATGGTGGGCACGTCGTTCTTGCTCTCGGGGCGCGGCTCCTTGGTAATGGAGTAGAAGATGGACAGGTCCTTCTCGCGTGTATGCTTGAACATGAACGTGCGAATAGGCTCCTGGGCGCGGGTCAACGCCTCGGTGAAATTGATGGTCTCGTTCATGTACGGCTGGAGCGCGGTCTCGTTGATGGCCTTGCCCACCGGGTACATGATGACCATGGTCATGAAGACGGCCAAGGCGGCCAGGATCTGGTTGGGCGGCATCTGCTGGGTGCCCATGGCCTGCCTGATGAAGTGGAAGACGATGATGATCCGGGTGAAGGAGGTCATGGTCAGCAGGATGGCCGGGGCCACGGACAGGACTGTCAGCAGGAAGAGGATTTCGAGCAGGGTCGAGACTTCCTGCGGATCGGCCTGGCCTGCGGCAAGCTCCATGGACAGTTTCGGGATGACCGGGGCCTGCGCCCAGGCCAGTGCCGGAAGAAGCACGGCGGCCAGGACCGCCAGCAGGGTCAGCAGACGCGCTCGGCTACTCATGGCCCGCGTTCCTCTTGAGGATCGAAGCGAAGTTCTTGCGTTCCGGGCGTTCCGGCTCGGGCGCCGCTTCCGACTCGGAGAGCAGGGTGATCTCGTGTTCGGTCACGCCCAGCAGCAGGTCCTTGTCGCGGTAGCGCACCACGGTCAGCGATTGGCGGTTGCCGAGCATGAGACGGTTGACCAGCCTCGGGCCGCCGGGGCCGCCCGAGGTCAACGCGCCGGGCACGCCGAACCGCTTGAGCAGCCAGTAAGCCAGAAAAATGACGCCGAGCAACAGGAACAGGTAGCCTGCGGTGGTCAGGAGGGTGGTTCCCGAATCCACTGCCGGAAGTTCCATGGGGGCGGCGACGTTGACCGGGGCCGGGCTAGCCAAGCTGTTTCACCCGCTCGATGGGACTGATGATGTCCGTCAGCCGGATGCCGAATTTCTCGTTGATGACCACGGCCTCGCCGCGCGCCACCAACTTGCCGTTGACATAGATTTCGAGGGGTTCGCCGGCCAGCTTGTTCAGCTCGACCACCGAGCCCTGTCCCAGTTGCAGAAGCTCGTTGATGAGAAGCTTGGTGCGGCCGAGTTCGGCCGAGACTTCCAGCGGAATGTCCAGGATGAAGTCCAGGTCGCGCTTGCCGGAGGTGCTTCCGGCCTTGGCGTCCGGGCCCATGTCGGGCAGGTCGTAGTCGTGGGTCCGGGTGGACAGGAACGCCTGCTCCTTTTCGTGTCTGACTTCCTCCTGTTCGGATTCCGCCAGGGCTGCCGCCCATTCGTCGGCCAGGGCCTCGTCGTCATTTCCCATGTCGGCGCTCTCCGCCTCGGAAGGATCGGTCACGTCGCCATTTTCAAGAAGGGCGTCGGCCCATTCCTGCGCGAGTTTGTCCTGATCGTCAGCCATGTCGCTCACCTCGTTGAATTCGTTGTTCTCCGTCCGGGCCGTCAAAAATCGGAACGTCCCGATACGAAACTAGCAAGAAGCGTGCTACTGGATGACCATTTCCGTGATGTAGACCCGCAATACGCCGCCGTTGCCGATGATCTGATTGAGGCGGTCGGCGATCTCCTGCTTGAGCTCCACCTTGGCCTGCATGGTGGACAGGCCGTCGTAGGTCTTGCTCGAAAGAAGCAGGAGCAGGGTGTCCTTGATCTTGGCTTCGTACTTGGTCAGTGCGGCCTGGGCGTCGCTGTCGCGCACCTCGACCTCCACGCCGAGCTTCAGATACCGGCGTCCGAGGGGATCGGCCAGGTTGACCAGGAACGTGGGCAGGGCCACGATCTGGCCCTCCAGTTGCTCGGCCGGTTGGGCGGGATCGCCCGAGGCGTCATCCTGGGCGGTCGCATTCTCGTCGGGCGCGGCGATGTACATGGTGTAGACGAAGTAGCCGCCCACGCCCAGTCCCGCCAGCAGAACGACGATGATGATCCACTTGAGCAGACCGCTCTTTTTCTTTTTTCCGTCTTCCTGGATTTCGTCTTCGGCCATGGCAGTTTCCCTTCCTGCTGGATGTTGTCAAAATGCTTATCGTCAATCGTCGTAATTTTCCAGGCCAACTTTAGGCCCGTCAGTAGCCGCCGATGGGGCGGGCGGTCTTGAGCAGTATCTCCACCCGCCGGTTTTTGGGCGAGGCTACCCGCCTGCCCGTATCGTCGACCACCGGGAAGGCGTCGCCGTAGGCGGACAGGGAGAATCGCGAGTTGGGCACGCCCTTGTCCACGAGGTAGGCGAGCACCGCCAGGGCGCGGTCGCCGGACAGTTCCAGCGGCGTCTGCGCGGCGTCCGAGGCATCCGTGTGCCCGGCCACGTTGATGGGGGCGTCGGTCTGGGTCATCATCGGCACCAGCCGGTCCATGAGGAACCTGCCGAGGTCGGACAGCTCGGCCTTGCCGGGCGCGAAAAGAATCTGGTCGGAGAAGACCAGGGCCACACCGTCCTGCTTGGCCAGGACGTCGAGGTTGTCGTCGAGCCGGGACTTGCTGATTTCATCCGGCAGGGTGTCGTCCGGAAAGAGCAGGTCCTTGATCCGCTGCTGCTTGTCGAGCACTTCCCACGGCTTCTCCATGAGGTCCACGACCAGCCGCTCCTTCACGCTGACCCGGCCCGAGCCGCGCCTGTCGAGCAGGCCGAGGTCCGCCGTGGTCAGCGTGACCTTGGTGAGGATGGCGTTGTCCATGGAGGCCATGGACAGGAGCAGGACGAAGAACGTCAGCAACAGGGTCATGAGGTCCGAAAACGTCACCAGCCACAGGGCCAGGGGCGGACAGGGCTCTTCCTTTTTCTTTCTGGCCATGGCTAACGCAGCTCCGCAGGGGTGGAGACGTCGAATTCAAAGCCGTCGACGCTCATGGTGTCGTCCCGGCGCGGAGGCGCGGGCGCGGTCTCGACTATGCGGTCGCCCAGACGGCTGGAGCGCTTGTCCAGGACGATGTCCACACGCCGGTTGCGGGCGCGGTTTTCCGCTGAGTTCGGCGGGTAGTGGGGGCGGTATTTGCCGAACGCCTCGACCCGGAGCATGTCCGGGCTCATGCCGTTGGCCAGCAGATAGCTGTAGATGGCCAGGGTCCGGTTGAGCGAGAGTTTCCAGGAGAGGTCCGGGTTTTGCTCGTCATCGCCGGGATGGTAGTCCAGCCCGAGCTCGTCGCGCATGTCCGAAGTGTGCCCGGCCAGGAGCAGGGGATATTCGACCTGCCTCAACAGGGGCATGAAGCGGTCCAGGGTGGCCCGTCCTCCCGGACTCAGGACGGAGCCGTCAGGCCCGAAAAGGAGGCTGGCGTTGATGGACAGGATCTGGACGAACCTGTTCGAGGAAAAATTGATGTCCGCGTCCACGTCTTCCCATTTCAGGGACTGAAGCGGCTCCAGGTCCCCTGTGTCGATGGGGCCTGGCTCCACGGTCTTTTTGGTGTCTTCCTTGGAGAAGGTGTCGTAGCTCTGCTTGTTGAACCCGAAGGTGCCGATGATGGAGCCGAGCGCCACCAGCTTGCGCCGCTGGTCGATGGTGGCCATGGATACGAGCAGGATGAAGAACGTCAGCATCAGCGTCATGCAGTCCGCGAACGTCAGCATCCACAGAGGAATTTCCTCGCAGCTCTGTCTTTTCTTTTTCTTGGCCATGGCGCGCCCCCTCGGGCGTGATGGTTAATCCGAAACGATGCGGTCCTTGGGCGGCAGGTAGCTGTTCAGCTTCTCCTCGATGATGCGAGGGTTCTCGCCCTTGGAAATGGACAGGATGCCTTCCATTATCATTTCGCGGAGGAGGATTTCCTCCTTGCTGCGCGCCTTGAGTTTGCCCGCCATGGGGTTGAGGATCAGGTTGGCGATGATGGCGCCGTAGAGGGTGGTCAGCAGGGCCACGGCCATGGCCGGGCCGATGGAGGACGGGTCGCTCATGGTCTGGAGCATCTGGACCAGGCCGATGACCGTGCCGATCATGCCCATGGCCGGTGCCAGGGTGCCGAGCGCGCCGACCACGTCCGCGCCGGTGGCGTGCCGCTCGCTCAGGTAGGATATCTCGGTTTCGAGGATTTCCTGGATGGTCTGGGGTTCGAGGCCGTCAACGGTCAGTTGCAGCCCCTTGCGCATGTAGTCGTCGTCGATTTCCTTGATAAGCGGCTCCAGGGACAGGATGCCCTCGCGGCGGGCGCGGTTGGCGTAGTCCTTGAAACGGTCGATGACCTCGGCCGGGGAGTCCAGGCTGGAGAAGAAGGTGTTCTTGATGACCCCTATGACCCCGATGATGTAGTTCATGGGGTAGTTGACCAGGCCCGCTCCGATGGTGCCGCCCACCACGATGAGCAGGGAGGGCACGGACACGAAGATAATCAGGCTGGAGCCGGTCATGATGGCCGACAAGACCAGTCCGAAGGAGAGGACGATGCCTATTATGGTACCCAGATCCATGCTGTCTCCGCTTAGTTCCTAGCCGCGCGGCGGCCGCGCTCCGAAAATTCTCGTGCCGATGCGCACCAACGTCGCCCCTTCCTCAACGGCCGGGACGAAATCCCCTGTCATGCCCATGGAAAGATGGGGCAGCTTGACGCCCAGCCGCGTTTCGAGCCCGTCGCGCAGTTCCCGCAGCCGGGCGAACACCGGCCTGGCGCGTTCCGGGTCGTCGAAGAACGGCGGCATGGTCATCAACCCGGCGAGACGAAGCCCTTCCATGCCGAGGACCTCCTCGGCAAGCTCGGGAAGACGTTCGGTTTCGACTCCCGATTTCTGCGTTTCGCCCGCTATGTTCACCTGGATCAGGATATCCTGCACCGTGTTCAGGCTCACGGCTTTGTTGTGCAATGCCTTGGCCAGCTTGGAGGAATCCACGCTGTGCACCAGGGCGAACTTTCCGGCCACGTATTTGGCCTTGTTGGTCTGAAGACCGCCGATGAAATGCCAGTTCACGTCCAGTCCGGCCAGATCCTCCTGTTTGGACAGGGCTTCCTGCACGTAGTTTTCGCCGAACTCGGTCTGGCCCGTCTCGGCCAGCGCCCGTATGTCCGAGGCCGGGTGCAGTTTGGAAACCGCAACCAGGGTCACGTCTTCGGGCGCGCGACCGGCTTGCCTCGCGGCATGAGCCAGCGCCTCCCGAACCTCGGCCGTCCGTTCGGCCAATTCCTGTTTTCTGTCGTTCATGTCTCGCCTGTGAAATCGGGGCCTTGTCCTCACTGGCTCTTATCGGCCCGATTCTCAATTAGTTTAATGAATTAATGATGATTTTTCGTATTCGTCCAGCGTGTACAGGCTTATACCATGACTTTGCGCCGCCTAACCACCCGAAATTTTACCGGAACTGTAACCACCTTGAAAAGGACAATGTTGTCGGAAAGTTAAGTCTAGATTTTCTCTAGTGCGCACGGCGGTCCATGGAGCGAACATTCTTCGCCCTGCGCGGTCTGATTTTTGTAAAAACCGCCGATTTTACGGTTTTGGTCCGGGATTGCAGAGACGGCGCGAACTGCCGCGTATGCGGGGCGGCCGTGCGAAATGGAAGGAAAAAGGAGGGTGCCCGGCGGAGGGAAGGAAGAACTTTTTCCCGGAGCCTCGGCCTGCATCGGGCCCAGGAGGCCGCCCGGACGCTGCGGGATGCGTCCGGGCGGGGTGTGACCGCCTTAGGCGGGGGTGACTATGGAATGGATGGTGCGGACGAGTTCCGCTTCGCCCTTGGCGGCGTAAGTCTCGTACAGGGACATGATGGTCGCCTGGGAGAAGACGTAGTTGCGGAACTGGTTGAACGGTTTGGCCTTGAGGTCGCTTTTGGAAATGCCGTAGTCGCGCATGGCCACTTTCTCCATGGTGGGGAGAATCCACTGGCACGCGGGCACGGTGAGAACCCAGTCGTGGTCGCCGAGGTGGGTGACGAATCCCTCCTGGCGGCGGGGCATGGGCAGGGTCTTGCCGCCCTTGGCGAGCAGACCGTAGGCGACGGGGTCGACGCCGGCGATGACCGAGGCGGCGGTCAGCCAGCCAACGACCTGGGCTTCGTCCTTTTCGGTGCGCGGATGGTTGTGGGCACAGGCCTGGGCGACGATGACGTCGGCGGGGAGCCTGCGGGCGATGGACTCGGCCACGCCCAGGGTGTGGTGCTCGCCGGTTCCGGCCAGCTTGCGCTCGGTGCGGGACTCGCCGTTGGCGTCCCACTGGAAGACCCACGGCTTGTGCAGGTCGTGGAGAAGCTGCGCGGCGATGACCACGTCGCGGTCGAGCATGTAGTCGTAGACTTCGCGGTAGCCGTCATACAGGGCGATGGACACGCGGGTGTTCAGGCCGGTGTGGGTACACAGTCCGCCCGGGTAGGCGTGGTGGCTCTGGTAGCCGCTGCCGGGAGCGGAGCGGAAGGGCTGGGGAGAAGCGTCGGCGCTGGCCGCCGGAGGCAGAAAATCGGCTTCGGATACGCCCTCGATGAGTCCCTTGGCGGAAAGTTCCTTGTAGATGGCCTTTTTGTCGGAGCCGCTCATGCCCTTGAGGACGGAGGGCGCGGGGTTGTTCAGAATCTGCTCGACGCTTGCGCGGATGGCCGGGTTGCGGATCGCGGCGGCGGCCTTCAGGATGGACCGCCAGGAGGCGGATACCGGACCGGAGGCGTCGGCCATGGCCTCGGGGGTCATGGTCATGCACTCTTCAAGGGTGCGGACAGCCGGGGCGGCCATGGCGCGGACGGGCACGGCTGAGACGGCGGCGGCCGCACCGGCCAGGGCGCCGATTTTCAGGAAATCACGACGATTGAGGTATTCGGAAGACATTCTTTTCTCCTTGAATGCAAGTGCGTTATATGTTTCGAAGAACATACGCGCCGCATTCGTCGGAAGCCTTACGAACGAGTGACGGAATGTTGCCTGTGTATGAAAAAGCGGCAACAAGGCGAGGCGGAATGGCAGGCTGCTCAATAAAGGAAAAAGTGCGTTTCACCCATTATCTATATATAGAGGCTTGACGAATTGGCGAAAAACCGGGCATAGACCCCCCTCAGTCTACCGGGAATGGTTCTCGGAAAGGCCGAGCCCCGAATCCGGCAACACGAACCGGACACACAATCTTGCAGCCTGTCGAAGAGGGCGCGGATGCGGGAGCGCAATCGCGCATTTTTCCACAGTCTGATATGAGAGCCGCAACATGCCGAAAGACCTGATTATCGTCGAGTCCCCCGCCAAGGTGAAGACTATCTCCAAATTCCTGGGCAAGGATTACATTGTGGATGCCTCTGTGGGCCACGTGCGAGACCTGCCCACACGCGATCTGGGCGTGGACGAGGAAAACAACTTTGCCCCGCATTATGAGATCATCCAGGGCAAGGAAGACGTGGTGAAACGGCTGCGAGCCTCGGCCAAGAAGGCGGACACCGTCTATCTCGCGCCTGACCCGGACCGCGAGGGAGAGGCAATCGCCTGGCATGTGGCCGAACTGCTCAAGCCGGTCAATGACAACATCCGCCGGATTCAGTTCAACGAAATCACGTCCCGGGCGGTCAAGGACGCTCTTGAACACGCCCAGGAGCTCAACGAGAATCTCTTCGACTCCCAGCAGGCCCGGCGCATCCTGGATCGGCTGGTGGGCTACAAGATTTCCCCCATCCTGTGGAAGAACGTGAAGCGCGGCATCTCGGCCGGGCGCGTGCAGTCCGTGGCCCTCAAGATTCTGGTGGAGCGCGAGAAGGAGCGGCGCGCCTTCAAGGCCGACGAATACTGGCCCTTCAAGGTCCTTCTCGAAGGCGAGAATCCGCCGCCGTTCTGGATGGATCTGCACAAGCTCGAAGGCAAGGCGGTCAAGCCGGGCGTCAATCACGTGTCCAACGCGGACCAGGCGGAGACTTTGCAGGAGCAGTTGGAAAAGGGCGAGTTCCTTGTGGACTCCGTGCAGGAGAAGCAGCGCAAGCGCCAGCCCCTGCCGCCGTACATCACCTCCACTCTGCAACAGGACGCCAACCGGCGCATGGGCTACTCCGCCAAGCGGACCATGTCCATCGCCCAGCGGCTCTATGAGGGTGTCGAGCTCGGCGCGCGCGGCACCACCGCGCTCATCACCTACATGCGTACCGACTCCGTGCGTATCGCCCAGGAGGCGCAGGAGGCCGCGAAGGAACTGATTATCGAGCAGTTCGGCGCGGACTACTATCCGCCGAAGACCCGAAATTTCAAGACCAAGGGCGGCGCGCAGGACGCGCACGAAGCCATCCGGCCCGTTGACGTGACCATCACGCCCGAGAGCGTGAAGAGCTATCTGCCGTCCGAGCAGTACAAGCTCTATCGGCTCGTCTGGCAGCGGTTCGTGGCCTCGCAGATGGCAGCGGCCACCTTCTGGGATACCACCGTGCTCGTTTCGGCCCCGCAGACCGTGTGGCGCGCCAAGGGCGAGCGGCTGCTCTTCGCCGGTTTCCTGGCCGCCATGGACAAGGCCAAGACCGATGAGGACGTGGAGCTGCCCAAGCTGCACGAGGGCGAGGCGCTCAAGCTCAACGAGCTGAAAAAGGAACAGAAGTTCACTCAGCCCCCGGCCCGCTATTCGGAAGCATCCCTGGTCAAGACCCTGGAGGAGCTGGGCATCGGGCGGCCGTCCACCTATGCGGCCATTATCTCCACCCTGCTTGAGCGCGAGTATGCCAAGCTGGAGGAGAAACGGTTCGTGCCCACCGAATTGGGCTTCACCGTGTCCGACCAGCTTTCCGAGCATTTTCAGGCTCTCATGGACGTGGGCTTCACCGCCCAGATGGAGTCCCTGCTCGACGACGTGGCCGACGGCAAGAAGAATTGGGAGGAGCTGCTCCGGAATTTCGGCAACGATTTCTATCCCACTCTTGAGAAGGCCCGCACCGAGATGGGACGCTCCCAGCAGGTCACGGACGTCGTTTGCGAGAATTGCGGCAAGCCCATGGCCATCAAGTTCGGCAAGACCGGCGAATTCCTGGGCTGCACCGGCTTCCCGGCCTGCCGGACCATCAAGAACTTCACCCGCGACGAAGAGGGCAACATTCAGGTGGTGGAGCGCGAAAAGCCTGAGGACACCGGAGTGACCTGCGAGAAGTGCGGCCGCCCCATGGCCATCAAGCAGTCCCGGCGCGGCGAGTTTCTGGGCTGCACCGGCTATCCGGACTGCAAGTCCATCGTCAATTTCACCCGCGACGAAGATGGCAACATCAAGGTGGTGGAGTCCGAAAAGCCCGAGGTGGTCGGCGTCTGCCCCGATTGCGGCGGCGAGCTGCTGCTCAAGAAGGCGCGCACCGGCTCCAGGTTCATCGCCTGCTCCAACTATCCGGACTGCACCTATGCCGCGCCGTTTTCCACTGGCGTCCCGTGCCCGCGCGAAGGTTGCTCGGGCGAGCTGGTGGAAAAGTCCTCGCGTCGGGGCAAGATATTCTACTCCTGCTCGGAGTACCCCAAGTGCGATTACGCGGTTTGGAACTGGCCCATCAACGAGCCGTGCCCCAAATGCGATCATCCCATCCTGGTGCGCAAGAGTTCCAAGGACAAGGGCGAGCACATCGCCTGCCCGAAAAAAGGGTGCGATTACACCCGTCCCATCGACGAATAGGCGCGGTATCCGGCGGGAGCTACCCTTGCCTGCCCTGTCGTTTTGTCAAAAAAAAAGTTCGGATTGTTGATCTAGGTCAATGTTTTCGGGCTTGCCCTCAGGTAGAAGGAAGACGTGAGCGGGGCATGACCTCCCCTGCCGCGCATGACACATTCTCTACCAAAGGGCGGTCGCCATTGCCGTCCGAACGTCACACTCTACATCCTCCGAGAAGGCCGCTCTCCCCCGAGCGGCCTTCCTGTTTGAGGGGCTGGATTGTTTTCGGGAAAAAAAGTATCTCCTGCCCATGCCCGATACCCGTCCCACTCCCGAGGCCGTGCTGGCCGCCGCCCGCAAGTTGGGCCGCTCCGTGACCACGGCCCAGGCCGAGCAGCTTGCCGCCTACCTGGATCAACTTATCAAATGGAACCGCAAGATGAATCTCGTGGGACCGTCCGACTGGCAGACCGTCTTCGACAGACTGGTGGTGGACTCCCTGTTTCTGGCCGATTTCACGGCCGGATTGCGGCTTCCCGAACGCCCGCTTAGTCTGGATTTCGGGGCCGGAGCCGGATTGCCCGGCATCCCCTTGCGCGTCCTCTGGCAGGAGGGCGAGTACTGGCTGGTCGAGGTGCGCGAAAAACGGGCCACTTTCATGAAGAGCGTTCTGGGACGGCTCAAGCTGCCCGGCACCAATGTTTTCGTGGGCCGGGCCGAAGACGCGCTGGACCGGCTTTCCAAATCCGGCCACCAGGCGACCGCCGACCTCATTCTCAGCCGCGCTTTCATGCCCTGGGAAAAACTCCTCGATTTCATCCGGCCCATGCTTCGCCGCGACGGCGAACGCGCTGGTGTGGCCGTGATTCTCTCCAATGACCCGCCCCCGGCCGAAACGGCGATTCCCGAAGGCTGGCAGCTCGGCGATGCGGCGAGCTACCCCGCAGCGGGCGGCGAGCGGTTTTTCTGGTCCTTCCGGGTGGTGTGATGCCTCCGGCGGCCAGAGGGGAAACTTTCGAGAAAGTTTCCCCTCTGGACTCCCCTTCAAAGTTTTTTAGCGCGCCTTCGGCAAGTGCGGACGGCGTGTCTTTCCTTCCATTCCTAATTCTTCCGTAAAGAACCCTTTTCCTATGGCGTGCGCGAACCGCGAAGCGGCTATAAAAAGTTTAGGAAAAGGAGGGGTTGGGGGTCCGGGGGAAGGGGAGGAAAGAACCCTTTTCAAAGGGTTTTTCCTCCCCTTCCCCCGGCCGCCGGAGGCGCGCAATCACAGAAGAGCCTGTCAGGCGAGATCGAGCAGGGAGCCGAGAAGGAGCAGGCTGCCGGTGGTGAAGACGATGAGCGCTCCGGTCAGGGAGAGGATGCATTGTCCGGTCCGCAGCAGCGGCGAGCTGTTTTGAATGAGGGCGAGCGCGGTGTCTCGGAATTTTATGGTCAGCAGGGAGACTGTGGCCAGGCAGAGGCCCATGCCGAGGGCGATGGCGACCATGGCGGCGACCCCGGCGGGGGTGATGCCGAGGGCTATGCTGAAAATGAGCACTAGCGCGGCGCCGGGGCACGGAACGAGGCCCGTGGCCAGGGCCAGGCCGACGAGGCTTTTCGGGGAATTCGAGCTTGTGGCCCGGGGGGCGGGTTCCCGATCGGGTTTGCGGCAGTTCCAAAGGACACCGGCCAACATGCACAGTCCCATGATCGCAAGCAATCCGTAGCTGACGTTTTGCAGGACCTGGCCCATGTCGTCCACGGCCCGCGAGGCCGACATCTTGAACAGGTATTTCCCGCCCAGGACCAGGACCGTGGCCGAGAGCACATGCAGGGGCATGGACAGATAGGCGTAGATCAATGCCTGCCGGGGCGGCGCGTCCCGGTAGAGGAAGTATGAGGCGGCCAGGACCTTGCCGTGTCCGGGGCCCAGTGCGTGCGCCACGCCATAGGCGAAGGCCAGCGCCATGAAGAGCCAGAACGCCTTGCCCAGGGGATTTTCGCGGATGGACTCGGCGGATTGGCTCATGCCCTGGCGCAGGGTGTTCTGCCAGGTCGCTATTTTTGCCATGACAGGGGCAAGGGGCGAAAGCAGGCCGCTTTCGGGCGTGTCGTGTTTTTGGGCGCCGGCCGAGGATGTGAAGGGGTTTGGCGCGGCAAGCCCGGCCTTGGCCATGCCAACGGGGGCCGGACAGGCGAGCATCAGGCAGGCGAGGACCAGCCCGAGAAGCAGGACGGGGAATGCGGGGGAACGGATCACGGCCTCCGGAAATTCACGATGAGCGCTTCGGGAACGATCTGTTCATAATAGTAGGCCATGGACGGCATGTTGCGGACATCCGTGTTCAGCTCGAATCGGTCTGTGGGGCCGTCCGTCCGGATACTGCCCGAGAAGCTGCCGAGCTTGACGTGGCTGGAGAACCGCTGGAAGTCGTCCGGCGAGGCCGGGGCGTCGGCGTTGAGATACAGGGGGTCGGCCGTGGGGTCTATGGTCGGCCCGTTTTCGGAGGCGTAGGTGACGAAGGTGTAGAAGGATTCGTCGAACACGCCGACCACGATCTCCCGATTGCGGTCGGCCGCCTTGACGTGGCACGGAATGGTGAAGTGCCAGACCATCTTGCGGTCGTTGAGCTCCACCTTGAAGTCGGTAGCCCATTGCACCCGGAACGGCTTGCCGTCGATGCGGATGTGCGTGAAGTAGTCGTATTCCTTGATGAGCTTGAAGCTCTCGCTCTCGACGGCCTTGGCTTCGGCGGGCGTGAGCGGGCCGCCGTCGTATTTTTGTATGAGGTCGAGGATGCTGGCGGTCAGCATTTCGTCCATGTCCCACCGCTGGTGAATGCCCGCCAGTCCTTCCTCGTCGAAAACGAAGGTGACGTCGGCCGCCACAAAGGCGTGGGGGTGGGCAAAGGCCAGTGCCGGGAGCAGGAGTACGGCCGCGAGCAAGGCCGGGATTATCCGTCGAAAGGGTGATGAAGCGAACATGTCTCCATGTAGGGGAAAGCGTTTATCCGGTCAAGAAACAGGGGGGCGAAGCTCGGTTTGCCGGAAGGGCCGCGAGCCTTGGGAGAGGCGGATAAGGGCCGGGAAAGGGGAGGTTGTTCGCCCTGTTCCCGGCCCTTGCTGATTTGTTAGATGACGTCCCAGGTCGCGCCCTGGGGGGTGTCGTGAACTTCCACCTGCATGGCGGCGAGCTCGTCGCGGATGGCGTCGGACTTGTCGAAGTCCTTGTCCTTGCGGGCCTGGGCGCGGGCGTCGAGGAGTTCCTGGACCTTGGCCGGATCGATGCCGGCGCGGGCGGCGCGGCAGTCGCGCAGCTCAAGGAGGAACTCGGCGGGATCGCGCTCGAAGATGCCGAGAACCTCGGCCCACTCGGCCATGTCCTGCTTGATGCGGGCGAAGAGGTCGCGGCCGCCTTCGGACTTGCGGAGGTTCTTGTCCTCGGCCACGCGCCCGGCCAGGCGGATGGCGGAGAAGACGTGGCCCAGCGCTCCGGCGGTGTTGAGGTCGTCGGCCATGGCCTCGGCGAAGCTCTTTTCGAGGGTGTCGAGTTCGCTTGTCAGTTCCTCGGGGAACGGCGATTTCTTCCACTTGTCCTTGGTCAGTTCGGCGTCGATCTGGCGCAGGGCGGAGTAGATGCGCTTGAGGCCCTTTTCCGCTTCTTCAAGGGCGTCGAAGGAGAAATCCAGCGGGCTGCGGTAGTGCATGGTCAGCAGGAAGTAGCGCAGGGTCTCGGGCAGGAACTTGGCCAGGATGTCCCGGATGGTGAAGAAGTTGCCCAGGGATTTGGACATCTTCTCGGAGTTGATCTGGACGAAGCCGTTGTGCACCCAGTAGTTGGCGAACGGTTTGCCCGTGGCGGCTTCGGACTGGGCGACCTCGTTCTCGTGGTGGGGGAAGGAGAGGTCCTGTCCGCCGCCGTGGATATCCAGCGGCAGGGAGGAATATTTTTCGGACATGGCCGAGCATTCGAGGTGCCAGCCGGGACGGCCCTTGCCCCAGGGTGATTCCCAGAACGGTTCGCCGGGCTTGGCGCCTTTCCACAGGGCGAAGTCGAGCGGGTCCTCTTTCTGCTCGCCGGGAGCTATGCGCGCGCCGGATTCGAGCTCGTCGATGTTTCGGCCGGACAGCTTGCCGTAGCCGTCAAAGGAGCGGACCTTGAAATACACGTCGCCGGACTCGGTGGCGTAGGCGTGGCCCTTGTCGATGAGCCGCTGGGTCAGCGCGATCATTTCGGGGATGTGCTCGGTGCACTTGGGCTCCACCGTGGGCCGGAGAATGTTCAGCCGGTCCATGTCCACGTAGAACTCGTTGATGAACCGCTCGGCGATCTCATCGGCCCGTTTGCCCACCTCGTTGGCGCGATTGATGATCTTGTCGTCGATATCCGTGAAGTTGCGGATGAAGTTGACGTTGTATCCCTCGTGCTTGAGGTAGCGGTAGAGCACGTCGAAGACCACGCTGGAGCGGGCGTGTCCGATGTGACAGAAATCGTAGGCCGTGATGCCGCAGACGTACATGTTGACGTCGTTGTTGTTGGCCGGGGTGAATTCTTCCTTCCGCCGCTTGAGGGTGTTGTAGATTCTCATTGGATTACTCCATTTTTATTTCATTGGAATATTTCGACTTCGATCAGATTCCGTCGGCAGGGCCGGTTTCCACGTGGACGTTCAGCAGGTCGAGATTCTCGAACATGTCGCGCCCCATGAAGAAATAGAGCACGGGCACGGATTCCGCCGGATTGGCGGATATGGTCAGGGTGCCGGGGTCGTTCAGGAACCGTTTCAGGCCGAGCATGAGTTCGCGGGCCGGTTCGTTGCCCTGTGTTTCCGCGTAGGCGGCCAGCCCGTCGAGTTCCGCGTTGATGTGGCCCAGGGTGACGGCCTCGGACATGCCTGTTTTTCTGGACCAGTCCAAGCCTACCAGCCGCATGAATTCGCGGTTCCGGAATCGGAGTACGGCAGTGCGGATGCCCAGCGCGAAGCTTTGTTCCGGCCGGAAACCCGCCAGATTGATGTTGTCCAGGGCTCCGGTCAGGCTCAGCGAGCCGAGCTTGGGGTCGTCCAGGGACAGTTCCTTGAGTTTCAGGATGCCGGTATCGGGGTCGAAAGCGTAGTCGAGAGCCCCGGTTCCGGACAGGGCCTCGATGCCGAGGCTCTTGATGTACCCGGCCCATTCACCGAAATTTTGCGGGGTCGCGGGAATGGTCAGCCCCTTGGCCGAGATGGTCGCGTAATGGGGAATGGGGTTGTCCCGGTCGAAGGCGGAGATGCGCACGGAGTCGGCCTGGAGATGCTGTCCAGAGGGGAACAGGGCGTCCACTCCCTCCAGGATTACCGCGTGGTTCGTGATGTCCACGGACAGGTCGGAATAGGACAGGGCCAGGCCGGGTGTTTCGGCCACGGTGCGCGTCAGCTCCTTGTCCACCTCGGAGTTGACGTACCATTTCAGCCCGAAAAAGCAGATGGTCGCGAAGATGGCGAAGGAGGCGAGGAACTTCGTCAGGCCGGACACGGTTACATCTCCCTCAGGGCGGTGACGGTCGCCACGGCCTTGATGCCTTTTTTCTCGCCGGTGAAGCCGAGCTTTTCCTCGGTGGTGGCCTTGAAGTTGACCTGATGGGGCTCCAGCCCGAGGAGCCTGGCGAGGTTCTTGGCGATTTGGGGAGCGTGCGGGGCCAGGCGCGGGACCTGGGCGATGACGGTCAGGTCAGCGTGGACGATGCGGTTCCCGGCCCGCTCGGCCATGGTCAGGACCTCGCGCAGGAGAATGCCGCTGTCCGCGTTGTCGAAATTCGGATCGTTGTCCGGGAAATGGGTGCCGATGTCGCCGCCGCCGAAGGTGCCGAGGATGGCGTCGGCCAGGGCGTGCAGCAGCACGTCGCCGTCGGAGTGGGCCACGATGGCCGGTCCGCCGGGAATGGGCACGCCGCCCAGGACCATGGGCCGGTCGCCCGTCCCGCCGTAGCGGTGCACGTCGTATCCCCAGCCCGTGCAGGGGACCGTGACGCGGGACGCCTCAAGCCGCTTGAGGTCTTCGGGCACGGTGATCTTGACGTTGGCGGCCTCGCCGGGAATGACGGCCACTTCGGCCAGCCGTTCGACCATGGAGGCGTCATCCGTGACTTCCCAGCCCTCGGCCAGAGCGCGTTCGTGGGCCTCTTTCAGAAGCTCGGCCTCGAACGCCTGGGGGGTCTGCACCGCGGCCAGTTCGGCGCGGTCAAGGGTCTCGGCCACGGTGTTTCCGGCCACTTTCTTGACCGTGTCGGTCACCGGGATGGCCGGGATGACCCCGCGCGCGCCGGATTCAAGGGCCTCGATGAGCCCCGCGACGAGGCGTGCCGAGGCAAAGGGGCGGGCCGAGTCGTGAACAAGCACCCGGCCGCATTCGCGCGGCAGGGCCGCGATTCCGTTGCGGACGGAATCCTGCCGCCGTTCGCCGCCCGGGACCGCGATCCACTGCACGCCCAGTTCTTCGGTCCTGAAAAATTGGCGGAGCTGCTTTTCCTTGGAGGGGAGGTCTTCGGGCGGGAAGACGAAGACAAGCCCTCGGATTCCGGCCGCTCTGGAGAACGTCCGGGCGCAGTGCCAGAACAGCGGTGCGCCCTTGTATTCAAGGTATTGCTTGCGCTCGCCGCCCGTGGCCTCGGCCAGGCGGGTCCCGGCCCCGGCGGCCAGGATGATGCCCCAGATGTCGTTCATGGTGCGGTCCCTGATGTTGCCAGTGAAAAAATTGGCGCACGGGGGAGGATTGCCTCCCCCGCGCGGTAACACAAATCGGAGCCGGTCATAAGCCGGGTTTTGTCCCCCCTTTCGGGGTGGTCATCATTCCTCTAGACCGCCCGTTACCGGACGGTTCAAGCAACCAACCCGACAGCTTCGGCCGGGCCGGCCTCAAACGCTGTCCTATTCGGTCTTGCTCCGGACGGAGTTCACCTGGCCTGCCGCGTCACCGCGACAGCCGGTGGGCTCTTACCCCACCGTTTCACCCTTACCTCCGGGAAACCCCGGAGGCGGTCTGCTTTCTGTTGCACTTGACGGGGATCGCTCCCCCTGGGAGTTACCCAGCGTCCTGCCCTGCGGAGCCCGGACTTTCCTCCCCGGTCATTGACCGCGGCGATGACCTGTCCGACTCCGGATTTGTGTCGTTATTCCTCTCCGGCCGAGCCGCCCGGCTGCACGAACGCCTGCCAGTAGATCAGCCGCTGGCAGTTGGGGCAGCTCAGAATCTGCTGTCCCTTCTGCAGGTCGTTGTAGATCTGCGGCGGGATCATGATGTGGCAGCCCGAACACACGCCTTCGGAGACCGGCACGATGACCGGGTGCTCCATGCGCTCGCGGATGAACTCGTAGCGGCCCAGGATCGGCGGCGGCACGGCCTTGCACGCCTTCTTGCGCTTGCGGTTCAGGGATTCAAGCTTTTTGTTGGCCTTGTCAAGACGTTCTTCCAGGGTGGTTTTGAGCGCTTCGTACTGTTCCTGCACGCCGCTCATCTCGTCGTTGAGGGTCTGGGTGGCCTCGTCCTGGCGCAGAAGCTCTTCACGCACGGCTTGCTGCTCGTCGTCGCGCATACGGTTGAGCTTCTCCAGGGAATCCATTTCGCGCATCATGGCGTGGTATTCCTTGGTGTTGCCCACCAGCATCAGCTTATTCTTGGACTTCTTGATCTTGCCGGCATCTTCTTCGATCTCGTCGGAGAGCTTCTTCTTCTGCTCCTGGAGAATGCCCATTTTTTCGTTGATCCGGCCGCGGCGAACCTCGAATTCGTCAAGCTGGCCTTCAAGGTCGGCCAGCTCCTGGGGGGCAAGCTCAATCTCGTTGGTCAGTTCGAGAATATCGTCGTCCACTTCCTGAAGGACGATCAACTGCTCAATCTGTTTCTGATACATGGATTAACCTCTCTGTCTATTTAAAATCACGAAAAAGTGTTTCCGTCAGCTCGCGTACACCGTGAACGGGTCCTCGCCCGGGAAGAATCGGACCTCGGCTTCCGGCAGGGCTTCATCCAGCTCCTGGGCGAAACGGCGCATCATCTCCTCTTCCAGGGAGAAATGCCCCACGTCCACCACGCAGATCGGGGTTTCTACGGCCGGATGGTACTTCATGTCCCCGGTGACGAACACGTCGGCCCCGGCGCGCGCGGCCCGCTCGATGAGACTCGACCCCGAACCGCCGCAGTAGGCCACGGTCCGAACGGTCTCGGGCTTGGGCCCGGCGACCAGCAGGGCGTCGCGCCGGATAAGACCGGACAGCCTGCCCATGACGGCGTCGAAGGCCATGGGCTCGGGCAGTTCGCCCGCCTCGCCGAAGCCTACCTCCCTTACCGGCGCGGTCAGGGAGCGCAGGTAGAACAGGGGGCGTTTGCCCAGGGAAAATTCGATCTTGTCCGCCAACCCGCGCCAGTGCGGCTCGTCGCAGACCACTCGGACTTCGCCGGTGCGGCTTTGGGAAACCGAGTGGACCCCGTCGTGGTTGGCCCAGATGTCCGCGGCCTCCCGGGTGATGGGTTCCTCGCAGTAGAAGGAAGCCTCAACCGGCGCGCGGCCGTGCTCCACTTCGAGCAGCCTTCCTCCGGTCAGCCCCAGCTCTTTCCCCAGCCAGAAGGCCGGGCCTCCCGGGCGTGTGTCCAGAGAAGTGTGGGCCGCGTAAAGCCAGCTTCCGGAGCGGATGACCGCCCGCAACGCGTCGAGGTACATGCCCTCCGCGTTTGGAGCCTTGGGCTTCATGTACAGGGGATGGTGGGTGATTACCGCGCCCGCGCCCCATTCCATGCAGCGGCAAAGCGCCGCCGGAGTGGGCTCAAGGGCCACGGCAACCTTGTCAGTCCGGTCGACGGACCCGGCCACCTGCACACCGGAATTGTCCCAGGAACTTTGGTTTTCTTCCGGAGCCAGTTCTCGAAAAATAGATAAAATGTCTTGAATTTTCATATAGTTACGACCTTATGCCATAAAGAGGATGCTCCCGTAGGGTTTCCCCCTCGGGAGCATCTCTTGTCCTCTTCGATCTCCCGGCCAAAGGCCTTATCGGGGGATTTCAGGATATATGCGTTTTTCTGCTTTCGGGTCTTCGACAAGCACGTCTCCCGGAAGTGGGTCGTTGGTGGGCCAGCCAGGATTCGAACCTGGGACCGACCGGTTATGAGCCGGTGGCTCTGCCAACTGAGCTACTGGCCCGCCGTGGAGTCCAGTATCATAGTCGAAATTTGTTCAGGATGTCAACTCCTCGACGGCTGCTTCGGGCGGCGGTTTTGTGTGGGGGTTTCAAGGGAGTTTGCACCCCTCCAAGCGCTTCTTCTGCGCCTCCATCTCGCCGATGGTTTTCCTGGCGAACCACAGGGCTACCGCAGCTGAGGTCCAGACGATGGCGAAGATGGCCAGCCATAGTGCGGTTATGGGGTAGCCGAGGATCTGAGTGAACAGGGTGAACAGCAGAAATGGGGCCACAACCTGGCGGGCAAGGCCGAGCCAGATGGCGAACATGGGACGTTTCATGCCTTGCAGGACCGAAGTGGGCACGAAGATAGCCACGTAGCCGTACAGGGTGAAAGCGTCGATGCGCAGGTAGCCCGCGCCGACGGCTATGACCGCCGGATCGCTGGTGAAGATGCGCATGAGTGGTTCGGCGAAAATCAGGATGGGCACGGACAGGGGGATGAGAAGGTACGCGCCGTAGAGCAGGTTCTTGCGGAAGTTCTCCCGTATGCGGTCGATTTTGCCCGCCCCGCAGTTCTGGGCCGTGATGGTCAGCGCGGCCACGCTCAGGCCGATGGTCGGCATGAGCACGATCTGGTCGATGCGGGTGGCGATGCCGTACGCCGCCGACGCCTCCGGGCCGAAGCCGGACACAAAACGGAAGATGACGAAGAATCCGAGCGCGATGGTCATGGAGTTCAACGCCGCCGGAAAGCCCTGGTGAGCGATCTCCGCGTATATCCTCAGCCTCGGAATCAGGTTCCGGCCGCCATCGGTCTTGATGAGCCCTGTGCGGCGGGCCTTGAACGCCAGGTAAACCGCGCCCGCGCCCTGAAGGATGACAGTGGACCAGGCCACGCCCGCCAACCCCATGGCGGGCAGGCCGAACCCGCCGTGAATGAACCACGGGTCCAGGATCACGTTCATGGCGGCCGTGAAGCACAGCACGTTGCGCAGGCTGGCCGTGTCGCCCTGGGACTGGAGCACCGCGTTGAACAGGTAGATGGCCACCGTGACCGCGTTGCAGGCGAAGATCGGCGTCATGTAGGCGAGGCAGACGTCGAGGTAGTGCCCCTCGGCCCCGAGCCAGCCGAAGATGGCCGGGGAAAAGGTCAGCCCGAACCATGCCAGGAATGCGGACACGAAGATGCCGAAACTGAGCATCTGCACTGCGGTCAAGGCGGCCTGTTTGCGGTCTTTGCCACCCAATGCCGACCCCATGAGCGCGGTTGAGCCCGTGCCGATGCCGCTGGCCAGGGCCGTGATGATGAAGAATACGGGCAGGGACAGGGCCAGAGCGGCCTGCGCCTGGGTATCGATGCGTCCGGCCCACCATGTGTCCACCACGTTGAACATGGTGTGGAAGAAAAAGCCCACGCTCGATGGCACCGCCACCTGGCGGATAACCTCGGGAATGGGCCGCGTGGTCAGGTCTGTCTTGTCCTGCGCGGTGTTACTCATGGGTGAAGTGTACCCGTTTACCCGCCGGGGATACAGCCTTTTCCCGCTTGCCCCCACACATCGGATCGGGATGCGCCGCGTCGCGTGGGGAGGATGCCTCCGGCGGCCCCTTCGGGGAGACCAGGGAACCCTTTGAGAAAAGGGTTCCCTGGACCCTCCCAAACTTTTTTTGTCGCCTCCGGCGAAGGGTGGTCCTTGGAATATTGTCTCTTCCTACCGCGCTCGCACCGCCCGCAAAGCGGCACCAAAAAGTTTGGGAAAAGGAGGGGATGGGGGCCCGGGGGAAGGGGAGGAAAGAACCCTTTTCAAAGGGTTTTCCCTCCCCTTCCCCCGGCCGCCGGAGGCATAAAAAAAGGGGGACGCGTCAGCGTCCCCCTCTATTGAACATGGTCAGGAGCGGCTATTTCAGGCCGAGTTCCTTTTTGAGGTATTCGAAGTCGATGTTGTTGGACACCAGTTCCGCGCCCTGCTTGATCTTGATGGCATCGCGCAGTTTGTGCCGGGAGAGGATGTCGTCCATTTTCTTGGCCACGGTGAAGGTGTCCTCGCGGACCATGATGATGGGCGTTTCGAGGACTTCGGACCGGGTGAGGATGATGTCGTTGGGGTAGAGGTTGCCGGTCAGGATGAGGCAGGGGCAGTCGCCTTCGAGTGCGACGAGCTGCACGTCCGACCTGTCGCCGCCCACGATGATGGCGGAGTTCTTCTTCTTGCGGAAGTGGGTCATGAAGTTTTCGACCTGCATGGTACCGATGAGGAAGGACTCGACCACGCGTTCGGATTTGTTGTGGGCGGAAATGATCTTGCCGCCGAGGCGGTCGGCAAGGTCGCCCACCTTGATGGCGCCCATGAGCGGATCGCGGGGGATGACGCCGAGAATCTTGACGCCCTTGGCTTCCAGGGCGGGGCCGAGGAGCTGGTTGATCTCGTCCATGAAATTGGGCGGCACGTCATTGAGGATGACGCCTGCCATGAGGTCGCCGAGGGTTTCCTTCATGACCATGAGATAGTCGTATTTGAGCTCTTTCTGGAACCTGTCGATGATGACGGTCTTGATGCCGAGCTTGCGGATGACGGAGATGGCGTCGGTGTCGCAGTATTTGCCGGAGTACATGGACCCGGACCCTGCGACTAGGGTGATGTCCTTGTCCTTGGAGACCGCTTCGTAGCCTTCGACGATGTTGCCCAGGAGCCCTTCCATCTTGCCGGTGAACGCCTTGACCTTGAAATCCTGGGTGACGACCACGGGCGTGACCATTGCAGGGTCCTCGGACAGGCCGAGCACATCCTGGACAAAGGCGGCGTCCTCGTCGCCGAGCTTGCCGTCGATTTCCATGGGCATGGCCCCCACGGGTTTCATGTAGCCCACGTTGTACCCGTCTTTTTGCAGGCGCAGGCCCAGGCCCATGACGATCATGTTCTTGCCTGAATACCCGGTGGTAGAGCCAATGTAGAGTCCAGCCATGCCTATATTCCTCCTGAATGTGAACGGGGCGAAAGCGACCATGCCCCGTATCCTGTTAGTATATGAGACCGCAAAAAATGTCCAAGCGTCAAATGGGTCCGACGGTCACGCGCAGGTCGGCGACGAACGCGCCTTCCGAGTCCACCAGAATGGGGTTGAGCTCGGCCTCGCGTATTTCCGGGAAGTCCGTGGCCATCTGCGACATGGAAAGCAGAACGTCCTCGATAGCCGCCAGGTTTACCGGCTCCGATCCGCGCACGCCCCGCAGCAGGGGAAACGATTTGATTTCGCGGACGATGTCCTGGACGTCGTGCAGGGCCAATGGAGCCAGCCGATAGCTGATGTCGTTCAGGACTTCGGCGGAAGGCCCGGCCAGACAGAAGGAGATGAGCGGGCCGAACTGCGGGTCCTGGGTGAAGCGGACCACGACCTCGCGGGCCTTGATCGGTCCCATGGTCTGGATCAGGCAGCCCGCGATATAGATGTCCGGGCGTTTGCGTTGGGTACGGGTGGTGATGTCGAGCCATGCCTCGCGCACGTCATGCGGCGTGTGCAGGTCCAGGGCGACGCCGTCGACCTCGCCTCTGCTGGCCAGGTGGGGCGATTCGATCTTGAGCGCCACGGGGTAGCCCATTTTCTTGGCCGCGCGTACGGCCTGGTCCGAGGTGCGCACCAGCCGCGTCTCGGGCACCGGCAGTTCGTAGGCCGCCGCGATGTCCATGGCGTCGTTGAAGGGCAGCTCAGTCACGCCCGCCCGGAGAGCTTTCTGGATGGTCCGTTCGGCGCGCCCCTTGTCGCGGCGGAAACAAACCTCCACCGGATAGGGGCGGTTTTTCCATCGGTAATGGGCGAGCATTGCCGAGATGGCCGTGACGGCCGGTTCCGGGTTTGCGTAGCAGGGGATGCCTGCCGCGAGGAGCATGTCCCGGCCGGGGCCGACGCGCTGGTCGCCCATGAAGGAAGCGAAGATCGGTTTGTCGCAAGTCTTGGAAATATCGATGATGACCTGGGCCGTCTCGGTGATCTCGGCCGAGGCCGTTGGCGTGAGCAGGACGAGGATGGCGTGTGTGGTTTCGTCCTCGGCGATGGCCTCCAGCGTGGCCCGGTACCGTTCGGCCTTGGCGTCCCCGATGATATCGATGGGGTTGTAGATGGACGCGAACGGCGGCAGGACTTTGGTTAGCCGGTCCAGGGTGGCCAGGGAGGGCCGGGCCAGGTTGAGCCCCGCGCCTTCGCAGGCATCGGCTGCGAGGATGCCGGGACCGCCGGAGTTGGTCACCACGGCGAGGTTCGGCCCCTGGGGCAGGGGCTGCTCGGAAAAGGCGCGCGCCAAATCGAACAGAGTCTCCAGGCTGTCCACCCGGATGATGCCCGCTTGCTTGAAGGCCGCCAATCCAGCTTCCACGCTTCCTGCCAGGGAACCCGTATGGCTTGAGGTGGCCCGCGCGCCCGCCGGGGTGGTGCCCGCCTTGATCATGATGACCGGCTTTTTTTCGGTCACGGCCCGCGCCCGAGTGAGGAATTTACGGCCGTCGTCCACGGATTCCAGATAGCCGATGATGACCTTTGTGTCCGGATCGTCGCCCAGGGCTTCGAGCACGTCCGCTTCGGACACGCCCGCCTTGTTGCCGAGAGAGATGAACTTGGAGAAACCGATGGACTCGCCTTCGGCCCAGTCCAGGATGGCCGAGCACAGGGCGCCGCTCTGGGAGAAGAAGGAGATGGACCCCTTGGCGGGCATGGCCTGCGCGATGCTGGCGTTCAGAGAAATGGATGTGTTGAACAGGCCGAGGGTGTTGGGGCCGAGCAGGGTGATGTTTCGCCTGCGGGCCAGGTCCGCCATTTCCATTTCGAGCTCAAAGCCGTCGCGGCCGGTCTCGCGGAATCCCGCGGTGATGACGCAGATGGCGTCGACCTGGGCGTCGGCCAGCTCGCGCATGGCTTGCAGGACCTGTTCGCGCGGCAGGACGATGATGCCGAGATCCGGAGGACGCGGCAGGTCCGCCGCCGACGGGTGGACGGTCAGGCCGAGAATTTCTCCGCCTGCGGGATTGACGGGAAAGATTGTCCCCTTGTACCCTGCCGAGATTAAATTCGACAGGATGAGATGCCCGAGCTTGTGCGGGCTTCGGGACGCGCCGATGATGGCGATGGTTTCCGGATTGAATAGTTCGCGCAATTGGGCTTCGGGTTGCATAAAAAAGGGGGTTGAATGGATATCGCTGAGCTTCAGGATTGTATCCACCATAGGTTTGCCCAAGTCAAGTTCCTGGAGACCGCGCTGACCCATTCCTCGTTCGCCAATGAACAGAACGGTTTCGAGGATAATGAGCGGCTTGAGTTCTTGGGCGACGCAGTGTTGGAACTGTGTATTTCCGAAGAGGGTTTCAAACGGTATCCGTCGGCTCACGAGGGACAGCTTACGCGCATCCGCTCGCAGTTGGTCAAGGAGCAGTCCCTGGCGGCCATCGCCCGGAATCTCAAGCTCGACAAGTACATCCGGCTTGGACGTGGCGAGGAACTGCAAGGCGGCCGGGATCGCGACGCCTTGCTGGCCGACGCCTTCGAGGCCGTGCTCGGGGCGGTTTTCCTGGACAGCGGTTTCGAGGCCGCTCGGCGGACTATCCTGGATATTTTCGAAAGCATGTGGCCCGCCCGGGCCATGCTGCCCGAGACCAAGGACTACAAGAGCCGGTTGCAGGAAGTGGCACAGGAGCTGTTCCGCGACCGCCCGGTATACGTGCTGGCCGGGACCAGTGGCCCCGAACACGAGAAGCTGTTCGAGGTTGAGGTGGCCCTGCCGCGCGGAGAGAAATTCCGAGGCGCGGGCACCAGCGTCAAGCGGGCCGAGCAAGAATCCGCCCGCATCGCTCTAGAATCTCTGGAAGAAGAATAGTCCTCCGCCAAAAGATACGGCAAACGACCGAAAACCATGCCCCGCAGGATGAACTGCGGGGCCGGTTTCCGATCGTCTTCAGTCGCGTCCGTCCGGTTACGACTAACCGCCGATGAGCTGCATGGCCATTCTCGGCAGGGAGTTGGCCTGTGCGAGCATGGCGACGGCGGACTGGGTGAGAATCTGGTTGCGCACGAATTCCGTCATTTCCTGCGCCACGTCGACGTCGGAAATGCGGGATTCGGCCGCCTGCAGGTTCTCGGCCTGGATTTCCAGGTTGGTGATGGTGTTTTCCAGGCGGTTCTGCATGGAACCGAGGTTCGCGCGGATCTTGTCCTTGGAGATGATCGCCTGGTTGATGGCCTCCATGGCGGCCTGCGCCAGGGCCTGGGTGGAGATGGCCTTGCCGGCGTTCTGGGCTTCCCAGGTGTCGCCGTTTCGCAGCGCGGCGGTATGGCCGAGGCCGAAGGCGGATGAAGTGGAACCCTGGATGGCCACGTAGTAGTAATCTTCCGCCGAGTCGTTGCCGGTGCCGAAGTGAATCTTCAGCGGGCCGGTGGACTGGAGGCCGGTGCCGTCGTGGTCCACGCCCGGATCACCGGACAGGTTGCCGTTGAGCAGATAAATTCCGTTGAAGTCCGTCGCGTTGGCGATACGGGTGATTTCCGAGGACATGGCCTGGTACTCGGAGTCGATAATCAACCGCTGGTCGGAGTTGTAGGTACCTGTGGACGCCTGCATGGCCAGCTCTTTCATGCGAATGAGCTTTTCATCGATGACCTGGAGCGCGCCGTCGGCGGTCTGGATCAGCGAGATCGCGTCGGATGCGTTGCGGATGCCCTGATGAAGGGAACTGATCTCCGAACGCATGAGCTCGCGGATGGCCAACCCGGCCGCGTCGTCAGCGGCGGTGCCGACTCGCAGACCGGAAGACAAACGCCGGGTGGAAACGCCGAGCCGTCCATAATGCTCGGACAGGTTTCTCTGGGCGTTCATCGCCATGAGGTTGTGGTTAATGACTAAAGACATCAGAACCCTCCTTGTTCGATTCTCAAATCCATTTGGCGAACATTAAGCATCATGTGTGCCAACTTAACTTTGTTAAGTAATATTAAGGTTCTGACTATCTAAATAAAGTCTAGAAGGGCCATTTTTTCCCCTTGCCGGACGGGTCGGCAAGCCTTGTCCGTCAAGGGTTCGTCAATATTTGCCGCCTGTCGCCGTCGGCTTGCGGGGTGGTTTTGTTCGCCTTGCAGGCGGGTTATGTTGTTCGGGGTGAGGTTTTGGCAGGAGCTTTTTCGCGAGGCGGTGCGCAAGCTCGGTAAGTCGTGCGCGCCTTTGGCGCGAGAGCCAGTGTGGAGGCTTTGCCTCCCCAGCTTCCATGCCCTCCCGGCGGGGTCCATTTCTTTTGCTGGCCCAAAAGAAATAGACGAAAGAAAAGGGCCTTGCGCCAGCTTGGCCGCCCGCAGGATCTTCGGCAAGAATCCGATCCGCTCGGGTCGGCTCCACCCGATCAAAAGTATAAGTCCTTCTCTGGTGGGTTGTTCCCCACTCTCGGTAGCATTTCCTTGCTCGTCACAGGAGCCGCCGTCCCCTCGCGGTCGGCTTCTAGGCCGCTGATCCAGGGCTGGGGTTGAGTTACTCTCCACCGGAGCTTGGTCGCGGGAGAGGTCTTATTTGCGGGATGGTGCGCCAGCTTGTTAGGGCGATGAGAGCCAGTGTGGAGGCTTTGCCTCCTCAGCTTCCATGCCCTTCGCGGGCGGCGGATCTTTTTTGCTTGCCCAAAAAAGAACCAAAAAAGGGCCTTGCGCTAGCCCGGCCGCCCGCAGGATCTTCGGCAAGAATCCGATCCGCTCGGGTCGGCTCCACCCGATCAAAAGTATAAGTCCTTCTCTGGTGGGTTGTTCCCCACTATCGGTAGCATTTCCTTGCTCGTAACAGGAGCCGCCGTCCCTTCGCGGTCGGCTTCTACGCCGCTGATCCAGGGCTAGTGCTAGTAGGACCTTTAAGGGGGGCGGTCGCCTTTGGGTGTTTTTAGGAGAACGAAGAGCCTGAAATAGGTCCTTCCCGCGTCCGAAGACAGGACCTCGCTTGCGCGGGAGACGTTCGAAAGCCGGGGCCTAGAGCCTGTCTGAAGCGGCGAAGCGTGGGCCGACTGCGTCTGCCAAAGGCAGACATCCTGTCGGCCAGCGAAAGCCGCTACAGGCTCTTGGCCACTGCTTTCGGGAGCACGCAGGGCCAAAAAGCGCAGTTTTTGCTTCCTTTTTTCTGCGCCAGCAAAAAAGGAAGTCGCCGTAAAGGCGAAATAAAACGTAAGAATGACGCGCACCGTCGAACGCGAAGCGCGGCACTATTCCCCGCACTACTTTTTCCCCATCCATGACTGGAATTGCTTGAACCAAGTGGTACACACCTCCATTTAACAGGCCGTTGAAAAAGTCGATATTTCCGGTTTTCACACCAAAGACTTGCTCACCGCAGCAACTGGCATGAGATTGTTGGGGTGCTCCTCATGTACCGCGAAAACGAGCAATATCCAGCCTGA
>Ga0334892_1000466_pt1 | contig 49481 bp, 45 predicted proteins | sample GraSluR3_MG_4_FD_207213 | JGI IMG/M metagenome (GOLD analysis project Ga0334892, IMG submission 207213) | Sludge microbial communities from methane-producing bioreactor in Wageningen University, Netherlands - Granular Sludge_15_04-R3 | ecosystem: Engineered > Bioreactor > Anaerobic >...
GACGTTACAGCAGCGGCGCAGACATCATCTGCGACTTCAGGAGCACGCCGTTTAGCCGAGGACCAAAGTCTCCATTACTTTTAGTGTGCTTTTGTCCCATTAATTCTGGCGACGTACACCCTGGCCCTGTTTTTCCAACAGAACTTTCCGGGAGCCAAATGGATGCGCGGGTTGTTCCTGCTGACGTGGACCATGCCCCTGGTGGTCATCGGTGTGATCTTCAGGTGGTTGTTCGATACGCAGTTCGGTGTCGTGAACTGGATCGTGCTGACCCTGGGACTTGCACAGGAAAAAATCCAGTGGCTGACAGGCCTCGACCAGGTGATGACGACTCTGGTCATCGTCAACGTCTGGTTGGGCATCCCGTTCAACCTGGCTCTGATTCTCGCCGGGCTACAAAGCCTGCCTAACGATGTTTACGAGGCGGCTACCGTGGATGGAGCGAATAAGCAGCAGCAGTTCCGGCACATTACCTTACCCCTTCTGCGCCCCACTCTATGGACTGTATTCTTACTCGGCCTGATTTATACGCTGCGGACCTTCGACCTGATCTGGACCATCACGCAGGGAGGACCGTTTGATGCATCACAAGTGCTTTCCACCATCGCTTATCGACGCATTTTTGGCCAGTTCAGGTTTGGCGAAGGCGCCGCCATTCTCAACCTGCTGTTCCTCCTTCTGCTTGGCATAGCTGCGATCTACGTCTGGAGCATTCGCAAAGAGGAGACGGAGTGATGTTGACGAAAATATTGCGCTCACGCTGGCACTATACTCTGCTCGCCTGCGTAATCCTGGCCATATTCCTGTTTCCTGTGTACTGGATGTTTGTAACCTCTATCAAGTCCGACTCGGAGATTTTGAGCTATCCACCGCGCTTTTTTCCTTCCAGAATCGATTTATCGGCCTACCGGGAAGATGTGCTCGACGACCCGGTCTTTCTCCGCTACATCTTTAACAGTATCATTGTGGGCGGCGGAACGATGCTCCTTTCGCTGCTGATGGCCTCCCCCGCTGCTTATGCCCTCGCACACTTCAAAATACGTGGCCGGTTCTTCGTGCTTTTCCTGAGTATGACCACGCTGTTTTTCCCTGCTATTATGCTGGCGCTGCCGTTGTTTGTGATCTTCAGCCGTCTCCATTTGATCAACAACTACCTTAGTTTGATCCTCGCCAATACGGCGCTGAATATGCCTTTCGCCATCCTGGTGCTGCGACCGACGTTTTTGCGCATACCGGCCGAACTCACCCAGGCGGCGTTAATCGATGGCTGCGGCAAATGGATGGCTTTCTTTCGCGTGGTGCTGCCGCTGGCTCGACCTGGTCTGGCCACGATCGCGATTTTCGCATTTCTGGGCGGTTGGAATGACCTTGTCTTCGCTCTGAGCTTTACGGACCGGGATAAGTATCGGCCCGTTACCGCTGGTATCTGGACCTATATCGGTAACAATGTGACCGATTGGAACGCTGCAATGGCTTATGCGACGCTGGCGATGCTGCCCACACTGATCGTCTTCTTGGTGGCGCAGCGCTTTATTGTGGCCGGGCTGACGCAAGGCGCAGTGAAGTAGGAATCCGGTGGCTTGAGACAGGTTGCAGGTGAATAAGGGCACGGCGCCTCCAACATTCGAAGGTTTGAAACATTTCATCAAGGATCAATACAATGGGACAGTTCTTTCGTGAAGGTCAAATCCTGATCTGGCAAGAAAATCAACAGAAAGTGTGGCTGCAACCCTGGGGTAAAAACGGCCTGCGCTGCCAGTCGAATCTGGTCGGCGAACGGCTGAATCTCCCTCAGGCACTGCTGGAAAATGGTCATACGTCTCTTAATGTCGATATTGAAATCGGTGAAGCACATGCTGTTATCCGCTGCGGTTCGATCCAGGCAACCGTTTCTCGCAAAGGCTCAATCTGCTATACGAACGCGCGCTCAGGAGCGGTGCTTCTTGAAGAGCCGGCCGACCCACCCTACTATGCGCCGCCCAACCGACATTTTCTGCCGCGAAATGGACGCCTGTTCCGGATCGAGGCGTGGTTCAAGTCACAACCCGGCGAACGTTTTTATGGACTCGGTCAGCATCAGCATGGACTGCTTGATCAGAAGGGCTGTGTGATCGAACTCAAACAGCGCAATACCGAAGTCGCCATTCCCTTTCTGATCTCCAACCGCCAGTATGGCTTTCTATGGAACAATCCGGCGGTGGGGCGAGTAGAACTCGGTAACAACGCAACCCGCTGGGTCGCCGACGGGTCTCAACAACTTGACTACTATATTGTGTGCGGTGAGAGCTATGCCGAGATTCTGGAGAGCTATGCCGATGTGACCGGACGCACACCACCCTTACCGGATTGGGCATCAGGATTCTGGCAGTGCAGGCTGCGTTATGAGACGCAAGACGAACTGCTGCAGGTAGCTCGCGAATACAAGGCGCGAGGCTTACCCCTCTCGGTGATCGTCGCGGATTTCTTCAACTGGTCACGCATGGGTGACTGGCGCTTTGATCCGGCCTGCTGGCCCGATCCAGCCGGCATGGTGCGTGAGCTAGAGGACATGGGCGTTAAGCTGATGGTCTCCGTCTGGCCTACCGTCAGCCCACTGAGCGAAAACTATGCCACGATGCGCGAGCGCGGATTGTTAGTCAACAGCGAATATGGTATCGACGCTTTTCAGGTGTTCCTCGATAACGACATTCATGGACCAGCCTACCTCGCCTACTACGATGCCACGCACCCCGAAGCACGCGAGTTCATATGGGAAACCATCCAGAAAAACTACTACGCGCAGGGGGTGCGCCTGTGGTGGTTGGACAGTGATGAGCCGGATGCGACTCCCTGGAATCCAGAAAACCTGCGTTTCCACATCGGAAACGGGGTAGAAGTAGCCAATATCTACCCCTTGCTGCACCAGATGGCTTTTTATGACGGGATGCGCACGGCAGGCGAAACCGAGATAGTGACACTTTCTCGCTCGGGTTGGGCAGGGAGCCAACGCTATAGTTCGGCGATCTGGTCAGGTGACATCGCGTCCACCTTTGAGGCACTGCAAGCTCAGGTGCGTGCTGGGCTGAATATGGCCATGAGCGGTATCCCATGGTGGACAACCGATATTGGAGGATTCCATGGCGGCGACATTCGCAGCCATAGCTTTCGGGAATTAATGGTACGCTGGTTTCAGTATGGGATCTTCTGTCCAATCTGTCGACTTCATGGACATCGTATGCCGTTCAAAGGGGATCTGCCGAGGAGCGGCGCGGAAAATGAAGTCTGGTCGTTTGGCGAAGACGTTTACGCAATTCTGCGCGAGCTGTTATTCCTGCGTGAACGACTGCGGCCCTATCTCCACCAGCAGATGGTCCTGGCGAGCGAAACGGGCCTACCGCCAATGCGCCCACTCTTTGTCGATTTTCCAGATGACGCCGTATGTGAGGCGATTGAGGACCAGTTCATGTTTGGCCCGGATATTCTGGTTGCGCCAGTCCTTTGCGAAGGCGTGCGTGAGCGTCGGGTTTACTTGCCTGTTGGTGCGGACTGGGCGATAGCCGGACGAGATGCTTCATATTCCGGAGGGCAGTGGATTGATGTCGCTGCCCCATTGGAGACAATCCCAGTTTTTCTGAAGATGGGCAACAATCTCCAAGAGGTATTCCCGTCGGGAAGGGCATAAACCTGTGTCTTCCAAAACCAGCAAAAGATTCTACTGGGCGCTGGTGCCATGCGCGCTAGCGATCGTAGTATTTTCTACTCATTCAAACAGCAATCTGATTACATTGGCCGACACCTGTGCCGGCTACTTACGTCGTCCGGACAAGGAACTTACCTCACGCAGCCCATTGGTAGTCATGATGTAGACCATTCAGAATCGGCACCGCGATGACCTTGCGACGCGCGTGGCCAGGCAAGTCCACATCACGTGATGGGATGGGGATCTGTTGATCGATGCCCTGATGCGGACGTGCATGATTGAAGAAAGCACAATACTCACGGATGACACGCCGCACATGTTTTTCGCTCAAAATCAGGATATGATCCAAACATTCACGGCGTACACTGCCGATGAACCGTTCGCAAATGGCGTTTGCTTTGGGGGCATAAGGTGGCGTGTGGATCAGCTCGATGCCAGCCCCTTTGACAGCCTGTTCAAAACGCGGACCAAACTTGTCGTCGTTGTCACAGATCAAGAAGCGTGGCCCCTCACCGAATGGTGTGGCGTTGCGCATCTGTTGAGCTACCCACTCATCGGTGGGGTGGCGCGTCACGCCAGCATGCACAACTCGCCGTGAGCCGTGTTCAATGATGAAGAACAGAAAGATGGTACGGAAGAATAGGTCGTAGGTTTGCACGAAGTCACAGGCCCAGTTTTCCGACGCATGATTGGCCAGAAAGGTCGCCCAAGTCTGCCCATCATAGCGTGGTGGCACCTTGCATCGCGCTTGCCACATATATCGTCGGACAGTGCCCTTGTTCACCCGAATCCCCAGCTTCAGCAGTTCCCCTCGTATCCGTTTCGCGCCCCAGCGTCGATTGTCAACTGCCATCTGTTTGATCAAGGCAATCGTTTCTTCAGAAATCCGCGCCGTGTGTCCTTATCCCTTCGATTTCCGGCGCCAGAATAGCTTGAAATCTGCCCTGTGCCAGCGGAGCACGGTTTCAGGTTTCACCATCAACACCGCGTTTTTCCAATCCTTCACCCGACTCGCCAGTACCACCAGCAAACTGCGATCTTCCGCAGTCAACTGGGGTCGGTTCACTTGCCGTTTCAGCACGATCACCTGCTGACGCAGCAAGGCATTCTCCATGACCAACTGCTCCTTGTTTTTCACCAAATCGGCTGCCATTCCCCCGACCAGATTGTTGGTCGTTGGTCTGGCCCAGACTTTCACCTGCTTTTCCAGCTTCTTCACAATCGGTTCAGTGATAGCAACAACTTGGCGCAGTATTTTGTTGAGCAACATGCCATTTTCCTTTTCCAGGAGGGAGGATCGGTTCAAATTGAGGGCCCAATGATACCGGTATTGCGGGGGAATTCTGCAGCGGACGAGTTAGCTGACCCTCACAGCCTTATGGCAGTGCGCCGTCTAACCGTGAACTTTTTTGAAATGCACCCGAGTCAGACGAACGTCTTGACACGCGGACGGATTCTCAAATACAATGAGTTTACTCGAGTAGACAATGTTTAATTGGTGATATCTACTCGAGTAGAAGTTACTTAGACATCATTTGAGGCACCTTATGAGCAAGCGCCCTACCCGCAAAGATGTTGCCGTTCTTGCCAAGGTATCCGTTGCCACCGTCTCATACGTCATCAACGGCGGGCCCCGCCCCGTTGCGGCGCAAACGCGCCAGCGTGTCCTGGATGCCGTCGAGCAGCTTGGCTACCGGCCCCACGCCATCGCCCGCAGCCTGAAAACGGGCAACACCCATACCGTCGCCCTGCTGGTCCAAAGCCTCATCGAGCCATTCACCGGCTATTTCGTCAACGCCATCGAGCGGTGCCTTGATAAGCAGGGCTACGAGCTCATCCTGGCAAGCAGCCACGAAGATCGCGAGCGCGAGAAACGCCTGCTGGACGTCCTCGCCGCCCGGTCGATTGACGGCCTGCTCTACATCCCCGTCTCCAATAAGGATCCCGAACCGGTCCTCTCCGTCATCGACGAAGGCATCCCTGTGGTCTTTGTCGACCGCCACATTCCAGGGGTTCCGGCTGACGTCGTGATGTCCGACAACGTCGCGGCGGCCCGGCGCATCACCGATTACATGCTGGACAAGGGGCGCCGTCGCATTCTGTGCATCTCGTTCAGCGACGAAGCGTCCTCGGCGCTCGACCGTGTCGAGGGTTTCCGCCAGTCGTTGCAGGCGCGCAACCTGCCCATCGACGAGAGCATGATCCTCGTCGCGTCGTACGTCACTGGCCAGGAGTTCGAAAACCAACTGATCGCCCACATCGACCAGCACGGCATGCCCGACAGCATTTTCTGCACGACTAACGATCTGCTCGTGCGCACGATCAAGATTCTGCGGCGGCGCCGGTTTGACGTGCCGGAGCAAGTGCTGGTCGGTGGCGGTTTCGTCCATTCGCCCTGGAATGACCTGCTCGAGCCGCCCGTCCCCCTGGTGCACCAGGACTTTGAAGTGATGGCTCAGCAAGCGGTCGATTTCCTGATCGAACGGCTGCAGGGCACCAACCCACCGCCGCGCGTCAAATTGATCCCGGCCAAGTTTTTCGCGTTCGATTAACCGAGGAGGTGCATATCACGCAAGTGTAGACAAGCTTTTCGCCCGTGTATCACGAAAAATTACCGCCTCACCCGCAACGCAAGACGAATCTGTCATTAGGAGAATGTGACATGCGAAAACTACTACTGTTAACCCTCGTGCTGCTGCTGGTCGTCCCCGCCGTGGGCGCCCAGGACGACGAAATCGTGATCGGCTATTCGGCGCCCGGCCTCGATGCATTCCAGGCGGGTGTCATGGACAGCGTGGGCCGCTATGCCGCTGATAAGGGCTGGCAGGTCGTCAACCAGAACTCCCCGCGCGATGCCGAGCTGCAAGCCAACCAGATCGAGTTCCTGATCGCGCTGGACGTCGCAGCCATCGTCGCCGTCCCGGTGGACAGCCAGGCGTTCTGCGCCTCGGTCCGCCGCGCAGAGAATGCCGGCATCCCGATCTACACCATCGACCGCGCGCCCATTGGCTGCGAAGTCAACATGACCGTGCAGGCCGACAACTACCTGGCCGGGCAGCAGTCGGGCGAAGCCGTGGTCGAATTCCTGACCGAGAAACACGGCGATCCCCAGGGGCTGGTGCTCGAGCTGCAGGGCGACATGGGCAACAACGTGGCCCAGCTCCGCAGTGATGGCTTCAACGACGTGATGGCCGAATACGAGGACATCGAAGTCGTTTCTATCCCGACCGAGTGGCAGCAGGAAAAGTTCTTCCAGGGCACGCTCGACGTCGTCGGCTCGCGTGACGTCGACGCGATCTACGCGCACTCGGACTCGGTTGGCACCATCCCGATCATCCAGGCGCTGGAACAGCTTGGCAAGGCAATCCCCGCCGGTGAAGAAGGCCATATCTACCTCGCCACCGTCGATGGTTCGCCCAACTGCCTCGAGAACATCCGCGCGGGCCTGCAGGACCAGTGCTCCAGCCAGCCCAACCCGGACTTCGGGATCCTGGTGGACTACGTCGAGATGGAACTGAACGGTGAGGCGATCGAGCCCGGCGTCGTCGAGAAAGAGGACGCGCCCTGGTCGCCGGCCACGATCGAAGAGACCGATACGGGCCTGATGTTGAACCTGGCGACGACCAACGTCACCGCCGACAACGTCGAAGACCCGACCCTGTGGGGCAACGCCGAGTAATCCATAAGTATGCGATGGGGCTGAAGCGGTTGTTTCAGCCCCATCTAGTATGACCCTGGTTTGGCACGAATTTGAGACTGTATTGACGATTATTTTTCTTGTAGAAGGGCAGTCCTGGATATGAGACGAGGGATTCTTCGCACAATAGTCTTTGCCCTGCTGGACAACTTAATCTGGGTGCTCGTCCTGATCGCCCTTATCACGTTCTCGCTCCTGTCCGACCGGTTCGCCGAGCCGCGCAATCTGGTAGGCATCATCCCGCGCGTGGCCGCGGTCGGCATGCTGGTGATGGGCCAATCCTTCACGATGCTGACCGGCCATTTCGATCTCTCGTCGGAGTCCAACATTGGCCTGACGGCGATGGTGGGCGGGCTGTTGATGGCCGAGGAAATTTTCGGCGGGTTGGGGACCATGTACCCGCCCGGCGTCGCGATGTTTCTCATGCTGCTGGTCGGTGCGGGCGTGGGCGTGCTCAACGGGCTGATGGTCACGCGGCTGAAGATGAACAATCTGGTCGTTACGATCGCCATGCTGATCACCTTGCGCGGACTCATCTACATCATTTCGCCGGGCAGCAGCGCTAGCATTTTCCCCGAAGCCTTCAACTGGCTCGGTAACGGCACGCTATTCACCTTCACCTATCAGGGCGATACGATCAATTTCCCCGTCAGCATCGCGTTCGTGCTGCTGTGTTTTGCCGCCGCCCACATCGTCACGCGCTACACGCAGTTCGGGCGCAACATGTACGCCGTCGGTTCCAACCGTGAGGCGGCGGAAGCGGCGGGCATTCGCTCCGACAACGTCGTGCTGTGGGTCTACATCATCAGCGGGCTGTGCGCGGCCATCGGCGGCATCCTGATCGCCGGGCGCATGGACAGCGTGACGCCGCGTACCGGAGCCGGGTGGATCTTCCAGGTGCAGGCCGCGGCCATCATCGGCGGCGTCAGCCTGATGGGTGGCCGGGGCTCGATGATTGGCGCGCTGGGTGGCGTGCTGCTGTGGGGCATCCTGGACACCGGGCTGAGCATCATGCGGGCCGATCCTTTCACGATCGAAGTGTTTCGCGGCGGGCTGCTGCTGTTCGCCATGCTGCTGGATGCGATCAAGGTGCGGTACCTGAATCGCGTGGCGGTTCGCGAATCGCTGGCGAAAACCACCATCGGCCTTCAGGACAAAACCTCGTATGCGTAAAAGGCGAAGCTGGCGATGAGTACACAAATCAAACAACAGGACAGCGCGATCCTCCGTGTGCACCAGGTGTCGAAAGCCTTCCCCGGAGTTCAGGCGCTGACGGACGTAGATTTCGCGGTCAGACAGGGTGAGATTCACGGCCTGGTCGGCAAGAACGGCGCCGGGAAATCGACCCTGGTGCGCGTCATCATGGGCATTTACGCGCCCGATTCCGGGATGCTGGAAATCGGCGGCAGAGAGCACCATGCGCTGACCTCCCAGGACGCGCTCAGAGCCGGTATCGCCTACGTGCCGCAGCACATCGCGATGATGGCGCCGCTGACCGTAGCCGAGAACATTCTCGCCGGTGATATGCCCAAAGGCCCGTTGGGGCTGATAAGCTGGTCGAAAGTCTATTCGGAGGCCGAAGAGCGCCTCGCGCGGCTGGGCCTGGAACTCGATGTGCGGCAGCGTGTCGAGGGCTTGAGCGTTGCGGAACAGACGATGCTCGCCATTGCCAAGGCGCTGTTCGGGCAGGCCCGGCTAATCATCCTCGACGAGCCGACCGCCTCCCTGCCCCGCGCCGACATCGACCGGCTCTTCGGGTTCATCCGCACGCTCCAAAACGCGGGGAGTTCCTTCGTTTATATCTCGCACCATCTCGAAGAGGTGTTCGAGATCTGCGACCGCGTGACGATCATGCGCGACGGGCGCGTCGTTGGCACGTTCGATGTGGCGGACATCGACATGCCCGCCCTGACGCACCACATCGTCGGCGCGGACATCAGTGAGTACGAGCGCACCAGCGCCCTGACGGAAGAACCGGTGCTCAAAGTGGAGAGCCTCACCCGGCGCGGCCATTTCGAAGACATTACCTTCTCGATCCGCAAGGGCGAGATCGTGGGACTTTCCGGCCTTCAGGGGTGCGGCGCCGACACGCTGGTGAAAAGCCTGTACGGACTCGAGCGCTGGGGGCTGGGCGAGGTTTACGTCGACGGCAAGTATTACGTGGCCCGCAGCCCCAGGCACGCGCTCGATCAGGGTCTCGCCTATCTGCCGCAAGATCGCACCCGGTGGGGCATGGTCGGGGTGCGCCCCGTTCGCGAGAACGTGACCTACACGATCCTGGATCAACTGACGCAAACCATCCTCAACCTGGTGGATCGACGTAGCGAGAGCGCGCAGGTGGGCGAGTACATCGACAAGCTCGAGATCGTGACGCCGGGCCAGGAGCAAATGACGCGCCTGCTCAGCGGCGGCAACCAGCAGAAGGTGGTGTTCGCCAAACTCGCGGCGACGAGGCCGTCGGTGCTGCTGCTCCACGAGCCGACGATGGGCGTCGACGTGCGCGCCAAACAGGACATCTATCGCATCATCGACGAGCTGAGCAGGCAGGGGGTGGCGATCCTCATCGTGTCCAGCGAAGTGCGCGAGTTGATCGGCGTCTGCGACCGCATTCTGGTGATGTACGAGGGACGGATCATTCAGGAATACAAACAGGGCCAGCCGGAAACCACTCCTGAAAACATCCTTCTGACGATCGAGGGAGGACAACGTGGGACTCACTAGAAGCGCGTTCGCTGTCAACAGCGACTGGATTCAATTTGTGCTCAGCCGTTTCATCTGGTTCATCATCGGGCCGGTGTTCGTGTTCTTCGCCATGTCAGCCGAAGGATTCCTCACAGGCACGAACATGATCAACCTGCTTCTCCACGCGAGCGTGTTGGGCCTGATGGTGATCGGCCAGGCGATCTGCCTGATCAGCGGCAATTTCGACCTGTCGGCAGAGGGCACCGTGTCGCTGCTGGCGATGCTCGCCGCCTGGATGATGGTGCCCGAACAGGCGTGGAGCGGCGGCGGCGGTTGGGAAGTTCACCCGCTCATCGTGATCCCCGTGATCCTGCTGCTCGGGGCGGGCATCGGGCTGTTCAACGGCTTCATGATCACGCAGCTCGGCATGAACAACTTCATCGTGACCCTGGCGATGCAACTCGTGCTGCGCGGGCTGGCGCTGATGCTGAACAAGGGCAACTACATCTCCGGCACGCCCGACCTCTTCAACTGGCTGGGCGAAGGCCGCATCTCGCAAACCCACGCGTTCATCGTGATCGGCGTGCTGGCGGCCATCGGCCTTCACCTGTACTACCGGAACTCGCGTTTCGGGCAGCGGGTGTTCGCCAGGGGGCCGGTGGGGATCGCGCTCGCCTACATCGGCGGAGGCGTCTTCGCCTTCGGGGTCGTCTGGGCGCTGCTGGGCTGGATCGGCGATATCCCGGTGCAGATCATCTTCACCGGGCTGGCGTTCGTCGGGTTCCACTACTACCTGACCAACGCCAAGTTCGGGCGCCAGTTGTACGCGGTGGGCGGCAACCAGGAGGCCGCGCGCGCGTCCGGCTTTTCGCCCAAGCGGACCATCACGACCGCGTACGTGATCAGCGGGGTTCTTGCCGCGATTGCCGCCTGGATGCTGCTGGGGCGCATCGGCGAAGCGACCGACAAGACGGGCGTCAACCTGACGCTAGAAACCGTTGCCGCCTCGGTCATCGGCGGTGTGGCTCTCTCCGGCGGCTACGGGTCGATCCTCGGCGCACTGAGCGGCGTCATGCTCCTGTCGATCGTCGACAACGGCCTCAACCTGATGCAGGTCAACCCGTTTTGGGTGAATGGCATCCGGGGCACGATCATCCTGGCTGCGATCTTCATCGAAGCGCAGAAGTTCCGCTTCAAGCCGCGCACGACCCAATCACGAGATCCGGCGTGACGACGATCGGAGAACACGAGCGTGATGTGGCACATTCCGAGAGGCGACGACACATGATCGACATCTTCATGGAACGGACCGATCCCTACATCATCGAGGCGGGCGCCAAGCGGCGCGAGAAGGTGCGCGCGTGGCTGCGCGAGATGGAGCTCGACGGCGTGATCATCTCCCGGCGCGACAACTTCGCCTGGGTGACGTGCGGCGGCGACAACCGCGTGATCAACTGCACCGAGGTCGGCGTGGGGCATCTCGTCATCACGCACGACGAACACTACCTCGTCGCGTACTACATGGACAGCGACCGCATGCTGCAGGATCACGTGCCAGGGCAGGGTTACGAGCAGGTCACTTTGTTCTGGCACGAAGGAGACGAGCGCCTGCGCGCTCTAGACCTCGCCGGGAAACGAGTCGCCGCGGACACACCGGTCCCGGGGACGCTCTTCGCTGGTGAAGCCATCATGGATTTGCAGTGGCCGCTGGACGAGCTCGAAGTCGAGCGCAGCCGGTGGCTGGGCCGCATGGTGGGCGACATCCTGGAGCGGGTGATGCGCGAGGTCGAGCCGGGCATGACCGAGCGCGAGATCCAGCACCTGCTGCACGGGGAGGTCATCCGGTGCGGCATGGATCTCGAAGTGCCCATCGTCGGCAGCGACGAGCGCATCCACAAGTATCGGCATGTGCTAGCGACCGACAAGCCCCTTGATCGCTATCTGCTGCTCGGCCCGGTCGTTCGCCGCTGGGGGCTGTTCGCGCTGGTATCGCGCTCGATGCACTTCGGTGAGCCACCCGAAGACGTCCGGAATGCCTTCCGCTGTGTTTCGACCATCGAGGGGCGGATCATGGCGATGCTGCGCGAGAGACTGCCGTTCGCCGAGATCCTCGCGCACCAGAAGCAATGGTACAACGAGCTTGGCTTTCCCGGCGGGTGGAACTACCATTTCCAGGGTGGCCCAACCGGCTATGTGCTGGTCGATGCGGCGCGCAGCCTGACCAACAAGGTTGTGCAGGTGCCGCAGACCTATAGCTGGTTCACCACGGCCACTGGCGCCAAAGTTGAAGAACTGACCCTGCTGACCGAAAATGGCGTGGAAATCCCTTCGCTCGGAAAGAATTGGCCGACTATCGCAGTCGATACCACGACCGGGCCATTTGAAGTGCCGGGAATGTTGATCCGTTAAGCTGTGTGGCTTCTTTTTCAAAGGGAGAATCTGATGAGCGAACGCAAGTACAAATATTCTGTCATCCTGACGAACTACAACAAACCGTCCGACCGTTTTTTGACCGCCGGCTATGGCGATCCGTCCGAACAGCGCGGCGTGTTCGAGCTGATCGAGCTGGCCGGCAAACAGGGGGTAGTCGAAGGGCTGGAAATGCCGTTCCAGCCGGGCGAGGACGCCGGGACGTGGATCGGCGTTGGCCCGTCCAACAAGAAAGAAGTGAAGGCCGCGATGGACGAATACGGCCTGCAGCTCTGCTCGATCTTCCCGATCCTGTGGGGGGACTGGCGTCAGGCAAAAGGCACGTTCGGCTCTGCCGACCCGGCGATCCGTCGCCAGACAATCGACCTGTGCAAGCGCGCGATGGACGTCGCCGCCGAGGTAGACTGCCCGTACATTGGCATCTGGCCCGGCCAGGACGGGTTCGATTATTACTTTGAGGTGGATCATCGGAAGGTATGGGACTGGTGGGTCGACGGCATCCGCGAGCTGGCCGACCACAACCCCGCGATCCGCATCGGCCTGGAACCCAAGCCCAACGAGCCACGCGCCTATTCGTTCATCAGCACGGTCCCCAAAACCCTGCTGCTGATCGACGACATCGACCGGAAAAACGTGGGCGTGTGCCTCGACATCGGCCACTCGCTGTACGGCCTGGAGAACCTGGCCGAGGTTATCTCCATCGCGCAGGGGCACGACAACCGGCTGTTCCACATGCACATGAACGACAACTATCGCGCCAGCGACCTCGACATGGTGTTCGGTTCGGTGCACACCATCGAGCATATCGAGATGTTCTACTGGCTGCGCCGCACCGGTTTCGACAAGTTCATGTCGATCGACCTGTTCGCTTACCGCACCGACCCCGCCGAGTCGATCGCCGAGGGCGTCCGTTGGATGGAGGCGATGGATCGATTCGTCGAAGAGGTGGGCCTCGATACGCTGGGCAAGCTGATCGAGAGCGGCGACCCGCTCCAGACGACGCGCTTCTTCCGCGAGAAGCTGTTGGGGGGCTAGGTGAGACACGATGAAACCCCAAAACTTTCAACAGCACGATAACGAGGTCATCCACCGGTTTCTGGCCTTCCGCAAAGCGAATCCCGGCGACCTGCCCCGCCTCAAGCTTTCGTGGAGCAACTGGGGATTTGGAGTCGAGCCGCTGGAAAAGACGGCGGCGCGGCTGCAGCGCAACAACATCCACCACATCGAGCTGCACGGCAACCGTTACGGCGCCGACCTGGGCTATAAGACCGCGGAAACGAAGCAGATCCTCGACGATCACGACATCAAGGTGGCGGGCATCTGTGGCATGGTGTCCCCCGAGTCGGAATTGTCCAGCAACAAGCCGCACATTACCCAGCGTAGCATCGACTACTTCAAGCGCAACATCGACCTGTGCGCGGAGTTGGGCGGCACCTACGTGCTCTTCACGCCGGGCGCGGTGGGGCGGCCCAACAAGTACGACGATATGGAATTCTTCCGCGCCACGCAGGCGATCCGGTATCTGGGCGATTACTTCCAGCAGACGGGCGTGCGCTGCGCGATCGAGCCGGTGCGCGCTGCCGAGGTGAGTTTCTGCCACACCTTCGCGGAAGCCCAGGCGCTGATCGACGCGGTCGATCACCCGGCTGTGCAGCACATCGCCGGGGACGTGTATCACATGCTGGTCGGCGAAGAACATATCGCCAAGACCATCCTCGACTACGGGCTGACGATGTGCAACCTGCACCTCGCCGACACAAATCGCGGCGCATTGGGGACCGGCAGCCTGGACCTGGACCTCGTGATCATGGCGCTGTACACGATCGGCTACAACGAGGGCGACTACTTCTGCACGCCCGAACCGCTGGGCCCCGGCGGCGATCCGTATCCGGCCATGTGGGGCGCGCCCGAGCCTGCCGTCCTGGACGAGTTGGTCCGGCAGACGGCGGCCACGTTCTACGAGCGCGAGGCGGAAATTCTGAACGCCAGCGAGGCCGAGCTGACCCGCTGAACCGGGGGCTGGCTGACAATTCCAGCCTGTTGCGGCAAAAGTCACTCGCGCAGCGCCAAAGGGGGATCTTGACGAGATCCCCCGGCTGCTGTGCAGGCTGAATTGCTAATCCCCGTAAGCTAAAAAACCCGTAGATACGGTAATGAATGTCAAGTTGTGCAAAGCATCAAATGTAACGTTGTTAGACGTCAGCACCGGTCGTGCCGCAGGATATGGGGGATAAGTCAGAGCTGAGGCGAATCAGGGGCGTTTGGAGGTGTTGCCAGACAGGTGTGCAGCAGGCGTGCCGGGGATCCCGTCGGGCGATTTCGGAGGATGCCCAACCTCAAACAACCGGCAGTGGAGCCACCTGTCCCAGCGCCGGTACCGGTAGCAGCAGTTCCTCCGCCACCGTCCACCGTTTGCTGGTCAAGCCCGCGACCATCGCGGGTGTCCGGTAGCGTCGTCGGCTTGGGCCGCGCACCCGCACCTCCAGCGTTTGATGGGGACCCACGAAATGGTAGTATGTCAAACCCCACTGGAGATGGAGCCGCAGGTGCTTCCGGTCATTGGCCAGCGACCACGTCCGACGGGATAGCGGCGCAATCAACTCGCGCAGCGTCAGATTCGACCGCTCGACATAGGCGGTTTGGATGCGACCCGTGAAGCCGAGCCGCTGCAACGTCGTGCGGATGACAGGGCGCGTTCCCAGGCGGCACGGAAATGTCGGCTAGATATAGCTCGCCCACAACGGAATCTGCCTCAGCGGTCAACAGCCCGACCTTGGGCAGGGCCAGAGTCAGCGTAGCTGTTGCCCTGATGCAAAGGTTTCCGGGCACACCGGTCGTCGTGTCGAGGCCGGAAGGCGTATCCAGCGCCAACACCGGACACTGTGCCGCATTTACCCGCTCGATCCACTCGGCCACCTGGCCCCGTGGATCACCCGTAAGCCCGTATCCGATCATCGCGTCGATGATCAGATCAATTGACTCCAGCGTGGGGATTACTGAGGACGTAATCCCCATGGCATTCAGGATTCGCCATTGATGGGCGGGCACGTCCCCCAGATGTGTTGAATCACCCACGAGTTTAGCCTGCACATGGGCGCCACGATTGTGCAGGTGGCGGGCCGCCACCATCCCACCGCCGCCGCTATTGCCCGCCCCACACAGCACCAGAATGTGCCGACTGGTGAGATTACCCCCGACCATGCGCCGCGCCTGTTCAGCGAGATTGCGTCCGGCATTTTCCATCATCTGAATGAGCAGGATACCGTATTCCTCGATCATCAGACGATCCACTTCGGCCATTTGTGCGGTAGTAATGGCAGGCAAAGCCACGCTGTTTTCCATACGTTACCCGTCCTTCACCACGACGCCACGCCAAAATGCAACGTATCCTCGAATCTGGCTGGCGAGTCTGCTCGGTTCAGGATAATACCATGCTCCATCCCGGTTTACTTTGCCATCAACCTGAATGTCATAGTAGCTGGCCGTGCCTTTCCAGGGGCACATCGTGTGCGTGGCGCTATCCTGAAGATACTCACGCTTAACCGATTCGATGGGGAAGTAATGGTTGCCTTCCACGACAATCGTCCGATCACTCTCTGCTAACACTACGCCGTTCCATACAGCCTGTTTCATAGCCGACCATCTCCAGCCTCAATAGACGATGAGAGTAGTCTGCCATACACTTGATCTTGGGGTTGTCGCCCCAGCAACATTGAGCATTTGGAATAGGCATGGCCCACCACAGGAATACGGCTTGCACAGAGATTACAGGAAGGTTTTTCGTTTATCCGTTGAGCGTCCAATCGTAAGCTTTGAATCCCACTTTCACCGTGCCAGCATACGTCTCAATGAAAGTCCGCATTGAGTCGTCAAGCAAGTAGGAAGAAATAGCCCTGAGCAGCGGCGATTTATCCCCCAATCCCGACTTCACCCATGCGTCTGCCCCAAAATCACTGCTGTACCATTGCAACAGTCTGGACAGCCGGATCATCTGCCGGTCGGGATCAATCTCAACCTCCTGATTGAGGGAATTCCTGGCTGCGAGATCAAGCTGGAAGTCAATGCGGTCCGCGTCATAGAAACTCACCGGCGGGCAGGATTTCGCCCCGCATACCAACGCGAAGTGGATTCGAAAGTCGGTATGCTCCAGGGCAAAACACCGGCGCGGATCGTGTTTACCAAACTGTGGGCCGGGTATGACCGGATGCCCGGCGTTGGCGCGCAGGATACCGTGCTCGATGTCGTCCGCGGAAAATCGAAATCCGCCCACGTTATACGCGACGCGCCGGAAGAATCCAGCATCCTCCCTGACAGTCTCGCGAATTCCAAAATGAATGATTCCATCGATGATCAGGGCGTTGTAGAGATTAAGCCAGAACGCCAGTTTTTCTTCACGGGTCGCCAGGCGATCCAATGCGAAAGCGGGCAATTGGGCTGTGAGGATGCGGTATTCCCGAAAGAGGGTACTGGCGCGCAGACGCGTATAGTCAACCAGGCCGGTGATCGGATCGATTGCTTCAGTCTCGATTCGGCGGATATGTTTCTTGAGCTGGGCGGCTACCGTTCCGTTGACAGTTTGTGCAATCGCAGCCGAGCTGTCATTCAACACATCGGCATTGATGCGCAGCAGCGCGTCGAATAGCCTTTGCCACAGTGTGCGAGGATGATTCACCAGAGCCTCCATCAAAATCGTAAACTGGCAGACACCCCGATCAGGGATGCTGCCAGTCGTGTGTGAGTGACAACTTCTTGATGAGGTCGCCACGTGCTCAAACACATCAGAACGTGATGACCTGATACCCTTCCAACACAAACCTTCGCCAGCTTGGATGCTGCTCATAATCAGCCAAGAACGGCAGACCAAGCGATTCGGCTTTGTCGTGGACTTCAAACGAGCGCGAGCAGAAGCGGCATAGCCCGGCGATCTTGTCCTCGACCAGCGCAAACGGGCGGTGGAAATCGCTGTCGGGATTGGCCATGGTTACGGCTGAGACAACACCACCTCCCTCAAAGATGATCGCCACCTCATCACCCGCTTGCTTGAATTCTTTCGCCACATGCAGGGCATTCACGACGCGCGCCACGTCTGAATGGGACTCCATATCAGAGAGCACGACGATTGCGATTTTAGCCATTGTTATTTCTCCTTACCCATGATTAATGCCCGTGAGACTGAGAAAAGCCCGGCATAACACCGGGCCTGGAACCTACCGAACAACCGGCGCTGCTTCACTGAGTCGGCAGCCCTGGGAATGTGAGCACATTGCGCACGTTCGCGTGAAACAACCCGTCATCCTGCACCGACCCCGCCGAGATACCCTGCGCCAGTCCGTGCCCGAAGTCCTCGCTGATCAGCTCGCAGTGAAACTGAATGCCCTGCGCGCTGGGGATGATCGGACCGCCCGACTGGTAGTGGATGATAATCGGGTCTTCGCCGGGAACATCGATGTTGTAGTCACCAAAGACCATCATGCTGCCCTGCGGCACGTGCACGCCCTCGTATTCACCGCCGAGCGTCAGCCCGTCGGGATTCATCACCGCGACACTCCAACCACCATCGCGCACCACCCAGCCCTCGGGCGGCACATCGCGCCCGGCAATCACGTAGGCGCGATATTCGTTGCGCGGGTCGAACGCGAACGAGGTGAACATCACGTCCTCATTGTCGACGACATCAAGACCGAAACGCTGTTTGAAAAACGCGATGGCGTCGGCACGGTCCTGCTCGATCTCTTCATCCGTCCGCCCCATGATGTCGCGGTGGAAGTAGTCGCCGTCGGGAGCTGTGTAGCTGGCGTCATTCGGATCGTAGATGCCGCTCGCCATATAGACCAGGAAAGCATCGAAACCGGCGGGGGTATCGTCACCGCCGCCCTGCGCACTCGCGCCCAGTGGAAGCACCAGGCTGGCGACGAGAATTGCAGCCAGCGCAGCCAGGTCCACCCATCGAGAGGGGCTGGCCCGCAGCCGCACGTGAAGAGAATTGGTATTACGGTACATCTTGTTTTCCTCCATGGTTACGGTACACGCGAAATTGAACGATGTATCCCAATCTATCACCCAAGCCCTGACCGCGTTTGTCGCCTCACCAACATTGACAGTCACTGTGCTGAATCCGCAGTGTTGCCTTGGCAACAGACAGCCGCCAGGTCACGCATGATAATCAAGTGCGTTGGTAACTTGAAACGCACGCATGGGGAGATAATGATCATGGATTTCGATCTGGTGGCAGCAGTTGCAGGGGGACTTGCGGGTACAGCGGTGATGACCGTTCTGATGACGCTGGCCCCGATGATGGGAATGCCCAAGATGGATATGCCCGCCTTGTTGGGCAGTATGTTCGGCACACCGGGCAGCAGGGCGTTGGGCCTGCTGATGCACTTCATGATGGGCACAGTATTTGGCCTGGTTTATGCTGTTCTCTTCACGGTTGTCACGGGCCCCAGTATAATCGTGCTAGGGTTGCTCTTCGGAGTCGTTCACTGGCTGATCGTGGGGCTGATGACCGGGATGATGCCGATGATGCACGCCGGTATTAAGTCCGGGCAGGTGCAGGCCCCAGGGATCTATATGACGAACCTGGGCGGTATGCTGGGGTTTGCCGGCGGCCTGATGGGACATGTCGTCTTTGGCCTGGTTGTGGGCCTCATCTATGGCCTGATAACCGGCGACTTCAGCGGATAGTCCGTGTTGAACCAGGGCCGGAACACTTCAGTGCCCTGGCTCTGGCCCTGACATCACTCGCTCTGCTCAAAGTCGGACTGGCGAAGGGATCGAAGTATGGACGAACTCTGGAACATGCGCGGACTCAATCTGCTCACCGGTCTGAGCGAGGACGCGGTTGAGGAAGTGCTACGACTGGCGCCCCCCAGGAGCTACCGCAAAGGCGAATACATTTTCTTCGCGGGCGATGCGGCTGACGCCCTCTATATTCTCGAACTCGGGACCGTCAAGGTGTCCTATGTGACCTTGAACGGCGATGAGAAAGTTCTCAACATCTTCCGTCCGGGGGACATCTTTGGCGAGCTTTTCCTCGGAAAATACCGGCAGCGGGTCGGCGAAGCGCAAGCGCTCGACGATGTCATTGTCTGCAAAATGTCCGAGGAGACCTTTCTCGCACTTACCCAACGGGTTCCTCAGATCGCGCTTAACTTCATTCGCCACCTCGCAGACAGCCAGCGCGAGACATTGGCGCGGACCCATGCCCTGATGCGCGCCGATGCGAAATACCGGTTGTCGGGCATTCTACTGAGCATGGCGCGCCGCTATTGCTGCACCGATCCAGAGTGGTTCGAGCTACCCGCCTCGCTCACCCAGGAAGACATCGCCAACATGGCCGGACTTAACCGGAGCACGGTAAGCTCGCTGATCAATGATCTGCGCCGTGATGGGGTCCTGGGTGGCACAGGGCGGTCCCTGAGTGTCAATCGCGCAGCCATCGAAGCGTTGTTGGAAGAAGCAGGGCTGGAGGTGCTGGAATGACGAAAACTTTGATCTTGTATACCGGAAGTTTCGAGCCGGGCGAATGGGCTAACGAGCGCTTGACACGTTGGAGCGAAACACAGCCCAACATCGACGTGGAACGCCGATCGGTGCATGACGATCCCGTCGCTGTGGTTCGACTGGGGATCACCAGCGTGCCAGCCCTTGTGTTGGACGACGAAGTGATTGCGCAAGGCGCGCCTGATCTCTGGTTGACCGATGACTTTCTTCAGTCTTTGGCGGCTCGTTAGTCAGAAAATTGACCTGGCGATCACGTGAGGATTGAGGAGTAAGACACCAACCAATATAGAAAGCATCGTAGAAAAACCTCCTCATAAGTCGATTATCGTCTTGCGGGGTCGATCACACGCCTCCACCAGTATTGAACCGTGAGGCGCTCGTCGAGGTGACATCCAGAATAGCACCTCCTACGATTCAACGGGATTGCTGCTGCAAGTGGGCGCGGTGCGACAGTGTGTTTCCTTTGGCCATATTGAGTCTCTCCTTCTGTACCATCACTCATCGAATTCAGTTGGCTGGCCGCCCTGCCCTGTTGCATCCTGTCGGTTGGAGCACTACAGGGCCGGGCGGCGATTTGCGAAAGGCAGGATCAGTCAGCCACCTCAAAGCCATAGATCAGCGTATCCGGCTGGAAGGCCGCCCAGGCGAACCAGAAATGCGGGAACGCCAACCGCTGCCGCAACTGCTGCCCGGTCAGGTCGCCATCGGTCGCGGTGCCGAACACGTTCCAGGAGGAGCCGGTCTGTTCATCGCGGATCACGCCCTCGGCGTCACGGACAAAGGTCAACTCCTGCCCGTTCAGCGCGCGGTCATACAGCGCTGCCATGCCTACGGCCTGTGATGAGTCAATATCGCTGCGGTCAAGCGCACTGGTCGCGCCGGGCTGCCAGAACGCGACCACGTCCTGAGAGCCAACGGTGTCATTGATCACGCCCACGCTGGCCAGTGTCTCGAACGGGTAGGCTACCGCTACGCCGTCAATCACACCCGCCAACACACGCGACGTGGCGAACAGGCGATCATCCACCTGCCCTCGGAACAGGAATGGACTGTCGCTGCTATCATAGCCCACATAGGGATTGCTGCCGTAGCTGCGGCTGCCCGGCGACAGCACTTCACCATCCGGGTATTGTTCCGCGAATGCGCCAAATCCCACCACCTGCGACGGTAAGATGGTGAGCTGGTGTCCGGTGTACTGGCCGACAATGCCGGTCCCGGTGAACTGCTGCCACCAGGATTGAGTCACGTCGTCCCACATGATCAGATCGCTATGACGCAGCAGCCCGCTGACGCCGAAGCGAAAGACCTGGTCATCCACCGTGCGCTCGAAGACGATGGCGCTGTTGCACAACGGGCAGAACGTCACCGCCACCGGCTCGCCGCCCACGACGTCATTCACGATCTCGTGCCGCGTCATGATCGCCAGGGGATAAGCACGGGCGATGCCGTTCAGGCTGAACGCCACCACCGGCGACTGCGGCTGAAGCCAGTCCCGTGCCACATCCACCGGGTCAAACGCCGGATTGTCGATCGGCGGAATGCCGTCGCGCGGCACGCCGCCCGATATGATGTCATCGAACACACTTGGCTCGTAGGTGCAGAAGTCAGTTTTATCCCAGACGCGCTGCAAGTTGCTCACGTCGATCGGCGGGTCGTCGCAGCCTGGTTGGGCCTGTGCGTGATCACCCGTCTGTGGGAGAAAGGTCGCAGCAGCAACCAAACCGGTGACGGCAATCAAAGCGACACTGAGCAGGAACTGGGGGCTGATCTTGAACATGGTGTTTCCCTCTCTCGGATTGATTCGGCGCGTCAGGACGACAGAACGCTGTCGAGCATCTGGTCGATTTGACCGGTGGTCAGCGGGCCGAAATGCCGTGCCACAATCACTCCTTCACGGTCCAGCAGCAAGGTGGTCGGATAGCTGAACAGCCCATACTGGGCCTGGATAGCGGTAGACTCGTCCAGGGCTAGTGGGAAAGTCAAACCAAGTTCCTCGCGGAAGCGGCGCACCACCTCCGGCGACTCGGCGTTGTTCACCGCCAGGATGGTGAATCCATCACCCGCGCGCGCCTCATACTGCTGCTGAAATTCGGGCATCTCCACCCGGCATGGCCCGCACCACGTCGCCCAGAAGTTGAGCAGCACAACCTGACCGCGCAGATCGGAGAGCGCCACCGGCTCACCCTCGTCGGTCACCGTCTGGAAGTCCGGGGCGCGGTTCCCCACCTCTAACCCGACCTCGCGCACAGATGGCTCGACGGTGGCAAGTTCAGACGCCGCCCCTGCCGCCAGTGGTTGAATTTCACCCGTTAACGGCGTGGTAGACGTGTCGCCGCCGACCAGATCGATCACCTGCTCTTCCAGCCCGATCGAGAAGTCAGCGAAGTCACCGGCGAATTGCGCGCTCAGGCCCTGCAAGCGACCACTGGCTACCATCAGGCCGATCAGGATCAGGAAGGTGCCGCTCGCCAGCTCGATCGTGCGCATGTGACGCTGCAAATGCCACAAGACACCCTGCGTCTGGTCGAGCAGCAGCGCGGTCAACAGGAACGGCACACCCAATCCCAGTGAATACGCCGCCAACAGCGCCCCCGCTTCGCTCACGTCGCCGCCGCTGGCGGCCAGCGTCAGCACCGCGCCATAGACCGGACCGATGCACGGCGTCCACCCGGCGGCGAACACAACCCCCATCAACGCGGAACCGCCAAAACCCTTCGAATGTGTGGCGTTCATCTGGCGGCGCGTATCGGTATAGAGCGCGGCTTCAACGCGTGTCAGCACGGTAGTCCAGAAACTCGCGGGGTGCGTAAACGCACCACCCAAAATGAGCGCCAGCCACAGCGCAGCCAAGAATACAGTAGCAAAAGTCGGGAGCCAGGGATTGCTGTTCCATAACGGCGTTGACCACACAGCCAGCGTACTGGTGAAACTCCAGGCGATCAGGGCGCTCGCCAGCAGCGCAATCGCCAGACTGAACAGCGGACTAGCAAGCACCTTCTCAGCGGCGCGCAGGCGCGCAAACAGGCGCGCCAACACGCCCATGAAGTGCAGCCCAAAGACAACGATCACGATGCCGCCAATGCGCCCGATGAGCGCCGTCACCTGGTTGATGTTGGAGCCGCCGATCTCCTGGATGAACGCCGTAGACAGCAGACCAATCGCCACAAAGACGAAGGTGAAGCCCGCCACGAAGAACACGCCGTGCAGCGCCGTTCCGAAACGCTGGCCGACCGATTTCGGCTGACCGGCTGCATAAACACGCAAATTGGTAGCTACAGCGTTGGTCATGCGACCGCCCATGTACCCCACGTAGGCGGGCACCAGCGGCAGCACGCACGGTGATATGAACGATACCAATCCGGCAATGAACGCCAGTCCCAGGGTTAACTCCATCGCGCGATCCTCTCCGTCTGCCTGCTAAAGACACCAGACCGGTGCATAGCAGTACAATGTGATGCTAACAGGGGGTGGTGCACGCCTCTGTTGCCAGGGCAACAACCGGGGTCAGTGGGAAGCAGTTCTCATCTGATTCTCATATTGGGGCACGTCTGGCGTAGCAGGTTTCTTTTGGCGGTTGCCTGAAACCGGAATTGCTGTGGGATACAGCCCAAATGAAGCAGGCCGTATCCCAGACGCCCTACAAACTACTCTTCAGCGGTTTCCGGGACCTGCAACTGATAGCGCAGCAGGTAATCCGAGTTGCCTTCCTGCGCGTGGCAAGCGATGCACATATCCACCGCACCTGCCGCGTCAACAGCACCTTCGGGCGCGGACATCACCCAGAACCAGTCGTTCGCCTCCGGGTTAAAACCATCGACCTTGTACATCACTGTGATTGCCGCGAGATCGCCCGGCTCTTCGACCGTGCCCATGTAGTTTTCTTTCACAACGATACTGCCTGGCGGCAGGATGCCGTCGAAGCTGTCGCGCTCGATGGCCGCCAGCGCCCGGTCATTTACGAAGATGCGGACTGCCACACCGTGCGGCTCCTGGCCCGGCAGAAGGCTGCTGAAGTCCTCGATGTTGACATCATCGGTAGGCCAACTCGCCCACGCCGTATAGTCATTGGTCTGGAGCACATACTCCATGACCGCGTCACCATCTGCTTCGGGGAGTGGGTCGCCGAAGAAGGTGGCCGGTTCTTCACCGAACGCGTAACGCAGCAGGTAATCCGTATTGCCTTCGCCGGCGTGGCAGGCGGAGCACATCTCCACAGCGCCTTCGGCATTGACTGTGCCATCAGGAGCCACCGACAGCCAGAACCAGTCGTTCCCTTCGGGGGCGAATTCCTCCACCTTATACATTGCGGTGACCGCGGCCAGATCGCCCAACTCATCCGGGGTCCCCATGAAATTCTCTTTGACGATAAGGCTGCCTGGTGGCAAGGTGCCGTCGAAATCTTCAGCCGCGACGGCTTCCTGGGCGACATCATTTACGAAAATGCGGATGGTACTGCCGTGCGGTTCTGCACCCTGGACGTAAGCGCCAAAATCGGTCCACCGGTCGGGCGTCCACGAGCCCCAGTCCTGATAGGGACTCTCAGTCAGGATGAACTCCGCGACGGCCTGACCGTCGGCTTCCGGCAGTTCTGGTTCCTGGGCAACTGCCGGGTTGGCGTGATTCCAGTTGAACATGACGAATGCGGCGACCAGCAGCCCGAAACCGAGCGCGGTCAGGGCGATGATGTGATATCGATGTCTGTGTGGCATAGCGTTTCTCCCCGTAAAACTGGCTGTGTGCAATCAGATATTCCATTTGGCACATACTTCCATTGTTACTGTAACGGAAAATGGCTGCGCATTTGGAAAAGAATCACCGGTCAAATGCCGAACGTTTGGCAAAGATCGACCACGCCCAGCTATATTTGGAGATAGACTGAGTCAGGGAAAGGAGCGCCGGTGACGACACGGATCGCAGTGGGCCTCGACAATGCGCAGCAAGGACGGGCCTGTGGACGTAATGCCGCGCGCGCCGCTTTGGAGTCGCTCGGCAGGTCACCGGTCTCGCTGGCGCTGTTGTTCACCTCGCATCCCGATCCGGCGCAGGTGCTGCAGGGAGTCAATGAGGCTCTGAGAAATGTTCCCCTAATCGGCGCGACCTCCGCTGGCGAATACAGCCATCAAGGGTATGTCGAGCGGGGCGCGGGTGTGATGCTGATCCAAAGCGATGACATCCTGTTTTATGGCATGAAACACCAGCGCCGGCGTTTCTTGGGAAGCGGCAAGCTATTCGGGCAGCTTCAAGGAATCTCTGAGGGTGGCCTGGGCAGTCCGTTCAGCTACCGCACGCTGATGCTGTTTCCGGACGACCAGTCCATGAGCCTGGACGGTGTGGTAGATCAGGCCATGACAGAGACCGCCCTCTTGTACACTATTCTGGGCGGTGCCGGTTTGAAACAACCTGCGGTCCCCCAGTCGCCCGCCGTGTTCTACAATGACCAGCTTCTCCGCACGGGGTTGAGCGGCGCTGAAGTCCTGAGCCGCGTGCCACTGGGTCTGGCCCTGGCAAATGGTTGGACGCCGATCAGCGGGCCCTACCGCGTGACCCAGTCAGGTGACCGGCGCGTGATCAGGCTCGATGGGCGTCCCGCGCGTGAAATCTATGAAGACTTTTTCCACGCGCACCGGATCCACACAACCAGCGATACCTTCTCAGAAACACTGCTACACTATCCAATCGGTATCTGTGCCGAGGGCGACTGTAAGGTCAGCATCGTCATGGGATGTGACAGCAAAGGGGCGTTGATGGTGGCTTCGCCGCCCGCGAAAGGCAGCCTGATCCGCATTCTTTCGACCCGACCCGACGCGCTGATCACCGCCGCGGAGAAGGCCATACAGGAAGCGCTGGACAACCTGGGCGAGCAGCCCAGAGCGGGGGCGCTGTTCATCGACTGCGTCTCAACGGGGATGGTGCTGTCCGACGCTTATGAGCAGCAGCGGCTGGCGGTGGAACGCTGCATGGGGGATATGCCGTTCCTCAGTTTTCGAAGTCACGGCGTTCTGGCGCGCCTTCAGGGGCAGTTGAGCGGTCATTATGAATGCTCAGTGGGAACGTGCGTGCTGCCTGGGTAGAAGCAAGAGATGCTGACGGTGAATGGTTTTACGCAGAGTCTGGTGAATTTGATCGCCGCTCAGGATGTCGAGCAGGTCGTCGATCACACGCTCGCCATCTTGATCGACTTGCTTCACCCTCGCTGGGCAGGCATCTTGCTGTGGGACAGCGCGTTGAACCGCTACATCCTGGGTGATGTCCGGATGGAGGCGTATTCTGCGTCAGAGGCACCGGCGCTCCGGCGTGAAATTCTGCGCCAGGGTGAGATGGCGCGGCAGTCCGATGCGCGCTGCGCGCGGTTCATCAGCCCCGGCCTGTTCTATCAACCCGTCCACACAATTGCGGGCCAGCACGTAGGCGCATTTTGTATCGGCATTGACCAGATGTCGGCGCCCGAACCTTACAGTCTCCTGGTCCAGTGCAGTACCAGCGCGCTTGACAAAGCGCTCCGGCTTCAGCTTGCCGAATCGGAGCACGCCGAACTTCACGCCGAACGCGAGCGCCTTGAACGGCTGCTGCAGGCCGTCGAACAGCAGCAGCAGGTGATTGACCGGCTGCTATCGGCTGAACGCCAGTTTTCCGCCGCGCTTGAGGCCAAGGTCGAAGAACGGACTGCTGAGCTGCAAGCGGCTCAGGCACGCCTGATCCAATCTGAAAAACTGGCCGTAATCGGCCAGCTTGCCAGCTCGCTGGCGCACGAACTGAACAACCCACTCCAGGCGATCCAGAGTGGATTAGGGCTGCTTATGAGCGAAGTGAAACAGGGAAACACTCCCCAGGCCCTGATCGATTTGGACATCATCCAGGCTGAACTGGAACGCATCCAGGCGCTGTTTCGTCAGATGCTCGATTTCTACCGGCCCGTGTCGCATGAGTGCCAGCCGCTCGACCTGAATGCTATTTGTGACGCGGTGCAGGTGCTCATGCGGAAGCGCTTGCAGGATGCCCATATCAACTTGCAGCTTGATCTGTCTTCCTCACTGCCATTGACCTGTGGCGACAGCAATCAGATCAAGCAGGTGCTGCTGAATCTCCTGCTGAATGCTGCGGAGGCGATGCCCGCGCAGAGGGGTAACATCACGCTCAGCACAGCCAGCGACAATCGTCAGGTGTCCATTCGCGTGGTTGATGATGGGATAGGCATTGCCGAAGAGTTGCGCGAACGGCTGTTTGAGCCGCTCTTCACGACAAAAACACGCGGGCTGGGACTTGGCCTTCCCATCTCTCAGGAGATCATCCGGCGGCATGGCGGTGAAATCCAGGTGGAAAGTGATCCTGGGCGGGGAACGGTCTTTACAGTGAGCTTGCCAGTGCGAGAGCAATGCCATGACGCATAGTGTGCTGGTCGTTGACGATGAACCCGTCGTTCGCAGTTTTCTCGTGCGCGTGCTGGAACAAGCGGGATACGCGGCACAAGCCGCCACCAATGGGCGTGAAGCGCTGCAACGGCTAGACGAATCGCTGTATGGCGTGCTGTTGACCGATATCAAGATGGACCAGCTCGACGGTGTCCAACTGCTGGCCCAGGCCAGGACGCGCTATCCGGACATGGCGGTCATCCTGTTGACCGGACACGCAACGGTGCAGTCAGCAGTGGAAGCGCTGAGGCTCGGCGCGCATGACTATTTATTGAAGCCGGCCAAGAACGAGGATGTCCTGAACGCAGTGGCGTCGGGGCTGGAAGCACGCGCACGGCAGCGCCGGACGGCTCGATTGGAGCAAGCAGCAGGTGAAATGTTGCGCGTTATGCAGGACGATCTAGACACGGACCCACGCGATACCCCGGTCATTTCATGTGGATCATTGCAGATCGATCCCGAAGCCTTCCGCGCCACCCTCGACGGTGAACCACTCAACCTGACACCGACCGAGTTTCGCCTGCTTACAGCATTTGCGCGCGAGCCGGGAACAGCCCTCGACTATGTGCGACTGGTTCAGCTCGCCTGCGGGTATACGTGCACCCGCCAGGAAGCGCGTGAGATCATTGGCACCCACGTGCTCAATCTGCGCAAAAAGGTAGGCGTAGCGCCAAAGCAACCCCTGTATGTCGAATCGGTTCGCGGTGTGGGCTATCGACTCGTCCCCTGAGCGATGCATCGGTCATGGCTCAAGCCATGCACCGGACTGGATAGCGTATTCCACAGCAGCGAGTGGAACATGAACGAATTGTTCGCAGTCTGACTCACGCTTCCTCATCAACAATGCAGTGAAGACCCAAGACTATTGACTATTTTCAGCGGCCAGAGAACGCTCGCGTTCCAGTAGAATATCTGCGATCAACGCTGCGCCCTGATTTTGCCAGTTGTGCATCGTCCGCTGGGGAACCATCGTGCGAAACCACGTCACAGCCTCGGCGATCTCGCCCGGCAGCACCTCGTTCATCAGGGCACGCCGATAGGGGCTGATCCCTGCGACATACGGGTAGTACAAGACGTTGAAGAAACGCCATTCGTCGGTCGTGCCGTATCGGTCGTGCCGTACTCGCCGCGATCCACCGGACGCAGCTCATTGATAGACTCGACCAGGATGCGGCGCAAGGCGTGAGCGCGCTGCAACGTATCGGCGTCTTCGTCCACACACGCCGTGACGATACCCAGTTCGGTGAGTGGACTTGCCGCCAGACGTGGCAGGTTGGGCAGGTGACTCAGCGCCCGGCGCGTGAGCCGGGTGAATTCATTGCGGTCAATGTTGGTGCGCCGCCGCTGTTCGGCGAAAGCACGTTCAATCAGGTTGGTGGTACGAATGCGGCGATGATGCGTGATCGGGCAGCGCAAGAACGCCAGGCTCGCCTCCAGGTCATCCAGCACGTCGGTGTTTCCCTTGAAGAACTCCATCAGCCGCGACCGGTACGGCTGCTCCGTCTCACGGACCTGCGGCACTGATAGCTCGATCTCTCCCTCAGCGCTGCGCATCCGCCCCGGCTTGTACCCGTTGCGATACCCGACCGTTTCCTCCTGGCGTTCGTAGCGCTCGCGACCGAGAAAATCCGTTACTTCCTGCTCCAGCGCTTCTTGGGCCACCATCTGCGCTGCCAGCTTCAGAAACTCGCTGGCCGACTGCTCGCTCTGCTGGTAGCCACCCTGCAAATAGCCTTCCACTAGTTGCCGAATGCGCTCGCTCGGCGGTATCTTTGCGCTCATGGCGTGGGCTCCTTCTCCCTTTTCGGGAATTCGTTCTTCGACAAACGAATGGTAGCTCACGCCTCCTCTTTTTACATCAGTTTACGGACATTACCCTGGTGGAGGCGCGCGGTGTTGAGAAACGCCTCTGGGAGCTAGAAAGTCACTCCTGTATTGTCGGTCAGGCGATCGGTTCATAGGCATATCTAGACCGGTAAGGGCCGAAATGAGGTTTCATCTAGAAGCGAGGACATCGATCGGTGCTAGGCATCAATCGCCGCGCAGGATCTGATACACGCGTTGCGAGGAAATCTGATATTCTCGAACGAGGTCAGGGACTGCGACTCCAGCAGCATAAGCATCGCGAATGCGCAGTTTCTTTCATACTGGAGCATGGTTCCATCTGACACTGGGGAGTCTGGCAGGTGACTGCCCCAGTAGACGACCCGGATCCCATAATCAAATGCATTGTCGATGGAGTGGAATCCCCGGTCCTGTAGGCCCCTTGAGGATCTCTATAGGCCTAGAAAGACATTACCTGTATCTGATGATCGGCTGAGCCATGTTTCCACTCTTGTTGGACTTGCCCGGGTTTTGGCGACGCCCAAGCTGTCCAAAACCAAACACGTGCCGAAGTTTACACGGTATATTGTGATGAAAACCCTCCATTAATTTCGACCTGTTCGTGTCCCAAAGGTTTCGACGACGTACACTCAACGCGACATCATCAAACAGCGGACCCTACAGCCGCGGCGCAGACATCATCTGCGACTTCAGGAGCACGCCATTTAGCACGGGACCCAAGCCGCTATTCTTTTTTCCTGTGCTCTTGTCCCATTCATTCTGGCGATGTACAGCCTTAGAATGAAAACGGTTTCCCATTATGCGTTTTATGTTGATTGACACGCGTGAAAACTATATATATAATTAGGAAAACGGTTTTCTTTTCAGGCAAGAGCGGAGACGGTTATGAAGCGAGACTCGAAAGTCACTATCCGGGATGTAGCCCAGTTGGCCGGGGTATCACCGGGAACCGTCTCAAAAATCATTCACGAAACTGGAAGCTTCAAAGACGAGACTCGTCAGCGCGTGCTGGATGCCATCGACAAACTCAATTTTCAACCCAATATCATTGCACGCAGCCTGAAGACTCAGCGCACCCTGACGTTAGGGTTGGTCACGGACGATATCGAAGGTGTGTTTACCATGTCCATGATGCGCGGGGTGCATGGAGCGGCTCGCGCTAATGGGTTTGACGTTTTTTTGTGCAACAGCTTTGGCGATACCGGGAGCGAAGCAAACGAACTGCGAAGCCTGCTCGCCAAACAGGTCGATGGTATTATACTCATGAGCGGTTATCGTGTGCGCGAGCGCGGTGCCCCACTCATCCCCCTCGAGCAAACTCCTGTTGTATACCTGTACCAATACACTTTGGATATGCCAGTGCCTTGTGTTATTCCCGACGACGAACAAGGTGGGTGGTTGGGAACACAACACCTGATAAACCTGGGGCATACTCGCATCGGATTCATCAATGGCCCTTCCCACTATGAAGCGACTCATCAGCGTCTCGCAGGTTATCGTCGGGCGTTGGAGAGTAGTGACCTGACGTTTGAGCCTCGTTTGGTGGTGAGCGGTAAGTGGTACGAAAGCAGTGGTTACCGGCTTGCCCACGAACTGATGACGCTCTCTAAACCGCCGACCGCCATTTTCTGCGCGAGCGACAGCATCGCTGTCGGCGTGCTGGAAGCGCTGCGCGAGCATGGCTTGATAGTTCCGCACGATATTGCGTTAGTGGGGTTTGATAACCGGAGTTTTGCTGCCGACAAACGTCCACCCCTAACAACCGTGGCGCTGCCGCTGTGTGAGATGGGGACGATGGCAGGCGAGCTTTTGATCGAGGCGGTGCTCAATGGTACTCCGAGCGCTGGAATTCAGCGGGTGCCCTGCCAACTGGTAGTGCGTGAATCGTGTGGGACACAACAGGCATAGAAAGGCGAAATAGTTTTGGTGTACGACTTTAGCTTCGACCCCAATGATCCCTTGTTTATTCTGCCTGATTGGCCGGGTGTGCGCTGGGGCATCCAGGTGTTTACAACCGTGAACCTGTATGGTTTAGCCCCTGAACGCACCCGGATCATACCAGGCGAAAACCGGTTGCACCTCGTATGTGATCAGTTGAGTTGGGCAGGGCAGCAGCAGCGTCAGGCCGGACGCGTGGAAGCTGATCTGCGCATTGAGGGGGACGTGTTTAGCTGGCGGATCCAGGCGTGGCACGCCGAACCCATCAAATCGATCAAGTTGATGTTGTGGGGTTTGCCCACGGAGGCCCTGGCAAAAGGATGGTGGCACGCAACCACCGCCCGTGATACTGCGCTGCATCCTACCCCCACAAGTCCACTGCGGTGGCGGTATCCCTGGCCCGAATGGCAAACAGCCTGGGCTTGTGCCGGAGATCAGCAGCAAGCCGTGTGCTTCAGTGTACGCGACGAGCAGGTGCGGGCCAAGCGGTTATATGTCTTTATGCCGCCTTACAACGATATGGAACCCATCGTAGAAGTGCTGTGTGACGAAGACGCGCGGCACTGGGATACACATTTTGCGGCACCACCGATTCACGTCCGGCGGTGTGCCGAAGCAGCGCATATCCAGGCCGATTTCGAAGCACATTTGGCGCACCTGGAGAAATCCTTTAACTTATTGCCCTGGGAACAACGGACCGATATTCCTGCCTGGATTCACGATATTCGGTTGGTGCTCAATTTGCACGGTCAGCATTGGACAGGTTATGTGTTCAACACGTTTGACCAGATGGCAGACCGGCTGCGCTTTGTCGTGCAGCACATTCCCGGCGACTCCATTCTAGCTTACATTCCCGGTTGGGAAGGGCGCTACTACTATGTCTATCCGCACTACAGCCCTGGCGAGGCAATGGGCGGTGCGGAGGCTTTTGGTCGATTGATGGCAACTGCGCGTGATTTAGGTGTGCACGTCATGCCGATGTTTGGCGCAAATGGCGCGAACGTTCAGGTGTTTTCCAACTGGGAGCAAGCGGCATTCCGCAATACCACCAATCGGTATGTGAAACTGATTAATTGTCCGGATTGGGATCTAGACCGGTTAGGGGAAGGTGATCAAGTCTTCTTGAATCCAGGCGAATCTGGTTATCGCCAGCATCTCTTTGATCAGGTCAGTCAAATGGTCGAAACGTATGACCTGGAAGGTGTTTTCCTGGATACGTCGGCCTGTTGGTTCAATGATCCGCGGTTTAGCCTGTACGAGGGCTATCAGGTCTTGCTCGCCAGTCTGCGTGGCCGCTTCCCTAACCTGCTTATTGCCGGGGAAGGATGGTGGGACGCGCTGCTTGGAATCTTCCCGGTGAATCAAAGCTGGCTGGGGATGGAGCGCCGTTACCGCTTCCCCCAGGTACTGACCCGGTATGCGCGCGCGTTGGGTCATCTCGCGGAAGGCACACCGGGCTATGGCAGTACCGGTGTGCACGAACGGGGTTATTTCCCTTCGGTGGCAAATGATCCAGCTGAGGGGCATATCCCTTCTTTGGGGATTGTCGATGATACCTTTGAAAAGGATCGCGACGAGATTGTGCGTATTTGTCAGATGGCAAAAGATCGTCGGGTGCGATGAGCGGAAATGAGATGGCGACTCACTTCCGCTCCAGCTAGATCGATATGTACGCCATATCAACCTTTAAGGAGTATAGCATGAACAAAACAAGACGTCTTTTTCTCATAATGGTTTTAGTGGCTGTGTTGGTCGGTCCCTCACTGACTGCTACGGCTCAAGATGACGTGACCGTGGTCCAACTCTGGACACGCACCACGTCGCTATTCCCCGCTATCGATGCGTTTAATGCCGAAATGGAAGCTGAAGGACAGGGCCTGCGCATCGAATACACTTTCGTCGAAAATGCGGATTTCCCGACCAAGTTCACCACCGCTCTAGCGGCTGGCGAAGCGCCGGATGTGGTGAGCATCGACCTGGTGCTGGTGCCCTACTACAACTCGATTGGGGCATTTATGGACCTCACCAACACGTATGAAGCGCTGGAATACAAGGATACCTTGAATCCTGCCATGCTCAATCTGGGCACGGCAGATGGCCACGTGTACGCCTTGCCTTTTGGCGCAGACGTGTCGGCGCTCATTTATAACCGCGCGCTGTTTGAAGCGGCGGGTCTTGATCCCGATGCACCGCCGACCACGTGGGCAGAATTGCGCGCTGCCGCCGAAGCTTTGACCACGGATGATGTCTATGGGTATGGCTTCTCAGGTGGATCTCCTGGTGGGTTGATGTTCACCATGATGCCCTATGCCTGGGCGAATGGTGGACAGTGGCTGAACGAAGACGGTACCGTCTCTGAGTTGGACGATCCTAAAACGGTTGAGGCTGTCCAGTTCTTTGTAGATATGATCAACGATGGTCTGGTGCCACCCGGAACCGCCACCTACAGCTATGATGACTTCCAGAATGGGTTCAAGCAAGAAAAAATCGCCATGATGACGACAGGTAATTTTGTGATATCCGATCTGACCACGAATTTCCCAGACATCGATTTTGGCGTAGCGCTCATTCCTGGGCAAGATGGCAAGAGCTTCTCCGCGTTTGCGGGTGGCGACTTGATCGCCATTCCGAATGGATCTAAACATCCTGAGGAAGCATGGCAGGTGATCGAATTCATGCTCTCCGATGCCATTCAGGTGGAGGTTTTTGCCAAAAACGGACAAATCCCGGTACGCAGTGATCTGTATGGTAATGCGTACTTCGAAGCGGAGCCCCGCTATCAAGTGTTCGCCAAAGCCTTGACCGTTGCGTATGTACCTTACACCACAGTCTACAACGAATTGTACGATCCGTTCCTGGTGGGAATGCAAAACGCGTTCACCGGCGAAAAGTCTGTCGAAGAAGCATTGGCCGACGCCACTAAAGACATGCAAGCTGTTATCGATCGGAGTCGTTAAGTCAAAGCGTTTCGCTCCGTCAGGGATTGCTCACCTTGTTGGGCAATCCCTGTATTTGCAGGGAAGAATCGTCGTGAATGTATCCATTTCACAGCATATGCGCAGCTCAGCAATAGTCTTTCACGTGATACTGCGCCGTGCCTGCCAGCGCCTGGCCGGCTATATATTTATTCTGCCGGCAGTAGTCTTGGAAGGACTGTTTTTTGGGTATCCGTTGCTGCGGACGCTATACATCTCGTTGCACGACTGGCCAGTGCTAGGGACAAAACACTACATTGGACTGGAAAACTACGATTACATCTTGTCCAACGAGCAGTTTTGGGAGGCGATGCGCTTTACGGGTCTGTATACGGTCGTGGTTACGCCCGCGATTTTTATTGTCGCTTTTGGGTTAGCAGTCCTGGTCAACCAAGGGCTGCCCGGCACCACCTTCTTTCGCAGCGTCTATTTTGTGCCGGTCGTGATCTCCTTCGTTTCATCCAGTTTGATCTGGTTATGGATTTATCACGACCTATACGGTATTTTGAACTATATCCTGCGTGAGCTACACCTAATTACGGAGCCCATCGTGTGGATGGGCGAGCGCAAGACATCCCTGCCAGCTATCGTCATCATGATTGTGTGGAAAACTGCCGGATTTAATATGGTGATTCTGCTGGCAGGTATGCAGTCTATCCCGGAACAAGTCTATGAATCAGCCGCGCTTGACGGTGCTAATTTTGTTCAACGGATGCGACATATCACACTCCCTTTGTTGCGTCCCAGTTTTGCATTGGCCATGGTTGTGTCCGTGGCTGGGTCAGTGTTGGCGTTCGATCAGTTTAAGGTCATGACACGCGGTGGCCCAGCCAACACCACACGCACCATCATGATGTATATTTACGACACGTCATTTGCTTATTTCAGGTTAGGTGAAGGGGCGGCAATGGCAATCCTACTGATGGTGATGCTTATTGCCCTGAGCGTGGTTCAGTTGCGTGTTTTACAGCGCCAGGCAGTTGAGTATTAGGGGATAGCATGGTTGATTCAAGTCACACACGTCGCATTTTGCTCACCACGAACATCGTCCTCTCAATGTTGTTTCTGTTGCCGTTCATCTGGACGCTCGCAACATCGGTCAAAATACCCAACAACATCCAGGTTTATCCTCCGCAGCTCGTTCCACGCCCTATTACCACGGAAAACTATGAGTACTTATGGGATCTCAACGACGGGATCTTCCGGCGCTTTTTCGTCAACAGCGTGCTCGTCAGTTTTGGGACAATGGGGCTGGTGGTGGTCGCTAGCACATTGGCTGGGTACAGCTTTGTGTGGCATCACTTCGCCGGGAAAGAGATTGTGTTTGTGCTGCTGTTGGCGGCAATATTGATTCCTTTTCAGGCGTTGTTGGTGCCGCTGTTTCAGCTCATGCGCGATCTGAAACTACTGAATACCTATTGGGCCTTGATCTTTATCTATAGCACGTTTCAACTCCCATTTTCTATTTTTATGATGCGCAATGCGTTTGGAACCGTTCCACATGCGTTACGCGAATCTGCCCAGTTGGATGGGGCGGGCGAATGGCGTATTTTGCGCCACGTGATGTTGCCGCTGGTGTTACCGGGAATCGTGACCGTGGCGATCTATAGTTTCTACGTGTCCTGGAACGAATATTTAGTTGCGTTGGTTTTTACCACTCGTGAGGAGATGAAAACGCTGACCGTCGGGTTACAACAGCTCTCGGTGGGTACCTACGGGACCCGGTGGGAAACCCTTACGACTGGGTCGATTGTCAGCTTTATCCCGGTTATGTTGTTGTTCATCTTTTTGCAGCGTTATTTCATTCGTGGTTTGACCGGGGGTGCTCTAAAAGGATAGCTGTAGTGACTGGACTGGCCATAATTTAGTGGATAGTGGCTTCGTCACATCGCAGTCCGTGCGGCATCGCGAGTAGCAAAGCGATGGTCAATGCATTCGGCCTTGAGTGTGGCGAAGAAACTTTCCATCGCTGCATTGTCGTAGCAATTTCCCGTGCGGCTCATGCTGACCTGGATATGATGCGCTTGCAGCAGGCGTCGGTAGGCATGGCTGGTATATTGGCTGCCCTGATCGGAATGATGCAGCAACCCGGGCGGCGGACGCCGCTGAGCCAGGGCCATCTGGAGCGCATCAACGACTAACGCCGTTTTCATGCGCGGTTGCATGGGCCAACCGACAATCTGGCGGGAGAACAAATCCATGACGACTGCCAAATAGAGCCAACCTTGAGCGGTCGCAATGTAGGTGATATCAACCACCCATTTCTGATTGGGTGCAGTGGCCGTAAACTGCCGATCCAGCACATTGGGTGCGACCGGTAGCCGTTCATCGCGACGAGTTGTGCGTTTGTAGGGACGCCGTTGTTTGGCCCGCAGTCCGTGTTGGCGTATCAGGCGAGCTACGCGGTGGCGACTGCACACTATCCTCTGGGTACGCAGTTCATGGTAAATCCGGCGGCTGCCATACGTGCCGCGAGTGGTTTGGTAGATGGTGCGGATATGAACCAGGAGGCGTGCATTGCCCTGAGCGCGCGCGCTGGGTTCCCGTGTGCGCCAGGCATGGTAGCCGCTTGATGACACGCCCAGCACCTGGCACATCCGCACGATGGGAAATTCCTGGCGGTGTTGCTCAATGAACTCGTACTTCATCGCGATTGGTCCCGTAAGAACACCTCGAGCGCTTTTTTTTAGGATTTCGCGCTCCTGCCGCACAATTTCCAGCTCGCGTTTCAAGCGTCGGTTTTCGGCTTCTAATTCGCTTTCGTTACGTGGTTGCAATTCATGATTCGCCGGTTCAACCTGATAGCGTTGTCGCCACTTGCGAATCAAGCCATGGGATAGGCCCAGTTCCTGTTCCAATTTTGACAACGATTTATCACTGGTCTCTGCCAATCGCAGAACCTCTTGTTTGAACTCGTTGCTGTAGCGTCCGCGTCGTTTCATTGAGCGTGCCCCTTTCTTGCTGTAGTCTACGTGACATTTTCCGTCTACGCAGATTCGGGGCCAGTCCAGTTGTCCTGCGGTTGAAAAACTGGACACTTTTCAGGCCGTTCATAAGAAAGGGATCGGCTGGCCCACCGCCGCCGCCTCAAACTCTGCCGGAGTAAGATAATCCAGGGCGGAGTGAATCCGTTCGGTCATGTATTCGACTTCCAACCAGTGTTGGAGCTGCCGGAAAGCGTCGTGATAATCCTCGTGTTCAGCACCAGCGTGGCGGCGAACACGATCCGCGCGATCCGCAACAACACCGGTTCAGCCATCCTCAGCCAGCGCCCAGATCGGAGAACTCCACGCCCGCTGTTCGTTGCGCTGGCGCACGCGCACGTAATACCAGTCGCGCCCCGGTGTGGGCACGTTGTGCGTGCAGCGGAACGAGGCCATGTAGTCGCTGTCGGATACCGCGCGGTGGAAGTACAGCACCGGGGTCAGAAAGCCACCCAGGTAGTGCGCGCGCGGTCCCACCAGCAGATCGCCGATCGCGACGTCGAAAGGCTGGCCGTTCACGGTGCCGGTCAGGCGCGTGTGGCTGTCGGCGCGCAGCTCAAGGCACATGCCCTGCGTGCTGGCCGTGGTCGGCGTCGGGTTGCCCCATGTGCGCGTCGTGAAATGCACGCTGTCGCCGGACGGTTGTTCCCAGACGCTGAAGGCGTAACGATCCTGTTCCTTGGCCTGCGGTTCGACGATCGCGTGGCCGCGAAAGCGCGGCTCGACGGCCAGCAACTCGCCTTCCGCCACGTGCAGCGCGACATCCCAATCGACGTTTTCGCCGCGCGCACCCCAGCCTACCTCAAGGTGTACTTTGACCGTTGCGGGTAAAGCGGTTTCATGCAGCAGCGGCGGTGTCCAGCGATGGATCACGCGGTTGTTATGCAGCACCTCGATCGTGTCCAGCGCGTCACCACCCGTCACCTGCACCGCGATCTGTCGCTCCGGACCCATGATGGCCGCTGCGCCCATCGGGTGCCCGTTGATCGCGAACGCGAGCTGGATTCGGTCCCCGGTCAGTGCGTAGGTGCAACGGGCAGTCAGGGCGTCCCAGATCGCGGTGCGGGTCAGCGCCGGTGCCCAGACACCTACGCGCCCGTGCCCGTAACTGCCAGGGTGCGCGCTGTGATGGTCCGTCGAGCCGACCACGCCGACCATGTGCCCTTGCGACAGCCCATATTGCAACGAACTCTCCCAGTCCAGCGGACCCATTGTGTGCAAGTAACGCGGGCTGGCTGCGGGGCTTTCGGCTGCCCCGTGCATCGAGTAAACCTCGACCAGGTGGATGAATTCGGGATCGACTTCGGCCCAGTTGATGCCGCGATACCCGACTTTGTAACCGATATGGTGAGGCATCAGCATCATGTCGGTGCCCGCTGCACGGACCTGCCGCAGCGCGGCACGCAGATCTGGCATATCGTCGGCGCGAATCAGGTCACCTTCGTCCGCGTTGAAGTACACGGTGTGATCGCCATAGCGCAGCGAGTGCCACTCGTAGCCCAGGAACGTCACGAAGCGACCCGGCTGGTAGCGCGCGCGTACAAGATCTTGCACGTGGCCCCATTGGGCGGCGGTACGCTCGAACCCGCGCAAGTGGTAATCAGCTACAGCGGCAAGCCGCGGCTCGGTCGGGAGGTCGTGCCAGTGGCCGTGCGGGGTCACGCACAGGAAATCAAGCTGTAAAACGGCGTTGTCAAATGCGTTTTCGATGGACCCATGCCCATATCCCACATTGCAATGGTTATGCAGGTCGCCATAAAAGGCATGAAGCGTATCGTAGGGATTCGTCATGGTGCTGTCTCTGTCTGTAGCTGTCCCTGAATAGGTTAGAAACTTGGCTTCTGTAGCTGGCCGGTACGTGCAGCGCGATAGGCCGCTTCGACAATTAGCAGCGATTTGCGTCCCTCGGCGACACTTACCACCGGCTCTTTGCCGCTGCGCAGGCAGTCAATGAAATGCAGCGGTCCCTGTTGGTGAAAGTTCCCCTGCTGGAAATATGGGACCGTCATCGATCCCTGCCATTCGCCGCGCGTGCGATCATCGGTGTAGCACTTGAGGAATGGCAGGCTGGCGAAATCACGCGACGCCAAGTCCACGCCGGACAGGATCGCAGTGCCCTTATCGCCGTAAATTTCGACCGATTCCTCGGCAGCGACAAACACATTGCTCGTCGCGATTTCGGCCACTGCGCCGGACGGAAACGTGAGTGTGACCAGCGCGGTATCTTCGATGTCCAGCTTAAGCGTCTGGTTTGAGGTCGTAGCGTAAACCGTGTCCGGTTCGCCCAGCAGCCACAGCAGGAAATCGATCGCGTGGATGCCCTCGTCGATCAAGGTCCCGCCGCCGGAAAGCGCGGGCTGCGCATACCACGCGTCGCGGGCCCGCGCGCCGAGATCGAGCAGGTGATAGTTGCCATGCCGGACGCGCACCATCGAGATCGTGCCCAGCGCACCGGACCGGACATTCTGCACCAATTCGGCGTTGATCGGATCGTACCGCTTTGGGAAGTTCTGCATGAACGTGATCCCGGCCTGTGTCACCGCCCAGTAGATGCGGTCGCAGTCCGCGGCGCTGGTCGCCATCGGTTTTTCAAGCAGGATATGCACGCCCGCCACGGCTGCGCGCTCGACCAGGTCGGCATGTTTGGCGGTTTCGGACGTGATGCCGACCGCGTCACAGCGTGCCAGCAGGGCATCAAGGTCCGGCTCAAACGGGACGTTGAAGCGTTCCGCCGCCGCCTGCCCGCGCGCCAGGTCATCGTCCCAGATGCCAGCGATGTGCGCGTCCGGCGCCTCTTGAATCGCCTCGGTCCAGAAATTCGCGTGATAGTGTGCAAAACTCAGGATGCCAAATCGCAGTGCGTCGCTCATGTGGAGATTACCTCCTCCGAGGTGCCGGTTTCGGCGGCGCGATAAACGGCTTCGGCCACGCGGATGCTTGCCAGGCCATCTACAGCGGAGTTGTCCGGCTCCGCTACGCCAAGCAGCATATCCAGCCAGTGCCGGTGCTGGCGGTAGCCGATGCGCTCGGTACGGATTTCCGGGACAAACCAGCCGCGATGCCCCACGTAATCCGGCGCGAAGAGCGCCAGCCGTCCGCGCGCCGTGCGCAGCATGGCCGTGCCGCTGTCGCCGTAAACTTCCATGCGGAAGCGATCCGTTCCCGCCACCTCGCCATACGAGCAGTCGTGTGTAGCCAGCATGCCAGACCGGAAGCGGTAGGTCGCGATGACGAGGTCTTCGGCGTCCGGGTGTACGACCGTGCCATCGGCGAGCGTGCGTTCGGGGCGCATCAGCGCGGTGGTGGCGCGCACGCTCTCGATCGCGCCAAAGATGTGTTGCAGCAAGTCGATCCCGTGTACGCCAAGCTGGAGCAGCACGCCGCCGCCGACGTTCTCTTTCCTGTAGAACCAGCCCGCCCAGTCCGCCCCCGGCGTGGCATTGCGCTGGCGCACGGCGTGCACCGCGCCCAGCGCGCCCGCACCGAGCAGATCGCGCAGCAGCTCGACCTCTTCCAGGTACCGGTGCATGAAGCTCACGTACAGCGGGGTGCCGGTTTCGCCGGCGACGCGCAGAATCTGCGAGCATTCTTCCGAATTGCGGGCCATCGGTTTCTGAAGCAGTGTGGCTTTGCCGGCACGCAGCGCGTCGATCGCGTGCGTCATGTGCAGGTAATCCGGCGTGGCGATGACAACTGCGTCGATCGCGGGGTCGTTCAGGATTTCGTGGTAATCGTTGGTGCCGTGAGGAATCCCAAACTCGCGCGCGCGCCGTGTTGCGGATTCTAACGTCCGCCCGGCCACCGCGCCGACTCGCGCCCCCGCTTCCTGCAGGCCCCTGATGTGGTAGGCGCTGATAAAACCCGCGCCAATGATGCCGACATTGACGAGTGTTTCAGCCATAGGTCTACCCCCGGTGGTGCTGCAGAGGCAGCCGCGCCGCCCCTGCACGAGTGCGGAAAAGGTGGCCGGGCGCGTGTATGCCAGCTCCCCGGCCACCCGGCTTGTGATGTGTTTACGGTTCCCACGTACCTTCAATCACGACGTTGTCGGGATTGTACTCGGCCATGAAGCCGGTGTAGGTGTAGGACATCGGGTCCTGCGGGTCCTCGACGCGCCCGGACTCGTACAGGAAGTCGGTGTATTCCTGCATGTCGCGGACGTAGTTCTCATCGAACACGCTCTCAAACGTGTAGTCGTCCCACAGCGCCTCATTCTGCTCGACCGGCTGGTCGAGGAACTCGGAGATCAACGCGATCACTTCCTCGCGATTTTCCGGATCGGCCACGTAGTCCTGCGCGCGGTACAGCGTGAGCATCAGGGCCTCAGCCGCGTTCGGATTCTCGCGGATGAAGTCTTCCGACATCACCCACACCGAGCGGGTAAAGGACGTCTGGAACTCGGTGCCTTCATCCCAGGCGAAGTAGCTCATGGTGCCGTTGTGCAGGATCTCAGCCTCAACATCTTCGCTGGTGACGGCCAGGTACGGCCAGGGGTTCCACACGACGAACGCCTGAATATCGTCATTGATCAACGCGGTGAGCTCTTCCGGCGGTGGCAGATTGACGACGTCCAGCTCCAGCGGATCGATGCCATAGTGCGTGGCGATGTTCTCCATGACGGCGGACGCGGTCGAGCCTTCCTGTAGGCCGATGCGGATTTCCGCCAGGTCTTGCGGCTCCTCCAGCCCGGCGTCAGCGCGGGCGACGAATTTCTCGATGTAGGCCAGCGTGTTCGTGCCCACGATGACCACCGGCAGCGCGTTGTGACGCATGCTGATCGGCGGCACGTTGCCCGGCGTCCACAGGTCGATCTCACCGGCCAGCAGCGCCTCACCGGCAGCCGCGCCAGAGGTGAAGGTCGCGGTTTCCACCTCCGTGAAGCCGGCTTCCTCAAACCAGCCCTTCTCGATCGCGACGATGTGCGGTGCGAAGACCGGGTCCAGGCCAAAGCCCAGACGAATTTCGGTGCGTTCCAGCTCGCCGCCATCCTGCGCGGCGGCGATTCCCGGCACAGCCAGGGAAACGATCAGCACACATACGAGTAATTTTGCTAAGCGCATTTTTGCACCCTCTCTAAGCCTAACCTTCCGATGATGGTAAACACGGGGTCCTGGTAGGTGTGTCGTTTGGGCACTCCTTTCTCCGCACTATGTCCCGAAGTGCCAGCGCAGTTGGCGCTGAAACAGGAACCGGTACAGCAGGTGATCCGTGACGAGGTTCAGTATGCCGATCAGGATGATGCCGTAGACGATCACCTCAACTTCGCCAAGCTCGCGCCCGTACATCACCAGGAAGCCCAACCCCTGCTGCGCCGCCAGCACTTCAGCGGCGACCAGCGAGCCGAAGCTCAAGCTCCAGCCGACGCGAATCCCCACCGCGATATCGGGCAGGGCCGCCGGGATCGCGACCTTGAGCAGCAGCTTTGGTCCCTTGACGCCCAGCGACTGCGCGGCCCGAAACAGCAGCGGGTCGATCGTGCTCATGCCTTTGTGGGCACTGGTCACGACGGGGAAAAACGCGCCGAGCGAGATGATGAACACCTTCGACTCTTCGCCCAACCCGAACCAGATTAGCGCGATCGGAATCCAGGCCAGCGGCGGCACCGGGCGCAAAATTTCTATCGGTCCCCACAGCAGCTTGCCCAGCAGACGATACCAGCCCGACGTGACGCCGAGCACAACCCCCAGGCCGCCGCCAATCAGGAAGCCCAGCGCCACACGTTGGATGCTGGCGCGGACGTGTGCCAGCACATCCGAAAACGGAAAGCGGTTGAGCGCCGTGTCGACGACCTGCAGCGGCCCCGGGAAAATGCCAGGATTGACGATCTGGAGCGTGTTGATAATCTGCCAGACGACCAGCACCACGATCACACCGGACCAGGAGATCAACAGGTTGCGCTGAAAACTCCGTTCGCTCATCGCTGCACCTCATCCAGGTCGGTCATCCAAGGCAGCAGGAAGCGTTCCAGCCAGCTCAAAACGTTGGCCAGCACAAAGCCGATGATGGCGATGAAGAACATGCCCACGATGGTCACATCCGTGCGGTAGAACGTGCGCGCTTCCATGATCAGCGCCCCGAGGCCTCGAACCGTGCCGATCATCTCGACAGCGATGATCACCAGGAACGCCATGCCGAGCGCCACGCGCATACCGGAGAAGATGCGCGGCAGGCTGGCAGGCAACATCACGCGGAAGAAGATCTGCACGCGCGACGCGCCCAGCGTCTGTGCAGCGTGGATATACTGCCGGTTGACGCCTTTCACCGCTTCGACCACGCTGGTCACGATGATCCAGTAGCAGCCGTAAGCGATCAGGAACACGCGCGTGAACTCCCCCACACCGAACCAGGCCACCGCCAGCGGCAGCAGGCTAATCGTCGCCACCGAACGCGCAAACGTGATGATCGGCAGCGCGGCACGGTCCAGAATGCTGTTCGACCCGATCACCAACCCGCTTGGAATCGCGAGCGCCGTCGCCGCCACGTAGCCTTTCAGTATCCGGCTGAGCGTGGTCCGCAGGTGCACGTCGGTGGTGATGCCGCGCGGAAAACCGCGCTCGAGCAGGCTTTCGAACGTGCCCTGGAGTTTGGACGGCGGGGGGAACTGGTACGGGTTCAGGTGGCCGTGATCGACCGCGTATTCCCACAACCAGAGCAGGAACAGGACCGTCACGAGTCCGTAAACCCAGTCCGGAATACGCAGCCTGCGCAGCCGCCGCCATACAACCCGCCGCACCGACGCGCGCCCGCCGGCAGTCGTCGCGTGCAGGGAAGTGTCAGAAGATGGCATCGTGAATGTCCTCGTACAGCTTCATGAACTGCTGCGACGAACGCTGGCGGGGACGTGGCAGGTCGATCGGGAATTCCGCTCGCAGCCGCCCAGGATGCGGGCTGAGCACGATGATCCGGTCCGACAGGTAGATCGCCTCCAGGATGCTGTGCGTGACGAAGACCACCGTCTTCTTGCGCGCTTCCCAGATGCGCAGCAGCTCTTCCTGCATCTCGGCACGCGTCAGTTCGTCCAGCGCGCCAAACGGCTCGTCCATCAGCAGCATCTCAGGATCGACGGCCAGGGCGCGGGCGATCGCCACCCGCTGCTGCATCCCGCCGGAAAGCTCGCGCGGGTACTTCTTCTCGAACCCCTTCAGCCGGACCAACTCGATCAACTCGTGGGCCTGTTCAAGACGTTCCTTGCGCAGCACGCCCTGGTTACGAGGGCCGAACTGGATATTGTCAATCGCGGTCAGCCAGGGGAACAGCGCCGAATGCTGGAACACCATGCCACGGTCCGGCCCTGGCCTTGTGATCACCTGGTTACCGATCCGGACTTCGCCTTTGGTCGGGGTGATCAGCCCGGCGATCAAATTCAGCAGCGTGGTTTTGCCGCACCCACTGCGGCCAACGATCGACACAAATTCGTTGGCCTCGATTGTCAGCGACACGTCGTCGAGCGCCAGCGTGTGCTCGTCCGCAAGGTCGAATTGCTTGGTGACGCGGTCAACGACGATGTGCTGACTCATCGAGCTCTCTCCCCTACAGTCGTCAAAAAATCGTCGGCAAGGACACAGCGGTCGAGAAACGCGCGGGCGGCCCCGATGCAGACCTGGTTCGGCAGGGCGAACTGGGCTTTTTGAATCACCAGGTAGTTGCTGATAAGCGGTGGCAGGTGACGTCGTACCGCCGCATCAAAATGCTGGTGCAAATCGGGCGCGAGGTCACTCAAGGCTCCCCCAGTAATCAACATGCCGGGCTGCAGAATATGCAGCAGATTGGCGATCGCGATCGCGAGTGTGTCCAGCCCCTCTTCGAGCAGCGTCCGGCACAATGCGTCTCCCGCTGTGGCCGCCTGCACGAGCGCCCGGAACTTCGCCCGGTGATCGTCGATCTGACGCAGGGCCATGTTATGCTCCGCCGGTGGATCGACTTGTTGCGCGGCCCACGCGTCGAAGGTCTCGCTGATGGCACGCAGCGAGACCAGGTGTTCCAGCTTGGCGACCTCTGGGCCGTTTGTCGCCGGGAAGACCGGCAGCACGCTGTTGCCGACGTTGCCCGCGTTGCCAAACGGGCCGGTATATTGGCGCCCCTCAAGAAACAGGCTGACTTTGATGCCCTCGTCGAAGCCAAGATAAACGATGTTCGCAGTGGGCCACGCTCCGAGATGCGCCAGCTCGGCGATCGCCATGCAGTCTACATCATTCGCCACGCTCACACGCAGGCCAACGCCGGCTTCCAGCCGCGCTTTAAGCGGGTAGTTCTGCCAGCCGGGGACACGCCCGATCGATAAGATCGTGCCGCTGTCCGGGTCGGTGAAGCCCGGCGTCGCCACGCTGAGACCTAACGGGTTGCGCTGCGGAAAACGCGCGATGATCGCCTGAATCGCGTGCGCGACCTCGCGCACAACGTCGTCAGGCCGCAATTCGTCGTGGGCGATGTGCTTTGCGCAGAGCACATCACCCGCCAGGTCAACCGCCGCGATCCGCAACCCCGGCAGTTGGATGTGCACGCCGAAGATGTAATGATGAGTCGCATCCAGGCCGTATAACACCGCTGGCCTGCCGCCGGTGGTCGTATGCTCGCCGTTGGGGGCAACCCACCGCTTTTCGCTGAGGTCCTGGATGGCACGACGCAGCGTCGGAAGGCTCACACCGGTGGCCTGGGCAAGCTCGGCGAGCGTCAACGCGCGCCGGCTCAGAAGGCGCACAATTGCGCCGTGTCCGGAGGAATTAGGGAGCATAGAACACGCTTTTCAACAACTTTTATAAATCATTTTATAAAAGGCTATCATTTTTCGACCAGGGTTGTCAAGGATACTGCCCTTAAGATGTGAGTGACTTCGGAAAGAACGACAGTTAACAAACACGTGTCATGCGCTAAGCCGGCGCGTGTTTTGTGTGGGATCAAGGCAACGGATGGGAAGGAGTGAGAAAACCTGTGTTTCTGAGTTCCTCCGCCACAAGGTGGGAGGGATTTGAAAATGCGGCTGGTCACCCATATCCTCAGCGATAGACATTCCCCAATATGACGCTCAGTTCGCTGAGTGTGGCATTCTGGTACAATAGATTCAATTCGCTTCAATCGAATATCTCCCATATCCCATGCAGATGTCCCTGTTCTCTGAACTTGAATAGCAGTTGTTTATTTGGGAGGACATCATGGACCCAAGAGAACGACAGGAAGAACAGAATAGACTCTCAAGAGAACGTTTCCTGGAACTCACTAAGGATGCTCTTGAGCGGTTCTATGATCTTACTTATTTGGAGCAGCATCCTTTTGCCAGAAAAGTAAAACAAAAAGACGATATCCACGGAACGCCTCGTGGTCAGCTTCTGCAAAAGGATTTGTCGAGAGCCATCAATATGTTGGACTCAAGTGAGATCCGTTCCGCCAGTTCGAGTCCTGTACGAAGACACCATGTCTTGCGGCTGCGCTATGTTGAACGCCTGACCATTCAGAGCATTTCTTATGAACTGGACATGTCGGAACGCCAGGTTTACCGCGACTTGCGCCAGGGCGAAGAAGATTTAACGACGATCCTACAGTCCTGGTATGTGGAAGAGACGGTTGAGCCATCTCCGAGCGATTCCGAGAAAAGTGAGCTTGTAACGCTCGAGATCGAGCAACTGAAGACAGAATTCCAGACAATCGACATCAAGGGGCTCATCTACTCGGCCCGCTCGTCGATCGACCAGCTTTTGTCGATCAGAAATGTCAACGTCGTTATCCAGGCGCCCCCAGAACCGGTGCTCGTTTCGACCGACCCCGTTGTGGCAAAACATGTGCTCATCAATCTGCTCAGCAGCGCTGTTCAGCGATCTGACGGCAATACGCTCAGACTGCTATTGAGGTCCACTGACGACCGCACAGTTCTTTCACTGCATTTCACTCAGAAGTATGAAGAACACGAAAGTCTTTTGAACGAAATCACCACAGAGATTCTCTATCGACTTCAGTGGGAGATACTCCAGAACAGCGTGCAGGACTCGACGCACACTCTTGAGCTTTCGTTTGGCAAGAACATCCCAACGGTGCTTGTGGTGGATGATTTCGAAGGATTGAGCCAGCTCTTGAAGCGGTATCTGGCGAGGTACCGCTGCTATGTTCTCGCTGCCGCGGATGGTGCTTCCGGATTGAGTATGGCGCGGGAAATTCAGCCGGACGCAATCATCCTGGACGTGATGATGCCCAATATGGATGGCTGGGAAGTGCTCCAACGTCTGCGGAATCATCCAGACACACGCCACATTACGGTAATCATTTGTTCGGTGTTTGACGATCCCGGGTTGGCCCGCGCGTTAGGTGCCTCGTCATTCCTCTCGAAGCCGGTAAAAAGGGAAGACATCATTCAAGCCTTGAGACAGGAGCACATTCTCTAGCCATGTTTCTGTCGAACCCATCTGTTCATGAAGCTGAACTTGACGACCTGTTGTGGGAGATAACCCGCAGCCTGGCTTTGCTGTTTGTCATCGGGGGGCTGGTTGTCAATTGGTTCATCCTGATGGAAGGCGAGTTCAACACGTCAACATTCTTTGCCACATTGGTGCTTGTGTTTGTTGATCTGATCATCTACCACCGTGGAGCAGCGAATCGACGAGTAGCGCCTTATGCGTTTGTCTGGTCGATCACCCTGTGGATGATAGCCCTCCTTTTGCTCAATGACGACGCCTGGCTGATTTTTCTGGGCCTGCCCACGATCATGGCGAGCATCGTTTTGGTCTCGTTTCACAGTGGTGTAAACACCGTGCTCGTGTTCCTGGTGGTGTTTGTCCTTTCATTATCTGGGGAACGCGACTATCCCCTACTTTCTTTTGTCGCGTTTTCGTTGTTTACCGCCGTGCTGTCCTGGGTAACCGTCGAAACCATCTACGTGGCCTTGCATTGGACCAAACTGAGCGAACAACGGTCCAATGCACTACTTGAGGAAAGCCGTCAGAGTCGCGAGGAAACCCTGCGAACACTCAAGTCTTTGGAGAGATCCAACGCAGCGCTCCGTCGCACGCAAATCGAGCTACGCGCAGCCCACAGGGAAGCAGAAAAAGCCCGACACCTGAAGGAACAGTTCGCAGCCAATATCAGCCACGAGCTTCGCACCCCTCTGAATCTGGTTTTGGGGTTCACCGAGGTCATGTCCAGGACTCCAGAAATCTATCAGGGCGCAAGCTGGCCGCCCACCCTGAAAGAAGATATCGATCAGATCTTCCGCAGCAGTCGCCACCTCCTTGAGATGATCGACGATATTCTCGAGCTGTCTCGATTCCAGATGTCAGCGTTCAGGCTGAATAGAGAGCCGACGCCCATCAAACAAATCCTTGAAGAAGGGATTGATATTGCCAGAGACTTGTTCCGAGACCGCGAGGTTGAGCTTCAGGTCGATTTGCCCCAAGACCTGCCCATCGTCGAGATCGACCAAACACGGATTCGGCAGGTAATCCTGAATCTGATCAATAACGCCTATCGTTTTACAGAGTCGGGATTTGTCCGAATAACCGCACGGGCGGACGAGCACAAGGTATTCATCACGGTTAGCGACAGCGGGCTGGGAATTCCCGCGGAAAACCTGCCGTTCATTTTTGGCGAGTTCTACCAGGGTGACAGGTCCCTCAGCCGGCGCCATGGCGGAACCGGTCTTGGACTAGCCATTTCAAAGGAGTTCGTCGAATCTCACGGCGGTGAAATATGGGTGGAGAGCACGGTGGGTGTCGGCTCAAGTTTCACGTTTGCGATCCCTATCGTGAAAGATGAGACGGAGTCCGCGTTGACACTCCCCGACGAGACCGCCGCTGCACCGACGCCAGAGGAAAAACAAGTCATGTTATTGATTGATCCGGATCGATTGGTTGCCGCTATGGTCCAAGAACATCTGGCTGGCTTCGACGTCGTGCGGATTGGCAGCCTGGCAGAGTTGGAGGCCGCTATCAATGAATACTATCCTGACATTATTGTGCACAACGTTGCACCGAATTCAGATAACAACTCGGACTCCGCGTCTCTGACGTTCGCACCATGGATCGAGTGTTCGCTGCCAAGTCGATCGTGGATTTTGAAACAGTTTCACGTAGCAGCCCACTTTGTCAAGCCTGTGATCGCGTCTGAACTCATCCAGGCTGTGCGGGATGTTGGCGCAGTGCGCGCTGTGTCGGTCATCGCGAGCGATCCGGGTTCCGCCCGACTTGTGGAGCGTATCCTGCAAACTTCCGGAGACAACTACCACATCCTGTGTATGCAGGCCGGTGATGAAGCAATCTCCCAGATCCAGCTAGAGCCCCCTGATCTCCTCGTGCTTGACCTTACCATGCCCGATCTGCAGGGCATGCGCCTCTTGGAGTTGATGCAGAGCCAGTCCGA
>Ga0334892_1000471_pt1 | contig 49080 bp, 46 predicted proteins | sample GraSluR3_MG_4_FD_207213 | JGI IMG/M metagenome (GOLD analysis project Ga0334892, IMG submission 207213) | Sludge microbial communities from methane-producing bioreactor in Wageningen University, Netherlands - Granular Sludge_15_04-R3 | ecosystem: Engineered > Bioreactor > Anaerobic >...
ATGGCCAAGGGCAAGTTTGAGCGGTCGAAGCCGCACGTGAATGTAGGGACGATCGGGCACATCGACCACGGGAAGACGACGCTGACGGCGGCGATCACCAAGACGCTGGCGCTGAAGGGGTGGGCGGATTTCCGGGCGTTCGACCAGATCGACAATGCGCCGGAAGAGAAGGCGCGTGGGATCACGATAGCGATTGCGCACGTGGAGTACGAGACGGCGAACCGGCACTACGCGCACGTGGACTGCCCGGGGCACCGGGACTACATCAAGAACATGATCACGGGTGCGGCGCAGATGGACGGGGCGATTCTGGTGGTGGCGGCGCCGGACGGGCCGATGCCGCAGACGCGGGAGCACGTGCTGCTGGCGCGGCAGGTGGAAGTGCCGGCGATGGTGGTGTTCCTCAACAAGGTCGACATGATGGACGACGAGGAGCTGCTGGAGCTGGTGGAGCTGGAGCTGAGCGAACTGCTGGAGAGCTACCGGTTTCCGGCGGACACGCCGATTGTGCGGGGCAGCGCGCTGCAGGCGCTGGAGAGCACGAGCACGGACCCGGAGGCGCCGGAGTACGCGTGCATCTGGCAGTTGATGGACACGGTGGACAGCTACATTCCCACGCCGGAGCGCGAGTACGACAAGCCGTTCATGATGGCGGTGGAAGACGTGTTCAGCATCAAGGGGCGCGGGACGGTGGTGACGGGGCGCGTGGAGCGCGGGACGCTGAAGAAGGGCGAGGAAATCGAGATCGTCGGGCTGCGCGACGAGAGCATGAAGACGGTGGTGACGGGCATCGAGATGTTCCACCAGGAGCTCGACCAGGCGCAGGCGGGCGATAACGCGGGCATTCTGCTGCGCGGCGTGACGCGCGAGGAAGTGGAGCGCGGCATGGTGCTGGCCAAGCCCGGCTCGATCACCCCGCACCGCAAGTTCATGAGCGAGGTGTACGTGCTGCGCAAGGACGAAGGCGGGCGTCACAAGGCGTTCTTCAGCGGCTATCGCCCGCAGTTCTACATCCGCACCATGGACGTGACCGGCACCATCGAGCTGCCCGAAGGCGTGGAAATGGTCATGCCCGGCGACAGCGTCAACCTGAAGGTCGAACTGATCACACCCGTGGCGCTCGAGCGCGGCTCCAACTTCGCCATCCGCGAAGGTGGCCTCACCGTCGGCGCCGGCGTTATCACCGAAATCCTTGAGTAAGCATTCGAGGGCCGGGCACCAATCTGTCCGGCCCTGACTTCCCGCTCTACGGGAACAGGTGGATCATGGCAAAAAAGAAAGATGTCCGGCTGGTAATTCATCTCGCTTGCACCGAGTGCAAAGAGCGGAATTACACGACGATGAAAAACCGGCGTAATGACCCGCAGCGCATCGAAAAGAAGAAGTTCTGCTCGCGCTGCCGGAAACACACGTTACACCGTGAGACGAAGTGACCTAAGTAATCAGTGAGTTGACCGGGGTACTTTGCCCCGCCAATTAGGGGTGTAGCTCAATTTGGCAGAGCAACGGTCTCCAAAACCGTAGGTTGTGGGTTCGAGTCCTACCACCCCTGCCTGATGATGACTCGCTTGCTACGTTAGACACCGTCCTCGCGACGGTGTCTTAGTATGGGCAAATGTACGCCGAGGAGCTGAAAGTGGCACGCACACGTACCCGCATGGACGATCACGACGAAAACACGGAACAGCCGAACGACGCTGTTCTGTCCGACAGGCGGCGCCGCCGCCGGCAGCAAACCGAAGAGAGCGCCGAAACCGCGCAGCCGCTGCGCAAAGACCGCCCCACCCCCAGCTCGCGCCAAGTCAAGCCGCGCGGCACAGGCTCGACGGGCCTAGTCAATCGGATCCCGGTCGTGCGCAGCGTCGTCGCCTACTTCCGCGGCGTGGCCTCCGAGATGCAGAAAGTGACGTGGCCGAATCGCGAAGAAACCCGGCGCCTGACGCTGGTCGTGCTGGGCGTTACCATCGCGTTCTCGATCGGTCTGGGCCTGCTGTCGAGTTTCTTTAGCTGGTGGTTCCAGCAAGCGTTCCACGCTGATTCAGAAACGACGTTTCTCATCGTGGCCGCTGCCGTTGCCGTTATCGTAGGTGGCTCATACGCCGTATTACGGGATCGGATTTGACCCGACCGCACAAAATAGCATGGCGAAAGTGGCACTTGCACTACGTCCGACGATTTAGAAGGTTGAGGTGTTCCTGATGTATGACGACGATTACAACAACGAGGACGTAGATTTCGATCCGGAACCCGTCTATCTGGACAATGACGCCGACGATACCGAAGAGGAGCTGCCCAGCCAGCGCGGCGAGCGCCTTGGGGATGTCGCCAGCGTGCTCGGCGATTCACTGCTCGACGATAAGGAAGAGCCAGAAGACGAGCGAAAATGGTATGTCGTCCATTGCTATTCCGGCCAGGAAAACAAAGTGCGACACGCCATCGAGCAGCGCATCGAGACGATGGGCATGCAGGATAAAATTTTCGACGTCGTCGTGCCCACCGAGGAAGAAATCGAGGTGCGCGAAGGCAAGCGCCGGACCATCGAGCGCCGGGTCTTCCCCGGTTACATCCTGGTCCAGATGATCATGGACGAGGATTCGTGGTACGTGGTTCGCAACACCCCCGGCGTGACCGGCTTCGTCGGCATGGGCAACGAGCCGACAGCGCTCCGCCCGGAAGAGGTCTCGCAGATCATGCGCCGGATGGAAGCCGAGGCGCCCAAGATCAAGGTTACCTTCCGGCCCGGCCAGAAGGTCCGCATCATCGACGGCCCATTCAACGAGTTCATCGGCACCGTCGGCGACATCGACATGGAAAAAGCCAAAGTCCGGGTGCTGGTTTCGTTCTTCGGACGCGAAACACCGGTCGAGCTCGACTTTCTACAGGTCGAGAAAGCCTGAGCAGCGCCCGATCATTCTCACGAACGACAGCCCCCTGTCCTGGGGGCGCATTGTGTGTAGAGTACAAGAAGGAACAATGTCATGGCTAAGAAAGTAAAAGCAGTTGTCACGCTCCAGATCCCGGCTGGCAAGGCCAACCCCGCGCCGCCTATCGGCCCGGCGCTGGCCCAGCACGGCATCAACCTGATGGGCTTCTGTAAGGAATACAACGCGCGAACGAGCACCCGCATCGGCGAGATCATCCCCGCCGAGATCACCATCTTCACCGATGGGTCGTTCCGCTTCATCCTCAAAAGCCCCCCGACCGCCTTCCTGATTCGCCGCGCGGCTGGCGTCGAAAAAGGCTCGTCCGAGCCGAATCGGGACAAGGTCGGCAAGCTCACCCGCCAGCAGGTGCGCGAGATTGCCGAAGTCAAGATGCAAGACCTCAACGCCATCGACATCGAGGGCGCTATGCTCCAGGTCGAAGGCACCGCCCGCAGCATGGGCATTCTGATCGACGGGTAAGACACGTTAGGCCGTGGGAGGGCTGCACGCCCACTCGCACCACAAAGGAGAAACCAAATGGGTAAGCACGGTAAGAAATACCTGGATGCCGCCGCGAAGATCGACCGGGCCACACTCTACAGCCCGGATGAAGCGGTCGCCCTGGTGAAGCAGATCGCGCCCGCCAAGTTCGACGAAACCGTCGAGCTGCACCTGCGCCTGGGCATCGATCCGCGCCACAGCGACCAGCAAATCCGCACGACCGTCATCCTGCCGCACGGCCTGGGCAAGACTGTCCGCGTGCTGGTCTTCGCCGAGGGCGAAGGCGCTCGCATCGCGCAGGACGCCGGCGCCGACATCGTGGCCGACGACGAGGTGATCGCGCGGATTGCCAACGAAGGCTGGACCGAGTTCGACGTGGCGCTGGCCGTTCCGGACATGATGCGCAAGATCGGGCGCCTGGGTAAGGTGCTGGGCCGCAAGGGCCTGATGCCCAACCCCAAAGCCGGCACCCTGATCCCGCCGGAAGACATCCCGCGCGCGATCGAAGAGGCCCGCGCCGGTCGTATCGAGTTCCGCAACGACAAGACCGCCAACATTCACGTTCCGATCGGCAAGATCAGCTTCGAGGAACCCCAACTGCGCGACAACATGGCCGCCGTGATGGATGCCATCCGCCGCGCCCGTCCCGCTGCGGCCAAGGGCACCTACGTGCGCCGCGTGGTGTTGACCTCGACGATGGGGCCGGGCATCCGTGTCGAGCCGAACGATGCACTAGCCATGACTGTCTCAGCGTAAGCCCGGCACTGCTGGCCGCTTGAGAATCGAGTACCGGAAGGTGAACGCCTTCCGGTATTTTTTTGGAGACTGAGCCGTGACCGTAACCTTCACGAACGAGGGGGACATCTTCGCAGCGGGAACGCAGGCCATCGGGCTGGCGCTGGCGGCCAACGGACAGGCCGCGGCCACACCCTTCGCCACTACCCTGCACGATCGCTACCCGGTGTTCGTCAGCGAGTACGGCAAACGCGGGCGCGCCGGGACGCTGCTGCCGGGCAGCGTGTGGCTGTGGCGCGACGCGCAGCCGTGGCTGGTGGGCCTGATCGTTCGCGAGACGCCGCACAGCCCCGCCCGGCTGCGCTTCATCGAGCAGGCGATCCTGGCGCTCTACCGGGACTGGCAGCGCGAAGGGCTGCGGGGCCTGGCCCTACCTCGCCTCGCGGACCCACCCGAATGGCGGGCTGTGCGCGACATGCTGGGCCACTACCTCGACGCGCTGCCGCTTCACATCGTGGTCTACGAACACGTGCCGGGCGGCTGAGTCGCGGCCTGGGGATTCAGCCGGTCGCGCCCGCCGACTGGCTCCGCCCGGCCTGGACACACAGGCGCTCGCCCCCGGCGGCCAGCCAATCCTTGAGCGTGTCGCTCGATTCGACCCCGGTCTGCACATCCGCCCACAACCCGGTCGCCCAACGATAGTAATACTGCGTCTCGGCGGCCCAGGTGCTCTGATCGCGCTGGGTGACGCTGGGGCCACCGTTGTAGCAGGCCAGGGCTTTGCCCAGGTCCCACCCGGCGAACTGCGTCAGGCATTCGTAGAACACGCTCATCCCGCGCGCGACGTTCGTGTCGGGATTGAGCATGTTCTCCCCGTTCCGAAAATGAAACGGCATCACCTGCATCAGCCCCAACGCCCCGGCGCTGGAGATCACGTTGGGGTTCCCGCACGACTCGATCTGGATGACGATGGCGATCACATTCGGGTTGACGTGATGTTCGCGCGCCCAGCCCTCAATCTCGTCGCGCCAGTACAACACCTCGGGGCGAAAGAATGACGCCAGCGGCGCGTCCGGGTTGGCGATGCTCTGCGAATGCGAGCGGCCAAACGGCCACACCTCGACGGCGACCGCCACCAGCGCGGCGAAGACCAGCGCCGCCACCGCCCAGACCTTGCGCCGCCGGAATGCAGGCGCCCGGTCGGCGCGCGGCGATGCCTTTTGCTGTGACGTTTGCTTCCGTCGGGTCATTTAGGGTTGAACCAGGTGCAGCGGATTCGGCACGAACACGAGCACGAACACAATCATGGCGGCGTATCCCAGCCAGCGGCGGCGCGGCCCCAACTGCGTGATGGTATCGAGCGGGACGGCATAGGCCCGGCCCAGGAACATCAGCAGCAGCGTCCAGAGAATCCACGCCGAGTTGAACAGCGACAGCAGCAAGAACACGCCCAGGATCGGGTAGTAAAAGCGGTACGCCTGTTTGCCGAGCAGGGTGAAGACCACGTGACCGCCGTCGAGCTGGCCGAGCGGGATCAGGTTCAGCCCGGTGATGAACAGGCCCGTCCAGCCGGCTTTGGCGAGCTGGTTGATGAACACGTCCTCTTGCCCGTTGGGCAGCCATTCGCCAAAGATCAGGAGCTTGGCGGCAGCGTACAGGATCGAATCGCCTTCGAGCATGTAATCCTCCGTGGGCAGCGGCTCGACGTTCGACGTCGCCAGGCCGATGATCAGGATCGGCAGCGCCACCACCAGCCCCGCCAGCGGCCCGGCAACCCCCACGTCGAACAGGATTTTGCGGTTGCGCATCGGCTCGCGGAGCTGGATGAACGCCCCCAGCGTGCCAAACCCGATCGGCGCCGGGATGAAATACGGCAGGGTTACGTTGACGCGGTGGTAGCGGGCCGCGAAGTAGTGGCCCAGCTCGTGCGTTCCCAGGATCAGGATCATGCTCAGGGCATACGGCCAGCCGCGCCACAGCACCAGCTCGGTCTCCTCGCGCATCCCCGCCTCGTGGACAGCGCCCGCAAACAGCAGGCTGAGCAGCGTCAGGACCAGCAGCACGGCATTCGGCCAGCGCGGGCGCGGCTTGGGCCTCACCCGCCCCTTGAGCGCCATAATCACCGGCTGGTCCTCGTCGTTGGTCGTCAGCAGGACGTGGTAATCGAGCGGCGCGAACTGCTCGTCGACCTGCTCGAAAGCCGATTCGCTGTCGACCAGCAACCGCCCGGTGAAACTCGCGCTGATCGGCGGCGCGGGATCGTATTCCACCCGCTGGATATTCATCACCCCCGCGACGGCAGCCTGAAGCTGCGCGCGAACCGGGTCGGGGGCAACTGCTTCGGGGATTGCCTGGTCGGGGGATGCCGCCTGCCCCGCCGCCAGGATGGATGGTTCATTCAGCATCGATCGGTCCGTTCATCGGCCATCTCGTCATCTACTCCGGAGTCTCACTTTCCAGCGGCGGCAGCACTTCCCAATCGTCTTCGAACGCGTCGAGCGCCATGATTCCTCCGTCCCGCAGGCGCAGATAGGTCGTCGCCACGCTCGGCTCAACCGAGTCGGACTGGTACATGCCCTCGTAGGGTATTTCGGGCGACGTCGCCCAGCCCAGCCGCTCCTGCACGCGCGGATTGCTGCGCCACACCAGCCCGAACCCGCGCACCGGCTGCTCCAGGCCGGGCGGGGGCGCCAGGCTGTCATCCCGCTCCGGCACGCCTTCTCCGAATTCGTCCGGATACTGCGCCCAGGCCGGCGCAACGCCGTCCTCGAACACGACGTAAATCCGGTCCAGCGCCTGCACCCAGATCATACGCCCCCGCTCGAACGTCTGCTCGGCCTGCGCCGAAAACTGGCCCGCATCGGCGGGGCACGCGTCCGGCGGCGGCTCGAAGAACCAGACCTCCGGGCAGCGCAGCGGGATGAGCAGGTCCTGCTCGATAGTCGCGCCGGGCACCTCCGCCGCGAGCAAGAACCGCGCCACGTCACGGTCGGCGCGCCGCGTGGCGACCGTGATCCGGCCCGCCGCCGCCACGTCCCACCGGAACTGCCGCTCGCCGTCCGCATCCACGCGGAAAATCCGCGCCCGGTCGGCGCCGCGCACGCTCCAGAACAGCGTCACGTTGTCGCCGGGGATCACGTACTCGCTGTCGGTGGTGAAATACTCGACCGACAGCCCGGCCAGCGTCGGGGCGCGAGTCGCCGTCAGGGTGAACGGGGCCGGAGTCGTGGTCGGCGCCAGCAGGCTGGTCGGCGACGGGCCGGGCGTGGGCGTGGTCGGGCTGCGCGTCGGCTCCGGCGTGGCGCTGGCGGCGGGCGCGGTCGGGGCGCTGCTCACCGGCGCGGCGGTCGGGCTGGGCTGGGCAGTGGGCGTTTCGGTCGGCACGAACGTCACAATCGACGGTTGGGCATTGCCGCCACAGCCCGCCAGGACGATTCCCACCGCAATCGCTCCCAGCAGGGATCGCCAGGCACAGCGGGCAGACGAAGGGGTGCGCATCATAATGGGCACTGTCTCTCCACTCAGGATTTCCCTACGAGGATACCACAAGAACCGCTATTCGGGGCCAGGCACGCCCAGCGGCGGCAGTTCGGCGGTGGCCGGGGCCCGGACCGGCAGCGCGAACGTGAACGTCGAGCCAACGCCGTCGCTGCGCACCCAGATCCGCCCGCCGTGCGCCTCGACGGCCAGCTTGCAGAACGCCAGCCCCAGGCCAACGCCGTGCGGCATATTACGCTGCTTCACGCGCGCGAACTTGTCGAAGATGACGCGCTGGGCTTCGGGCGGGATGCCGGGGCCGCTGTCCCGGACGCGGAGGTACACTTCGCCGTCGCTGGTGGCCGTGCTGACGGTGATGGTGCCGCCGGGGGGTGAGTATTTGATCGCGTTGTCGAGCAGGTTGATGATCACCCGCTCGATCATGTCCTGGTCGATGTAGAGCGCCGGGAGATCGTCCGCCAGGGCGAACCGCATCTCGATCCGGTTATCATCCGCCTGGGGCTTTACCTGCTCTGCGGCGGTGTCAATCAACTCGTTCAGCAGCACGTTGGCGCGGTTGAGCAGCTTCTTGCCCTCCTCCAGGCGCTGGATATCCAACAGGGAGTCGATCATGCGCCGGACCTGGCGCTCGCTGCGCGTGGCGACCTGCAGCAGGGCTTTCACGTTGGCGTCGGCGCTCTCGCCGAGCAACCGTTGCAGCGCCTGCAAACTGCTGTACACGTTGCCCAGCGGGCCGCGCATGTCGTGATACATCATCGCCGAGAGGTCCTGCCGCAGCCGTTCGAGCGTGAGCTGCGAGGTGATGTCGTGCTCGATCCACTGGATGGAGTCGCCTTCGGCGGCGCTGTAGACGCGCTTGGCGTAGACGTGGACCGCCCGCTCGTCCCCGTCCCTGGTCCATACCTTCGACTGGAAATGTACCTCGTGGCCGTGCGCCAGGCTTTGGAACCGGTCGCTGCCCAGCGGCCCGGTGCCCATGCGGTGCACCGCCGCGATCGTCAGGCGGAGCATCTCCTCGCGGGAATAGCCCAGAAACTCGCACGCGCGCCGGTTGACCGCCCGGATGTGCCCCTGCAGGTCGGTGACGATGATCGGCACGATCACGTCGTCGAACAGCGTCGCGTACCGCTTTTCGGCCTCGCGCGCCGCCTCGAGCAGCAGCGCAGACGAGAGCGCCGCCGATCCCATCTCGCCGATCATGGTGATCAGGTTGACCGCGTCGGCGGTGAAATAACTCGTCGCCGGGTGGGCCAGCGTCATGACGCCGACCATATCGCCCGCGTGAGTCAGCGGCACGCACAGCGCCGAGCCGGTCTGCGGCGACAGCGGATCGCCGGGGAGCGCCAGCCACAGCGGGTTGCTCGTGATGTCGTTGACGATGATCGTCCGGTAGTTGTACATCACGAACCCGGCCAGCCCGTCTTCGAGCACGAGCTGTATGGACGGCAGCGGGTCGCGGTCGCCCCCACCCAGGGCATACGCCGCCAGCACCTGCCTGTCCTTGAGAGCGATGATGCTCGCGTATGGCGTACCCAGCGCCTCGGCGGCGGCATTCAAGACGCGCTTGAGCACCTCCGACGAGCTGAGGTCGGCATTTAGCTCGTGCGCTAACCGGTCCAACAACGCAAGGCGCAGCGTCTGGCTCAGACGCGACTGAAGTCCATTCATAATCCCCGCCTCCCTGGCACACTCACACCCCAGTATCGAGTCCAGGTTTACAGCGCTAACCTATCAGGTTTTGATGGGCGGCTCCAAATAGCGAACCGGAGCCGGTTCCAGGCATTCGCGCACACCACCGATGATCCAGTCCCGCGCGGCGCGATCGCGCTGGAAATCGACGCCGTCGGTCGGGACGATCAGCACCGGGCAGCTCGTCCACCGCTCGATCCACGCTTCGTACAGGGCATTGAGCTGGTGCAGGTAGGCCGGCGAAATCTCGCGCTCGAAGTCGCGCCCGCGCAGCCGGATCCGCGACAGCAGCGTGTCGACGCTCCCCTTCAGGTAGACCAGCAGATCCGGCGGCGGCAGGAAGGCGCGAATGCCTTCATACAGGTCATGATAGGCCTGGTAGTCACGCTCGGACATCTGCCCCTGCATGTACAGGTTATGCGCGAAGATCTCGGCATCTTCGTAGACGCTGCGGTCCTGCACCACCGAGCCGGGATGATCGACGAGCTGGCGATGGTGCTGCAGCCGGCGCGACAGGAAAAACACCTGCGAGTGAAAGCTCCAGCGGGTCATGTCCGAATAGAAATCGGCCAGGTAGGGGTTTTCGTCCACGGCCTCGTAGAATGGCTTCCAGCCGAACGCCTCGGCCAGGATGCCGGTCAGCGTCGATTTTCCAATGCCGATGTTGCCGGCAATCGCGACGAATTTCTTCTCCGGATTCGGAAGCTGGATCATGCCTGGTCGCTTTCTGAGGGAGCGGGCGGGTGCCACTTGCGCCCCTCGTTCGCCTGCATCTTCTGCAGATACGCCTCTTCCAGATCGATGCCGGCATAGTTCGCCAGCTTGAGCACATACGCCAGCACGTCGGCCAGTTCTTCGCGGATGGCGGGCAGCGTTTCGTCCGGCCCGCCGGTCGATTGGGCGATCCATCGCTGCGCGAACGCCTTCGCCAGCTCGCCGATCTCCTCTTGCAGCCGCATAAAATTGAAATACAAGTCGGTCGGGAAGCGCTTGTCGTCGTCCAGCCGCCGGTGAAACTGCTGGAAATCGGCCAGGCGGCGCGACGTGCCCTCCAGCGCGGCGGGGGCCGGTTTCGGCTCAGCCAGCGGCGCCTGCCCGTGATCCAGGCCCGGCAGCGCGGGCTGGCGCGGCCCCTCCCCCAGCGCGCCGCGAATCCGGTCGAAGATCGCGTCACGGTTGGCCTCGTCCCGCACGAAGTCGACCTCGTTGGTGTCGATGACCAGCACAGGCGCTGCCGCGTACGCGCCGAAAAAGGTGTCGTAGGCCACGCGCAGGCTGTCGATGTATTGCGGGTCCATGTTGCGCTCGTAAGGGCGGTCGCGGGCCGTGATGCGGTTCATCAGCGTCGCCGTGTCCGCCTTGAGAAACACGACCAGGTCCGGCAGCGGCACGTTTTCGGCCAGCGCTTCCTGCACGCTGTAATACGTCGCCAGCTCGTCGCCGGAGAGGTTCACCTGGGCGAACAGGCGATCCTTGTCGAACATGTAATCGCTGATCAGCGGGCGCGGGATCGTGGCGAGTTGGCGCTGCTGGTGGTAGCGGCTGAGCAGAAAGAAGATCTGGGTCTGGAAGGCGTAGCGCGCCCGGTCGGTGTAAAAATCGGTCAGAAACGGGTTCTCTTCGAACACCTCCAGCACCAACTGGGCGCCGATCTCTTTCTGAAACATGCGGGCCAGCGTCGTCTTGCCCACGCCAATCACGCCTTCGACTGCGATATACGCTTGCGTTGTATGCATTTGAACTGTCCAGACACCAAGAACCACCCAGCGGAGAGCATGTCTCTGGCCCAGTATACGTCTCGACGCCCGGAATGTCCACTTGGCACCCCGGTCCACCGCGCCCGGCGTACCGGAGTCCTACATCCAGCCCGGTTATTTGCGCTAGAATCACGTCACGAAAACGATCCGAAAGGCAGATCCATGCGACGACTTACTGCGTCCGGCATCGTGCTGATCAGCCTGCTGGCGGCGGCCTGCACCCTGACCGCCGGCCCAGCGAGCGACGCCCCGGCGAGCACATCCACCATCCCCCAGGTTATCGATACGCCGGCGCCCGCGGCTACCGCTCCCGCGCCGGGAACGCCCTTTGCCACCCTGGAATCCGACACCGGCCCGTATACCGACCAGGTCGCGCTGCTCGACGGCGTGTGCTTCGAATACCTGGCGATGCTCAGCGGCAGCCAGTGGACCTGGACATCGCCGGGCGAGCTGGCGGCGTTCTACGACGAGGTGGATGAATCCGAGCTGTGTCCGGGGCTTGTGGCGCGCGGCGCGTTCGACTTCGCAGAGTCCGCGCTGGTTGGCGCGGTCAACACGGCGACCGGCTGCGACGCGGCCCACCGCGTGATCGGCCTGGACGCGGGCACGCAAACGCTCCAACTGGCGTTCGACGTGGTGCCGGGCTGCGACTACGAGCTGGTCCAGCCGTTCCTGATCGCGGTGCCGCGCCCGCCGGACGGTGCCGCCATTCAGGTGGTTGTCATCGCGCCCGCCGGCCCGCCGTGAGTGGTCCGGCAGGGGAACCGGGCATATAATCGGGAGACGTGCGCCGCACCCTGCCGGAGTTGTGAGTATGCAAATCGCCTGCCATGCCTGGTCCTATAACGATCTTTCGCTCGAAGACGCGGTCGGCACCATCGCCCGGCTCGGCTTCCGGTTCATCGATCTGGGATCGGGCCCGCATCTCGACACCAACCGCGCGACCGCCTACCCCGAAGCGGAAGCCCAGACCATCCGCGATTTGCTGGATGAGTTCGACCTGACGCTGACCGATCTGTACCTCATGCTGCCGATGGTCAATTCGCCGGACCCGGCCCAGCGCGAGGTGCAGCTCACCCTGTTCGAGCGGCTGATCCCCTTCGCCGTCGCCCTGGGCACGCCCGGCATCACCGTCTCGCCGGGGGTGATCCACCAAGACGGGCCCGAGCACAGCCTGGCGCGCGCCATTCCGGCCCTGCTGCGGATGCTCCAGGCCGCCGAGGACACCGATCTGCGCGTTTCGTTCGAGCCGCACATGGATTCGGTCGCGCAGCGGCCCGAGCAGGCGCTGCTGCTGCTGGACGCGGTGCCCGGCCTGAGCGTGACGCTGGATTATGCCCATTTCGTCTGCCAGGGAATCGTGCGGCGCGAGGTCGAGCCGCTGATGGAGCACGTCGCGCACGTCCAGGTGCGGCAGGCCCGGCGTGGCAACCTGCAAACGCCCCACGACGAGGGCACGATGGACATCCCCCAACTGCTGCAGGACCTCCACGCGCTGGGCTACCGCGGCGCGCTGACCGTCGAATACATGACGACCTTCGGCTGGCACGGCATGAAGGCGATCAGCATCAGCAAAGAGACGGTCCGCACGCGGGACGCGCTCCGCGCCGCCCGCGCCCGGCTCGAAGCCGCCCCGGCCAGGCACTGAACGCCCCTTTCACGCCATCGAGACAGATCGGGTCACTCTGCGGGGCCGGAACGCGGGCGCTCCTCGGGCGGAATCCACGTGCCCACGCGGAACGAAACCGCGCCGGTGGCGACGCTGGTGCCGTCGTCCAGATCGATCACGGCGGTGATCTCGTGCTCGCCGGGGACCAGTGGCCACCAGTGATCGAACGGCGGCTGGTCAACCGTCGCCAGCAAATCGCCATCCAGCCAATAGGCGACGCGTTCCGCGTGGCTCGGCGCAGCGACGGCCAGCCGGATGCGCTGCTGGTCTTCCGGCAGCAGCGGCGTCAGCCGGAACACGGTATGCGGGTCCGGCGACAGCAGACGCGCCGGGATGCTCTCGCCCCCGGCGATGCGCGCGCCAACTGGCGGCTGCGGGATGCCCTGGCGGATCGCCCAGTCGCGCGCTTCAGGCGGCAGGATCAGGTAAACGCGCTCCTCGCGATCTTCGGGCGGCGTGGTCTCATCGGCCAGCAGGCCGGTCCGGCGGTCGAGCGTGAAGGGCTGGAAGAACGTGTCCGGCTCGGTGGGCACCGTCCCCTCGATGAACCACTCCCAGCGCGTCTTGGGGCAGTATTCGGTCGGCAGCAGGCCCGACAGCGCGCACACCTCGGCCCGAACCAGTCCTTCGGGCGCGGCGAATTCCAGCTCCGGCTGGCCCAGCAGCGCGCGCCGCATGAACTCGTGCCAGATCGGCCCCGCGCCGCTGATCCCGCTGACCTCGACCATCGGCGTATTGTCGGCATTGCCGACCCATACCCCGGCCACGAGGTTGGGTGTGTAGCCCACCGTCCAGTTGTCGCGAAAATCGGTGGTGGTGCCGGTCTTGGCCGCCGCCGGGCGCGCGATGTTGAGCGCGCTCGCCGGGCCGAACGACGGGATGCGCGCCTCGTTGTCGCTCAGGATGTCCGTGATCAGATACGCCACGCGCGGATCGATCACCGGGCTTTCGTGCTGCGGCGGCGTCCACTCGTACAGCACCTCGCCGTGACGATCGCGCACTTCGAGAATGTAGGCAGGGTCCACGCGATAGCCGCCGTTCGCCAGCGCGCCATAGGCCGCCGTCAGGTCGACCAGCCGCACCTCGCCGCCGCCCAGCGTGAGCGACAGGTCGAGCCGGCTGGTCGTCGTCAGCGTGTCGATCCCCAGCCGGGTCACCAGCCGCACGAGGCCATCCACCCCGATATGATCCAGCGCGACCACCGCCGGGATGTTGTACGACGACGCCAGCGCCTCGCGGATCAGCACCGGCCCGTGCTCGACCAGCCCGAAATTGGCGGGCGTGTAGCTCTCCAGCCGCCGCGTCACGAACGGCGTGCGGACGTCCAGGATCATGGTCGCGGGCGTCCACGGCTCCGCCGCCTGGGGATCGAACGCGACGGCATACGTGAACGGCTTGAGGGCCGATCCGGGCTGGCGGGGGGCCAGCGCCGCGTTCACCGCGCCGTCGATGCGCTCGTCGAAATAGTCGGGACTGCCCACCATCGCCAGCACCTGCCCCGTGTACGGATCCATCGCCACCAGGGCGGCGTTCTGCGCGTTGTGCGCCGGGGAGCCGGGCGCGGGCGTGTTGAGGCGTTCCAGGTGGCGCCGGACGGCTTCCTGGGCGGCGGTCTGCCAGTCGAGATCGAGCGACGTGACGACCTGCAAGCCGCCCGCGTAGAGCGCGTCCGCATAGTCACGCTGAAGCTGCGTCCACACCGCCGCGACGAAATGTGGCGCCTCGATGGGGAACGGCGTCGCGGCGAAGTCGAGCGCCTCGGCGTGGGCCCGGTCGGCCTGAGCCTGGGTGATGTATCCCTGTTTCGTCATCAGGTCGAGCACGACGCGCTGGCGGGCTTTGGCCGCTTCCGGATCGGTCAGCGGATTGGTGAGCGCCGGGGCCTGGGGCAGCCCAGCCAGCATGGCGCACTCGGCCAGCGTCAGGTCCGTCGCGCTCTTGCCAAAATAAGCCCGCGCCGCCGCCTCGATACCGTAGGCGAGGTTGCCGTAATACGTCTGGTTGAGGTACAGCGCCAGGATTTCGTCGCGCGAATAGCGCTGCGTCAGCTTGAGCGCCAGCACGCCCTCGCGCAGCTTGCGGCGGAGCGTCCGCTCGGCCCGCTGGTTGGGGTCCAGCAGCAGATTGCGCGCGACCTGCTGCGTGATCGTGCTGCCGCCCGCGACGACCTCCCCACCCTTGACGTTGATCCACGCCGCGCGGATCACGCCTTCCACGTCCACGCCGGGGTGGCGGAAGAAATTCGCGTCTTCGGTGGCAACCGTCGCCTGGATCATACAGTCCGGCAGGTCGTCCAGGCCGATCACGCGGTTGAGGCCGGTATCCGGGTCGGCGATCTGGTACAGCAGGCGGCCCTGGCGGTCAAAGATCTGCGTGCTGGGCAGGGCCAGCCCGTCGTCGAGCGCCTCCAGCCGGGGCAGACCAGCGAACAACCAGCGCTCCAGCGCCACGCCTCCCGCCACGGCGATCAGGCAAATCACGATCAGAACTTGCTGCCAGCGGGCGCGCCCGCCCCACAGCGTCCGAAAATGCCGCATACTCCACTCGCAGGAACGAACCTTCACAGTCCCATTGTAGGCAAATCGACCCGCCGCCGAACGTCAGGCGTCCGGCGCTTGCCCCACGCTTCGCCTGCGCGCCCTCACTCGTCCGCGGCGTCGACGTCCGGCCCGGTGATTTCCAGGTCACCGTGCGCCGGATCGTACTCCACGGGCCAGCCCACCATCTCGCCCGGCTGCGTCACGCCGAAATCGCGCGCGATATCCGCCCACAGCCCGGCGTCGATCTCCACACCGCGCAGGCCCATCCCCGTCTCGATGATCAGGGTGAGGCCCGCCCGGCCCTGCTCGACCCGCAAGATCGTCCCTTTGACCAGCATGAGCGCCTCCAACGCGGTCTTCGCCGCGCCTGATTTCCTGTTATAATTGCTTCCGCGTATCCTGCTCAGCATTTTAAAAACGCCTATGAAAGTCGAACGCCTGGTGCGGTGCAGCCGCGATCTGCTGGGGCTGGACTTGGGCCCCGACACGCAGCGCGCCTTCAGCCTCTACGCCGACGAGTTGCTGGCGTGGAACCAAACCACAAACCTGACGGCTATCACCGCGCCGGAAGATATCGAGATGCGCCACTTTCTGGATTCGCTCTCGGTGTCGCTGGCGATCGCGCTGACGCCCAACCTGCGCGTGATCGACGTGGGCACCGGCGCCGGGTTTCCCGGCCTGCCGCTGCGGCTCGCCTTCCCCCACATCGAGCTCACCCTGTTGGAAGCCACGGCCAAAAAAACCGCCTTCCTGGAGCACATCGTCGATCATCTCAAGCTGGCGAACGTGCGCGTCATCAACGCCCGCGCCGAGGAAGCCGGCCAGGACCCGGCCAGCCGCGAAAAATACGACCTCGTGCTGGCGCGCGCGGTCGCCCAGATGCCCACCCTGGGCGAATACCTGCTGCCCCTGTGCCGGGTCGGCGGGCGGTGCGTGGCGCTGAAGGGCGAGAACGCCGTCGCCGAAGCCCAACAGGCCGAAAACGCGCTGCGGATTCTGGGCGGGCACGTCGAGAAGGTGATCCCGGTCGAGCTTCCGCAGGTAGCCGAGACGCATTACCTGGTGGTCGTCCAGAAGATCGCCGCCACCCCGCCCCAGTACCCGCGCCGCCCAGGGATCCCCACCAAGCGCCCGCTGTAACGCGCCCCGGCTCACGACGACGCCGGCGACACGGTCACGATCTGTCCCTGGCGCACTTCCCATCGCGTGGCCCGTTGCAAGAACTCCGCGGTGAAGATTTCCGGCTCGGTCGTGGTCAGCAACACCTGGTTGGCGCCGTCGATGCGATCCAGCAGGTAGGCCCGCCGCGCGGCGTCCAACTCCGCGATCACTTCGTCGAGCAGCAGGATCGGCCACTCGCCCACCACGTCGCGCATCCATTCCAGCTCGGCCAGCTTGAGCGCCATCACCGCCGTACGAGTCTGCCCGCGCGAGCCGTACAGGCCCAGGTCGTGCCCGTTGAACATCAGGCGAAGCTCGTCGCGCTGGGGGCCGATCAACGTCATGCCGCGCGCGATCTCCTCGCCGACCGTCTCGCCCAGCCGCTCGCGGAACTGCCCGGCGATGGTCGCAGCGTCGAGCTGCCGGTTCAGGTCCAGCCCCAGGACGTCGAATGACAACTGCCCGGTGTTGTTCGCCGTGGGCATGAAGCCGGGCTGGTAACATAGCTCGAGGTCTTCCTCGTTCCCGGATAGGTCGCGGTGGATCTGGCGCGCCTTCACTTCCAGCTCGCGCAGCAGCCGCTGGCGCCCCGCCACCAGCACCGCGCCGGACTCGGTCAGTTGGTCGTCCCAAAACGCGAGTTCGTCGGGCGAGCCGTCGCTCTCGGCGATGCGCCGCAGCAGGGCGTTGCGCTGAGTCAGCACCTTGTCGAACGTCGCCAGCGCCTGGCAGTATTCCGCGTCGGTCTGGCACAGTGTCACGTTCATATAGCGCCGCCGCTCGGAAGGCGCGCCTTCGATCAGCGCCATATCCTGCGGCAGAAACATCACAACGTTGATCTGGCCGATCAGGTCCATCACGCGGCGCGACACTCCATTGACGCGGATCTCTTTGTTCAGGCGCGCCCCGTTCAGGCCGCCGTTGGCCTCGGTGAGCGTAATCTCGATCCGGTTGAGCGCCCGGCTGGTCGTGACGACCTCCGCGCCGATCTTGGCGAACGGCAGCAGGTCCTGATCGGCGTTCCAGTTGATCAACTGCCGGTCGGACGTCGTATAAGGCGAGCGCGACGTCGCGAGGTAATAGATCGCTTCGAGCAAGCTGGTCTTGCCCTGGGCATTGGCGCCGTGCAGCAGGATCGGGCCTTCCGGCAGGGAGATTTCCAGCCGAGCGTAGTTGCGGAAATTTTGCAGAGAGAGATGTTCAATGCGCATAAGTGAGGTAGCCGGGCCTGCGTCCAGAATAGTCCAACACCGCTAAGTATAACGCTCCTGGCGGGCCGTTCCCAACCGGGTTAGACATCCAGCAGCAGCGGCATGCCCAGGCCAAAGGCCACGTGTAGCGCGTGAAGGTACGTCTTCAGTGCCGCGATGGTTTCGTCGTCGCCCGGCACGTGCCGGGGCCGGAACGGGATGTTCGCGGCAATCCACTCCGCGGATGGCGCCAGCCCCAGCTGCATAATCTGGTCGGCATCGAGGTCCTGCGAAATCGCACCGCTGAACTGGAGCAGCATCGAGCCGTGCGCCGGTTGGATCGGGCCGGACAGGAAGAAAATCTCGAACACCTGATCGCCCGTGATGACGATGCCGTCGATGTCGCGCTCCAGCGGGTGAACGTTCTCCAGAAAGATACCTTCCTGGGCGCGCAGCCGGGCGGCAGCCTCGCCGGTATACCCCAGCTCGAAGATCGCCTTTTGCAGCAGCACGAACGGCAGCGGGTGATCGTTGCCCGGCAGTTGGTCGAGCAGCCAGCGCTCGCCCCGGCTCGACAGCGGATAGTTGATGCTGCCCACGCAGCCGAACGGAACCCCGGCGCGGTTGGCCGGGCACCCCTCACAGGCCGGCTCCCAGGGTGTCAGGGCTTCGGCGGCGTCGAGCAGGTCCTGCACGACGATGATCTCGACGTCTTCGCCGCCATCCGCCGAGCGCCGGACCATCTCGAAGCCCATCTCCGACGGGGGCCGGTGATCGCCGTTGTCCCGGTACAGGTCGATGATCGCGTGCGCCCGCTCGCGCCCTTTCAGATAGCCCATCAGCCCTTCGACGGTCAGGGCGCGCTTCGGCTCGCAGTCGTAATGAATGATGTAGTCGATACCCACAACTCACCCCCAAAGAAGACCGCCCCACGACCAGACGGCGCAGGGCGGTACGCAGTTCTCACGAATCACGCGGCTGGCGCGGTCAGCGGATCGGCAGGTCGCTCACGCGCCCTTCGAACAGCCGCACGTAGGCCGCGTTCACCCAGCCTTGCGTCCCCTCGAACGTGATGAGGTACCACGCGCCGTTCGTGTTGCGCCCCTCGATCACCATCTCGGTGTCCGCCGGAACCGTGCCCAGCATGTCACCGCGCAGGCTGGCGGCATTGCGCAGGTTGAGGTTGTTGAGCGCGCGACCGCGCACGGTCACCGGCTCCCCGGCCTCGTCTTCCGGCACGAACACGCTGCCCGGCGGGGGCGGCGGCACGATCTCGTTGCTCACCAGCAGGTCGCGCACCTTGCCATCCAGCAGCCGGACGTAGAGCGCGCTCACCCAGCCGCGGATACCCTGGTACTCCACCAAGTACCACGCGCCGTTGCGATTGCGCGCCTGGACGGTCACCTCGGCGCCCTGCGGAACCGACGCGATCACCTCTGCCGCGTAAGCCGACGGGCCGTCACGCAGGTTGAGCGTATCGGTCGCCTGGCCGCGCAGGGTTATGAAGCTCTCGCCTTCCGGCGGGACCGCAGCCGGTGGAGCCACCCCGACCTCGATGCGCGGGATGTGGTCCACAAAATCGGGCTGGCCGCCGCCGGTGGTGTCCTCGTTCATGGCCGGGTCCGAGCTGTACAGGTAGACCCAGTCGTTGGTCACCCAGCCGGTCCGCGTTTCGTCCAGCTCGATCAGCAGCCACGACAGGTCGGCCACGCCACCCAGAACCCGGTAATCGTCGGGATAGAAAATCTGCGCAATGGTCGGGTTGCCCAGGCCGGGGCCGGTGCGGACGTTCACGTTATCCGCCGTCACAGCCGCCCAGACGGGGATTGCCGGGCGCGCGGGCTGAGCGGGCGTGCCGCTCGTTTCCTCGTCGCCGCCGAGCAGCTCAGGGGGCAGCGTGCGCTTCTGCCAGTACAGCTTGATCCGGGCGTTTCCACCGGGATCGTAGTATTCGACGCGCAAGACGTGCGCGCCTTCGGTCAGCTCGTACAGGTCGGCGCGGTATTCCTTGTAGGTGTTGCTCGGATTATTCCACGCCTCGATGATCTGCGTGTCGTCAACCCACATCCGCACGCCACCGTTGGCGCCCAGCACGAACTGCCACCAGCCCGACTGGTTGAACTGCACGGGCGCGGTCCACCGCGCGCTGAACGCATCATCCGGGATTCCGTCAGCCGGCGAGCCGGTCTGCCAGTCGAATTCGACCTTGAAATCCTGGCGCGTCACCGTGGGGCTGCCGGCCAGGTCGGGAGTATTCCAGTATTCGCCCTTCCAATCGGCAGCATCGCCGATCGCGTCGGGCGTGTCCGCGCCGCCGGGGTTGGTCGTCGCGCCACCGGGGCCGGTCCACGACGCTTCGATCCGGGCAACGCCGGACGCCTCGAAGTATTCGATCCGCAGGTCGTGGTTGCCGGCGGTAAGTTGATCGACGCTCACCTCATACACGGCAAAGCCTTCGGGCGATCCCTGCCATTTATCGATGATCTGGAGCGTATCGATCCACATGCGGACGCCGTCATCGACGCCGACGCGGAATGTCCACGTGCCAGAGGTGGGGAAGAAAACCGTCTTGGTCCAGCGGGCGCTGAAGTTGTCGACCGGCACACCCTCACCGGGCGACCCGGTTCCCCAGTTGAAGTTCACCTGATCGTCCACGCGCGTGAGCACCGGTGAACCCGACAGGCTCTGGTTGTTATAATATTCGGCGTTCCACTGCGTGCCCGGGTTGGCTTCTGCCACCTGGGGGGCCGGCAGATCGGGCACGCCGAGGCCAAGCAGAACCACGGTCATCACGACAACAAGGCCACATATGGTCAGTTTTCGCATCACACTTATTCCCTGAATGTTAACCTTCAACAGTACATGCCCCCGAATTATAGAAAGTGGATCCCCATCTCGCAAACTCTGTTTGCCTGACGCTTTCATGACGAGGGACGCGCCGCCATCTCCAGGGCTTCGATCGCCTGCTCGGCGGCGCGCTGCCACGTGAAGCGCCCGGCCTGCACGAATCCCCTGGCGATCAGGCTGTCGCGCAGCGCGCTGTCCGCCACGATCTGCTCGATCCCCGCCGCGATGGCCCCCACGTCGCGCGGATTGACGAGCAGCGCCGCCGGGCCGGCCACTTCGGGCAGCGACGACGTCGCGCTGGTGATCACCGGCGTGCCACAGCGCATCGCCTCCAGCACCGGGAAGCCAAAGCCCTCGTGCAGCGTCGGGAAGACCAGCGCCTCGGCCCCGCTGTACAGGGCCGCGACGTCGGCATCGTCGACGTAGCCGGGCAGCACGACGCCGTGCACGCCTTCGGTCCAGCGCGGATCGTAGAGCCAGCCCTGCGGCCCGGCCAGCACCAGCCCGACGTCCGTCCCGCCTTGCGCGGCCCGCCAGCGCCCGTATGCCTGGACGATGCGCGCGATGTTCTTGCGCGGTTGGAGCGTTCCCACGAACAGCAGGTAGCGCCCCGGCAGCCCATAGCGGGCGCGCACTGCCGCCAGCACAGCCGGATCGCGCACCGGGGCGAGCGCCTCGTCCACGCCGGGATAGACCAGGGTAATTTTGCTGTCGGGGATGTGATAATGCGCCGCGATGTCGTTGGCCGTCGCCAGCGAGTCGGCCAGGATGCGCGTCGCGCGCCGGACGTTGTGCCGGGTGGACCAGTCGAGATAGCGCCGCGAGAGGCCCGGATGCGCGCCGGGGAAGTACACGTAACCCAGGTCGTGCACCGTCACCACGGCGGGGCCGGGAAACGACACCGGCAGCACGTGCGACGGCACGAACGTCACGTCGGGCCGGTCGCGCCACAGCGCCGCCGCAAACCGGACGTGCGTCCACAGCCGGGGCCAGGGGATCACGCGCTGGTCCGCATCGGGAAACAGGTCGCCGGGCGGCTGGTCGCGAAAATACAACACCAGCCGGTGCGGCGTGTCCAGCGCCAGCATCGCCCGGATGAGCTGCAGCGCGTAATTCTCGGTGCCGGTCCGCTGCGCGGTGGTGGTCCGGCTGGCGTCCACCGCAATCGTCAGCGGGCGCATGTCAGGGCGATCCTGCCCGGCGGCGAAACACCAGCGGCAGCAAACCAATCCCGATCACCGACGACAACAGCGGCCAGTAGTCGGCCACGTCGTCGAGCACATCCTGCTCGATGGTTCCCTGGGTGACCAGAAACGCAACCGCACTCATGACCAGGATCGTGAGCCCAAGTAACAGCAGGCGCGCGTCGTGCAGGCGCTCGAACAGGTAGGTAACCACCAGCGCCAACCCCAGCGAAACCAGCAGCAGCGGCCACCACTCGGTGGCCTCCGGCTCGCCCTCGATCCCCAGCATCACCAGCGCGATCGATCCGGCAGCCAGCCAGATCCAGAACCCGAAAAACAGCAGGCCGCGCTCGCGCCGCCCAAACACGATGGCGTGAAAGATGAACGTGAAGCCCACCACCAGCACCGCGATCGCGCCCAGCGTGAGGGTAGAATAGTCCGGTAGGTCGCGGACGTCGCGCTCGCGGGCGATCAAATAGGCGCCCAGCGCGATGGCGAACAACGCCAGCGGCAGCGTGCCGATCTGCATCCGGAGACGCCGCCGGAAGCTCTGGGCGCGCGGCTGGCGCAGGCGCTCCGTTTCATCGACGGGCGCCATCTCGCGCTCGTCAGGCTGCTCGTCGTACTCATCACCGGCGGGCTCCTCCGGCGGAAGCTCGTCCGCCGGCTCGAACGGCGCCTCCTCGCCAGCCTCATCCGCCTCGCCCGGTTCGTCGAAGTCGTCGAATTCATCCGGCTCCGCAGCGTCGAGAGCATCCAGCGCCGCGTCGAAGGCTTCTTCCGAAACCAGCTCATCACTGCCCAGGGACTCGGCATCAGACTCCCATTCCTGGGGTTGATCCTCGTCCGACCACTGCTCGCGATCATCGGCCATAGGTATATCCTCCGCCCCTTATTTTAGCGGTCCCCTGCCCGAAAGCAACACTGGCCCAAACCCCACACAGCGGGGTACAATGCGGACTGTATCGTGATTTTCAGAGCAAAGGCAATCGTCCGGCCAACATGACCGCCCAAGCCGAAGCCCACCCGCGAGTCACTATTCTGGGCGTGCCCATCGACCCGGTGACGTTCGACCAGATGCTCGACCGCATCGCGGCGTGGATCGCGGCAGGCGACAGCCTCCACCAGATTTGCACCGTCAGCCCCGAATTCGTCATGATCGCTCAGGACAACCCGGAGTTCATGCGCGTCCTTCGCACGGCGGATCTGTGCGTGGCGGACGGCGTCGGGCTGTTGTTCGCGGCGCGTTATCTGGGTCATCGCCTGCCAGAGCGCGTCACCGGGTCCGACGGCACGCCGTTGATCGCCCAACGCGCCGCACGCGAGGGCTGGTCGCTGTTCCTGCTGGGCGCGGGCCCCGGCGTGGCCGAACGCGCCGCCGACCGCCTGATCCGGCAGAATCCGGGCCTGCGCGTGGTGGGCACGTGGGCGGGCAGCCCGGCCCCGGAAGAAGAAGACGAGATCGTCGCGCGCGTCAACGCTGCCGGCGCGGATATCCTGCTCGTCGCCTACGGCGCGCCGCGCCAGGACCTCTGGATCGCGCGGAACCGCGACCGGCTCGACGTCAGCGTGGCGATCGGCGTGGGCGGCTCGCTCGATTTCGTCGCGGGCGTGGTGCCGCGGGCGCCGCGCTGGATGCGCCGGCTGGCGCTGGAATGGCTGTTCCGGCTGATGCGCCAGCCGTGGCGCTGGCGGCGAATGCTGCGCCTGCCCCGGTTCGTGTGGGCCGTGCTCCGCCATCGCGAGCGCGCGATCGCCCAGGAGGGAGAACCATCGTGACCATCTACGTCGATGTGTCCGCTGCCGTCAACAGCCGGGCCGGGCTGGGGCGCTATGCGCGGTCGCTGGCCCAGGCGTTGATCGGCGAAATGGACGCGCCCCCTACCCTGTTCTACAACCGGACCGACCAGGCGCAGGACATCCCCGAATGGTCGAACGTCCCGCGCCGCTCGATCCGGATCGGCTACAAACCCTGGCGCTTGATGATCTGGCAGGCGCAGGTCTTCCGGATCGCGTTCAACCGGCTGGTGCCGGGTGCGCGCCTGTTCCACGCCACGGAACACCTGCTGCTGCCGCTGCGCGACGTGCCCACCGTCATGACCGTGCACGACCTGATCTTCAAGCTGTTTCCGCAGCACCACAAGAAGTTGAACTACTGGTTCCTGAATGCCGCTATGCCGCTGTTCGTGCGCCGGGCGGACGCGATCATCGTCGTGTCGCAGGCCACCAAGAACGACCTGATCCGCCACTATGGCACGCCCGACAACAAGATCACCGTCGTTCACGAGGCCGCCGCACCCCATTTCCGCGTCCCGCCGGACTCGGAGGTCACGCGCGTGCGGGCCATCTACGACCTGCCGGACCGTTTCCTGCTGGCGGTGGGAACCATCGAGCCGCGCAAGAACCTGACCCGGCTGGCCGAGAGCCTGGCCCGGCTGCGCAAGGATTACCGCGATCTCCAGTTGATCGTGGTCGGCGCCAAGGGCTGGTTGTACGATGACTTCTTCGCCCGCCTGGAGGAATTGGGCGTTCAGGATGCCGTGCGGCTGTTGGGGTACGTGCCGGACGCCGACCTCCCGGCGATCTTCCGCGCGGCGACGGTGTACGTGATGGCGTCGCTCTACGAAGGCGCGGGCCTGCCCGTGCTGGAGGCGATGGCGTGCGGCGCGCCGGTGGTCAGCAGCCGCGAATCGAGCATGCCCGAGCTGGGCGCCGACGTGGCCCGCTACTTCAATCCGTACGACGTCAACCACATGACGGACGTAATCGGGATGGTGCTGGACGACCCGCTGCTGCGCGACGAGATGGCCGCCGCCGGGCCGGAACGCGCCGCGCGATTCTCGTGGCAGCGCGCCGCCCGCGAGACGCTGTCCGTTTATAGGGGCATCATGCAGCCATGACCGCAGGAGAGATTGCGATGCGCGTGCGCGACGTCATGACCGCCGATCCCGTGACCGTCCGGCCCGGCGACACGCTGCGAACCGTGCAGGACCGGATGAGCGCGCACGAGTGCCGCCGCCTGCCGGTGGTGGACCTGGCGGGACAGTTATGCGGGATCATCACCGACCGGGATGTGCGGCTCGCCCTCAACTCGCCGCTGGTGATGCGCGAGCGCTGGCAGGACGACATGCTGCTCGATCATACGCTGGTCGACGCCTGCATGACGCCCGACCCGGTCACGACAGCGCCCGACGCGTCCGTATCTGGAGCAATCGATTTGCTGCTCCGGCACAAGATCAGCGGCCTGCCCGTGCTGGACGGCGACCGGCTGGTGGGGATCGTCACGGTGACCGACCTGCTACGCGCGCTGGCCCGCCTGCTCCAACCGGGCGAGGCGTAACGTCACCAGTCTTCTTCGTCTTCGAGCGTCCACTCGTCGAGCGCGGCCACCGGCAGCGTGAAGGCGAAGATGGCCCCGCCACGCGGATTGTCCTCGATCCAGATCCGCCCGCCATGCGCCTCAACCGCCATTCGGCAGAAGGTGAGTCCCAGGCCGGTGCCGCGCCGCCGCCCCCGCTGGCCGTCCAACTGGGCGAAACGGTCGAACAGGCGCGTTTTGTGCTCGTCGGGAACGCCCGGGCCGGTGTCCGCCACGTCGATCCGGACGAAGCCACCGGCGGCGCCCCCCGTGCCGGGCGCGTGCGCGCGGATCACGACGCTGCCGCCGGTGGGCGTGTACTTGAGCGCGTTGTCCACCAGGTTGAGCAGGATTCGCTCCGCCTTTTCGACGTCGGCCTTCAGCAGCGGCAGGCCGGGCGGAATGTCGGTGGACAGCGTGATGTCCAGCTCGCCCGCCAGCGGCGCCAGGTCGTCCAGCACAGCGGCGCACGGCTCGCGGAGATCGACCGGGCCGTATTCCAGCACGATCGCGCCCGTCTCCATCTTGGAGATATCCAACAGCGAATCGACCAGGTTCAGCATCTTGCGCACGGCGCGCGAGGCCATCTCGGTCGTTCGCTCGATCACCTGCGCCACGGACTCATCGGGCGGCGCCACCTCGCCCAGCAGCTTGAGGCTGGTCATCACGGCAGTCAGAGGCCCGCGCAGGTCGTGCACGATCATGCTGGACAATTCCTGGCGGGCTTGCGCCAGGCTGTACGCTTCCGTCACGTCGGTGAACACCATCAGCAGGCCCACGACGCGGCCCGCCTGGTCGCGCACCGGGGCATCCGTCCGGTCGATGAACCGGCGCCCCGGCGCGACGATCTCGTACGTGACGCGGGCGGCGGCTCCCCCCGGCTCCCACTCACCCGCCGCCAGCCCCTCGACGATGGCGGCCAGCTCGTCCGGAGCCAGCCCCAGCCGTTCGGCCAGGGATAGCGCGCGATCCTCGATCAGGTCCACGACCGGGCGCTGGCCGATCGCCGCCGGGTCCAGGCCCAACAGCGGCTCGACCTGGGGATTGGTGAGTGTGATCCGCCCGCTGGCATCGATCAGGATCAGGCCCTCGCGCATGCTGTCCAGGATGATCACGAGCCGGTCGCGCGCTTCCTGAATGCGGTGGAACAGGCGCACGTTGTCGATGGCGATGTGGGCCTGGGTGCCAAGCTGCGAGACGAACGACACGTCATCCTGGTTGTATTCGCCCGCCCGCTCGCTGCCGAGCACAATCGCTCCCAGGACGGCATCGCCCCGCTTGACCGGCACAGCCAAATGCGACCGCGTCCGGTCGGTCAGCGCAGGATCGCGGTCGGTGGGCGACTCGCCGGCGATCACCAGCGGCTCGCCCGCCAGGACCATTTGCGCCAGAGTACCGGCACCAGCGGCTCCGTCCGGCGCGGCGAGATCGAGCCCGCGCTGCGTCACGATCTGCAGCGCATCCCCCACGCGAAGCAGCAGCGCCCCGGCAGCGGATTCGGTCGCCTCCATGGCGCGGCCCAGCATGATCTCGTAGATCGAGTCCAGGCTGAGCGTCGAAGCCAGATCGCGGCTGACGACGGCCAGCGTCGAAAGCTGTTCGACGCGGCGCTGCAGCGCTTCGTCGGTGCGCGTGTAGAGCCGCGCGTTGCTGATCGCGAGCGCCGCCAGGTTGGCGAAGTTGCGGAACAACTCGATTTCCTCGGCGGCGAACTGGCGGGGCTCGTCGTAATACAGCGCCAGGATGCCGAGCAGATCGTCGCCCTTCGCCAGCAGCAGCTCGACCCACGCCCGCTTGCGCTCGCGGTCGAGCCAGGGGCGCAGCGGCGCGGCGCGGCGATCTACCTGGCTGTTGGTCACGATCACCGGCTGGCGGCGGCGCGTGCCATCTTCCAGCGCGGCGAGCATCGGCTCCGGCGGCTCGACGGTGAACGCGTCGCTCAACCCGCTGTGCCGGGCGAGCATCAGGGTGCGCCGAGCGTCGTCCCACCACACGTAAACGGCGACTGCGTCGCACCCGGCCACAGCCTCGGCGGACGATCTCACGAAATCGAGAATCTGGCGCAGGTCGAGCGTGCCGCCGAGGATCGTCGCCACGTTGTTGAGCAGCGCGAGCTGCATCGACCGGTCGCGCGCCTGCCCGTACAGGCTCGAATTGTCGATCGCGATCTCGGCCTGGGCCGCGATGAGGCTGAGCAGGTGCAGGTCATCGGGCGAGAAGCGCTGCCAGGGGCTGGTCGAATAAACGACCATGCAGCCCAGCGGTCGATCGGGCGCCAGCAGCGGCACCCCCAGCCAGGAATAGGCCGGGACCTGGGGCGGTGTCAAGCCCAGGGCGCGCGCCCGCCTCGGCACGTTATCGACCAGCAGCAGCGGCTTTCGCTCGTGGATGACGTGCTCGATCAGGCCGCGCTGCGTTTCGCGTGGGGGCAGTGGGTGGGGACGCCCGCCCGCGACGTTATGCGGGAAAAACAGCATGTCGCGGCTGGGATCGACCAGCGCCACCGTGAAGTTGTTCACGCGCAGCACGTCGTGAAGCTGGCGATAGATCACGTCCAGCAAAGCGGGCAGGTCCATGTTGGCGTGCATGGCCTGGCTGACCGCCGATAGCGACGACAGCGCGAGCACCTGCTGGCGATAGCGGGCCTGCCCCTGGCTGATCACGTACACGCCCGCCACAGCGCCCAGCAGCCCGGCGATGGTGAGGCCGAACGCGAGCGGCGACAGCGCGTGATAGGCGACCGGCCCCAGGGCGGCAAACGGTAGCGGCAGCAGAATCATGCCGGACAGAGTCTGCCAGGGCTGGTCCCCACCAGGGTGCGCACCGCGCGATCGGGCAGGCGCCTGCCAGACGAGCAGCCCCAGGTAAACCGCGAGGAACACGGCCACCAGCGCCGCCAGGGGCAAGATGTCGGCGTTGTCCAGGCGGTCGAGCGGGAGAAGACGCCCGTCGAACAAGTCGTAAACCAGCCCGCCCAGGTACAGGGCGAGCACGATGCGCGCCGTTTGGGTGACGGCGCTGCGCAGGATAGGCGCGTTCTGGCGGCGGGGGCGGGACGCCCAAGGCGCGCGCAAGCTCCAGATCACGACGCCGGCAACCGAGCCGAGCGCCGCGCTCCACAGCGCCGCCGGCGCGCCGCCGCCCGTCCCCAGCGTGAGGAAGGCCATCAGGGCCCCGGTCGGCGCGGGCGAGATCAACCCCTCGGTCAGCACGGTGCCGAGGTTGAACAACAGCGCGATCAGCGCCGCGAAGAACACCGCCGCGTGAAGGTCGAACGCCCCCCCAGCCGGCACATTCGCCGCCAGCACTGCGACCGCCAGGGCCGCCGGCAGCACCACACTGGCAGCGTTTTTCATCCGGGTCATTCCCGCATCCCTCACCGGCACCCCATTCAAAGCTGTGCCAGTATTATGGTTCAACCGCCGCCAATGGCAAAGTGAAACAAAACGCCGCCCCGCCTTCCGGCCCATCTTCGACCCAGATCCGGCCCCCGTGCGCCTCGACTGCCAACTGGCAGAACGTCAGGCCCAGGCCGGTGCCCTTGTGCCCGCGCAGCGCCTCGCGCTCGAGCTGGGCGAACTTCTCGAAGACCCGGCTGCGCGCGTCCGGCGGGATGCCCGGCCCGGTGTCCACCACGCGGATCAGCGCGTGCTGCCCGTCATCCGACCGCGCTGCCTCGATCCGGATCTCGCCGCCGGCGGGCGTGTGGCGCAGCGCGTTGTCCAGCAGGTTGAGCAGAACCCGGTGGACCTTCTCATCGTCGAACCACACGGGCGGGAAGTCGTCCGGAATGCCGTTATGCAGCGCGATGTTGGCGCCCATCGCCAGGCTGAGCACGGACGTACAGGCGAAGTCGACCGCCTCGGCCAGCGACCGGCTCGCGCAGTCCAGCGTCAGCGAGTGCTGCTCCAGGCGCGAGATATCGAGCAGCGACTCGACCAGATTGAGCATATCCTCGGTGCTGTTGCGCGCCACGTGCAGCACGTCGGTGAAAACGCCGATGTCAAGCTCGTCTTCGGCCAACAGGTCCTCGAACATCACCAGGCTGCTGATGATCGACGTCAGCGGGTTGCGCAGGTCGTGGATCACCATGCTGGAGAACTGCTCGCGCAGCAGTTGCAGGGCGCGCTCGTCGCTGATGTCGCGCCACACGAGCAGCCAGCCTACCGGCTGGTTGTCGCGATCGAGCACGGGCGTGCCGGTTTCGTAGATACGGCGCACCTGGTCGCCGCACACCTGGTCGAACTGGCGCTGCGTGACCTGCAGGGGGTGCGCGCTCACGCTCCGAATGTAGGCCCGCAGGTCGCGCAGCGAATACCCGGTCAGGCGCTCCAGCCGCCGCATTCCGGCGCCGCGCAGCCAGACGGTGACGCTCTGGCCGAAGAAGGGCGTGAGCGAGATGCCGAGCATGGCTTCGGCGGCGGGATTGGCGCGCAGCAGCCGCCCACTGGCGTCGAACAGCAGCATGGCCTCGCGCGTCGAGTCCAGGATGGCCTGGAGCTGGTCGCGCCCGGCGCGAATCTGTTGGACCAGCCGGGTGTTTTCGATGGCAACGGCGGCCTGATTTGCCAGCACGTCCAGGGCCTGGATCTCGTTCTGGGTGAAATACACGGGGTCCGAAAACTCGACCAGCAGCGCCCCCATGACCTGCCCGGCCCGCTGGATCGGGATGCAGGCCAGCGCCTCGAATGGCTCGGACGGCAGATCGGGATAGGCCGGCAGCGTGAAAACCTCGGTCGAGTAGACCGGCTGCCCGCTCGCCACAACTTGCGCGGCCAGGGCCAGCCGGTCTTTGCCATGATGCGGAGCGCCCGCCGGCGGCCACGCGGCGGCGCATTCCAGATCGCGGCGGTCCGGGTGGCGCAGATAGAGGCTCACGCGGCGCGCACGCGTAATGTGCCCGGCGCGCTCGGCCACCGCGTCGACCACTGACGGCAGATCGAGCGCCGCCAGCAGGCGCAGCGACAGCGTCCGCAGGCTGACCAGCGTCTCGATCTGGCGGTGGCGCTCGTCGAACAGGCGCGCGTTTTCGATGGCGATCGCGGCGTGCTCGGCCAGCGTGGTCACGAACCGCACGTGCGACTCGGTGAACGCGTTCGGGCGCGGATCCTCGAACTCGAGCGCGCCGATCGCCCGGTCGTCGCGCACGATCGGGACGCACAGCGCGGACCGCATGCCCGGCGTGCGCGGGACCCCGTTGGGGACGGCGGTGGTATCGGCCAGGACAACCGGCTTGCGCGTGCCCAGCACCCGCCCCACAATGCCCTCGCCCACGCGCCCGCCTTGCGCGCCCGCGTACCGGTCCCCCTGAGCGTCCAGCCGGGCCACCACGGCGTAACGTTCGGCGTCGACGAGCAGCGCGCACCGCCCCAGCGTCGCGTCGATGGCCGACATGGTCGCGGCCAGGACGTCATACGCAATCGTCTGCACGTCGAGCGCCGCCGACATCCGGCGGGAAATGACCTCGATCGTGGACAGCTCGATGACGCGCTCTTGCAGGCTGGCGTCGGCGCGGCTGTAGCGCACCGCGTTGTGCAGAGCCGATGCCGCCTGGTGCGCGATCCCCTCGATCAGCCGGACCTCGCGGGACGTCAGAGGGGCGTCCGGGCCCTCCCACAGCGCGATCGCGCCGACCGGCCAGTCGTGCATGACGAGCGGGAACAGGTACAGCCCTGGGGGCAGGCCCGACTCTCGTGGGTCCGGATCGCCCGCCAGCGTCGTATCGAGCAGCTCGCCGCGCTCGGACAGCAGCCGCTCCGCGAGCGCCAGCCCGTCGCCGGGCGTGGCGGCCAGGACGCGCAGCGGTTCATCGCTCCCCCAGCCGAACAGCGCCGCCGCGCGCACGTTCACCGCATCGCTGACGCCTTCGACGACCGTCCGGGCGACGCTCTCCAGGTCCAGCGAGGCATTGAAGGCGCGAAACGCGGCGACCAATTTGTTCAGCTCGCCCGTCGCCACGCGTGACTCGTGGTACAACCGCGCGTTCCGGATCGCCACCGCCGCCTGGGCCGCCACGGTGGACAGCAGGTCACGGTCGGCTTCGCTATAGGCGTTTTCGCGCTCGCGGTGTTCCAGGGCCAGCGCGCCGATCACCTGATCCTGCACGATCAGCGGCACACCCAGAAACGACGCCGGCACCGTTCCTTCCGGCTGCAAGGCGCGCGCCCCCGCGCGGTCTTTGACCAGAATCGGGCGGCACTCGCGGATGGCCCGGTCGAGGAGATGTGGCCCCAGCCGGCGCTCGTCCCAGGTCTGTGGGCTGCCATCGACCACGATCAGGGGGAAGCTGACGCGCTCGCCGTTCTCGTCGTAAAACGCGATGGCGAACGTGGTCACCTCACACAGCGTCCGAACCTGGGTGTAAATCGTCTGGAGCAGGCGCTCGGGCGACAGATCGGAGGTGATCGCCTGGCTGATGCGGTTGAGCGTCGCCAGCTCGTCGAGCCGGCGCTGCATCGTCTGGCGTGACGCCCAGATGCGATAGGCGACGTGCAGGCCAGCCACGATCCCGAGGACGATCACGCCCAACGTGACCGGCTCGCCAGCATACGTGTGATAGAACAGCGCCAGCACGACCGCCAGCGGCAGCGGCAGCAGCCGGGACAGGGTCAGCCCGGCATCGGTGTGGGCGCCGGCAATCGCGCGGACACGCCCGCGGGCAACGGGGATGGCCCGCGCCAGGCTCACGACGTGCAGCGCGGTGAAATATCCCACGAACGACGCGCCCAGCGGAACCAGACTCGCGCGTGTCAGCGAGGCCAGCGGTACGTCGCCCCCCGCCCATCGGAACGCGCCCCAGGCCGCCAGCGCTGCGGCGCCGTACAGGCCGGTCAGCGCCAGCGCGTCCAGCGCATGGGCGCGCGCCGTTTCCAGGTCACGGCGGCGAATGAGCCGGATGGCGAAGACCAGCACCAACCCGAACAGAATGGCCGCCACCGCGCCGGACGGGCCCAGCGCCAACACGGCGCCCAAGACGGGAGCCGGTGAAAAATCGATCGCCCGGCTGGGGGACAGCTTCGCCGGCATCATCTGGAGCAGCGCAAACATGCCGCCCAGCATGATCAGTCCCCACCCCCACGATGCCCCGCGCGGCCATCCGTACGCCAGCCCCAGTATCACGGTGGCACTCGCCAGTCCGGCGTCGAACAAGACCTGGCGGCGCTGCCGCCCGCGGCGGGCTGAAAGGGTGTGAGGGCCAGCAAGCGGAAAGATCATTCACATATCACGTTGGCTGTGGACATCACGCAGAAACCGGAATTAAGCCTTTATCAATACTCTATCACACAACACACAAGCCAACAAACCAAACTGTCCGGCGAATCGCGCAGCAAACCGTTATAATAGATGAGGGAGGAGCACTATGACGACATTACCCGATTTCTACCATCCCGAGAGCGTCGGTGCGTTATACGTACCCGGTGTCGAAGCGGCCATCAGCCAGGGACAGGCCGCCGGCCTGTCCCCTGCCAGCGCCGACGAGCTGCGCACGATTCTGCTGCTGGTCGATCCGCAGGTGGATTTCATCCATGCCAACGGCGCGCTCAGCGTGCCCGGCGCCGTCGACGACACGCGCCGCACGATCGAATGGATCGTGCGCAACGCCGACCACATCACGGCCATCGCCGCCTCGCTCGACAGCCACACCCCCACCCAGATCTTTTACCCAACGTGGTGGGTCGACAGCGCCGGAAACCATCCGGAGCCGTTCACCGTCATCACGGCGGAGGACGTGGAACACGAGCGCTGGCGCCCGGTGTACGATCCGCGCTGGTCGCTGCACTACGTTCACGCGCTGGAGACGAAATCCAAGAAGGAACTGATGATCTGGCCGTACCACACCATGATCGGCACGCCCGGCCACTCGATCACGCCCGCGCTGTACGAGACGATCGCGTACCATTCGGCGGCGCGCCATTCGCAGCCGAACTTCCTGACCAAAGGCTCGATTCCCAAAACGGAACATTACTCGCTGTTGGAGCCGGAGGTCAAGGTCCACGACCACCCGCAAGGCAGTCTGAACCTCGGGTTCCTGCAGATGCTGAACGACTACGACCGGATCTACGTGGCGGGACAGGCGAAGAGTCACTGCGTGTTGGAGACGCTCACCTCGGCAGTGCGGCACTACGAGCAGCAGCCGGATGCGTTGGCGAAATGGCACGTCCTGATGGACTGCACCTCATCCGTCGCGCACCCGGAGATCGATTTCGACGCGATGGCGAACCGGGTCCTGGAGGAATACGCCGGCCTGGGGCTGCACCTCGTCCGCTCGACCGATCCCGTCGACTAGCGCTGCGCGACTTTCTCGACTACGAGCAGGTGCGACAGGCCAAAGACGCGCAAGGGCGTGCGCTCCAGGGCATACAGCACGGTGCGCAGCGCGCGCCCTAACCGCGGAAAGCGCCGCACGATGTTATCATAGCCCCCGAAGATCCGGGTGTGCGTCACGATTCGCACCGGCAGATCGTCGAACAGGCGGCGCACCCGCCGCGCCGTGTAGGTGCGCACGTGGGGCGCCAGCTTGTCCCGCCAGCGATCGGGCAGGTAGTTGATCAGGGGCGTGTTGCCGAAGTGGTATTGGCCGCGCCAGTAATGCCCGTGCTGCTCGACCGGGTACCAGCGGTTGGGGCAAAACAGGACGATCCGGCCACCTGGCTTGAGGGTCCGCACCATCTCGGCCACCGCCGCGCGATCGTCGGCCACGTGCTCGATCACCTCGTTGGACAGGATCGTGTCGAACAGGTCCGCCCGGTACGGCAGCGCCTCGGCGGCGGCGACCAGCGCGTGCGGCGTGTCCGCCTGGGCCTCTTTGACGCGCGCCACTTCCAGGTCGAACGCCTCGACGTGCGGGGAATAGTGCCGCCGGATCTGGCTGCTGTACGCGCCCACGCCGCAGCCCGCCTCGAGGATCACCGCGTCGTGCAACTTCGCCCACCGTGCGATCATGTGCAGGCGGCGATCCTGGCCGGACCGCCACACGTAACTCGGCTCGCCGCGCGCCGCGGCCAGCGTCGATGGCTGGTGGACGGTCATGGCGCCGGCTTGCCATCCGGACGCAGGCGCGCCATGAGGTACGAGTCGACGTATTGCCCATCGCGAAAGGCGTACTCGCGCAGCGTGCCCTCGCGCTCGAACCCGAACTTCTCGTAGAGCGCGATCGCCGGGGCATTGTCCGGAAACACTTCCAGCTCGATCCGGCTGATGGCGAGCCAGTTCTCGGCCAGGTCAATCGCCGCCGCCATCAACGCGTTACCTACCCCGCGCCCGTGAAAATCCGCGTGGACCATCATGCCCAGCGAGGCCACGTGCGCGCGGCGGCCCGTGTCCACGTGCAGCCCCAACAGCCCCACGACCTGCTCGTCGACGACGGCGACCAGTCCGTGCATGTCGGGCGGCTGGTTTTCGGTCCGCTCGCGGATGGCATCCCGCGACTTGTACGGCACTTGCAGCGTCCCGTAAATCACCTCGGGCGCGGCCTGGATCGCGGCGATGTCTTCCCAGTCGTCCGCCTCGACGCCCCGGATGGTGATGTCCAGCCTGGGCGCGCTACGCTTCTTGCTCATGCTGCCCTCCCTCGCCCTGGCGGTGAGCCAGCCGCGCCAGCAGGCACCCATCCGCCAGCCGTCCGGCGCGGATCGCGTAGCGGCGCAGGGTCGCTTCCACGACGAAGCCGTGCGCCTGGAACAGCGCCAGCGCCCGCGCATCCTCGGCGAAAACCAGCGCTTCGATCCGCCGCAGGCCGAGCCACCCTTCGCCCAGGTCGAGCGCGGCGTTCAGCAGGCTGGCTTCCTCCTGGCTCCCCGCCATGTCGGGATGCGCGATCAGCGTGAGCCGGGCCACGTGCCGCCGGCGGGGGCGAGCCTGCACCTCCAACCACGCCGCGCCCACGATGCGTTTGCGCCCGCTGGGCAGGCCCGTCTCGACGATCAGCACGTGTGTGTTGGCCGGCGGGCTGGCATACCGGTCGCGGAAGGCGTCTTCCGACGCGTAGGGCAGCTCGCTCGTGTTGAGCGCCACGTCGTTGAGGCTCAGCAGGGCATACAGGCTCTCCCAGTCGTCGCCGTTCTGCCCGCGAATGATCAGGCTGGACGATTCGCTCACACGCAATTTCTCCATAGGGTGCACCGCGCCCCAGTAGCTTACCGCGCCCGGCGGCATCCGCCAAGACACCGGCCCGCGATGTTGCCGGGGCCCTCCGGCTTGGCTATAATGGCGCCTCAGCTTAGCCAGCCTCTGACACGTGAGGGCGTTCTATTGAGCATGAAACTCTCAGTCATCATTCCCTGCTACAACGAGAAAGACACGGTTGCCACCGTCATCGAAAGGGTCCGGAAAGTCGGCCTGGCGCACGAGATCGTGGTGGTGGACGACGGCTCTACCGACGGCTCCCGCGACATCCTGGCGAGCATCGATCCCCAAGACGACCTGAAGATCATCCACCACCCGCACAATCAGGGCAAAGGCGCCGCCGTCCGCACCGGGTTCAACGCGGCGACCGGGGACATCCTGCTCATTCAGGACGCCGATCTCGAATATGACCCACGCGAATATCCCACGCTCCTCCGCCCGATCGAAGAGGGGATCACCCAGGTGGTCTATGGCTCGCGCTTTCTGGGCGGCCCGCGCAAAGCCATGTTCTTCTGGAACATGGTCGCCAATCGGACGCTGACCTTCATCACCAACCTGCTCTACAACGCCATCCTCAGCGACATGGAAACGTGCTACAAGGTGTTTCGCGCCGAGGTCGTCAAGGGCATCCCGCTGCGGTCGCGCCGCTTCGACTTCGAGCCGGAGGTCACGGCCAAGGTGCTCAAGCGCGGCTACCGCATCTACGAAGTGCCGATCTCGTACAACGGGCGCGAATGGAACGAAGGCAAGAAAATCTCGTGGAAAGATGGCGTGATCGCGCTGTGGACTCTGCTCCGGTATCGCGTCACCGATTGATCCCCACCCGCCAACGGGCCACCTATCGAACACAGTCGTGGGCGTCGGTCTTCGCACCGGCGCTCGTGATTCTGACCGGCCTGCTGCTGCGGATCGGCATGTTGGGCGTCGACGCCCGCTTCCACCCGGACGAGGCGCTGTTCGCCGCCCAGGCCCGGCTGATCTCCCAGCACGGCGACCTGCTGCTGCGCAAAACCGACCTGGACAAGCCCCCGCTCACGATGTACGTCACGGCGCTGTCGTTTGCCGCGCTCGGCCCGACCGAGTTCGCGGCCCGCCTGCCCAACGTCCTGGCGAGCGGGGCGAGCGGGGCCGCGCTGTACGCCCTGGGCCGGTCGCTGTACCGGCGGCGGGCGGTGGGGCTGGCGGCGGCCCTGCTGTGGAGCCTGTCGCCGTTCGACCTGGCGTTCGCGGCCACGGCGTTCACCGACGTGCAGGCGACGCTGTGGGTCCTGGTCGCGGCGCTGCTCGCCGCCCGCGGGCGGTGGGGATGGGCCGGGATCGCCGCCGCCCTGATCGCCGCCAGCAAGCCGACCGCGCTGCTGTTCGTGCCGCTTATCGTCGCGCTGGGCGTGGCGCGCGAGGCTTCCCCGGGCTGGCGTCCTGGCGACGTTCTCCGGCGGCTGGGTCGGTTTGTCGCGCCGCTGGCGGCAGGGCTGGCGCTGCTCGTTTTGTGGGACTCGGCGCGCACGCCGCGGAGCTTCTGGGAGCTCGGCTTCGAGCGCAACAATCCGGGGCGGTTCATCCGCGCCGGCGAGGTATGGCCGCGGCTGGAGCGCTGGCTCCGCTGGCTCGACCACGCGACCGGCAGCCGGGCGCTCAACGTCGCGCTGGTGGCCGGGGCGGCGGTTGGCGCTGCCGGGCAGGCGCTGCGCGGGCGCGACCGCCGGATCCTCATCGACTGGCTGATCGGCGGGTTCGCGGTGGCATTTCTCGGCTGGCACTGGCTCGTCGCGTTCAACACCTACGACCGCTACCTGCACCCGCTGATCCCCTTCGCGCTGCTGCTGGCGGCACGCGTCCTGGTGATGGCCTGGGATCACCTCGGGCCGCGCCCGGTCGCGCGTGCGGCGATGATCGCGGTCGCCGGGGTGGCCCTGCTGCCCGGCACCGCTGAGGCGCTGCGTGGTGATGCGCCAATCGGCGGCGACCGGGGCCAGCACACCGGGATCGACGCGCTGGCGGACGCCATCGACGCCGGACTGCGCGGCGAGATCGTCTACGATCACTGGCTGGGGTGGGAGCTGGCTTACTACCTGGGCGCGGAACCGGCGGCCCTGGTGCTCTACACCCCGCTGCCCGAAGCCCTGGCCGCCGACACGGCCAGGCAGGAACACCCGCGCTACTTCGTCGCGCCCTCACCCGCGCAGGCCGCGCCGTGGATCGCCGCGCTGGACCGGGCAGGAGTCCGCTCCCAGGTCGAGTACCACGATCCGGCTCACGGATTCGTGATCTACCGGCTGGAACACTAGGCGCTTGCCCGCCGCCCGGTTATATTCTGTGAGGAATTTGCACATATTGAGGAGTAGCTAGATGAGTCACGCTGACTCAACGACCAAGACGACCATTGTCATTTTCGGCGCGTCCGGTGATCTCACCGAGCGCAAGCTGATCCCGGCGCTGTACAGCCTGCACCTCAAGGACCGCCTGCCCGACGGGCTGGAGATCGTCGGCATGTCGCGCACGGAGTATTCGCACGAGCAGTTCCGCGAGCACCTGCGCGCCAACGCCGAGGGGTACACCGGCGACGCATCGACGCCCGAGGCGTGGGACGCGTTCGCCCGGCGCATCTGGTACCAGCCCGGCGACTCGAAACAGGCGGAGGACTATCGCAAGCTCGACGCGATGTTGGCCGAGCGCGAAAACGGCCCGGCCAACCGGCTGTACTACCTGTCGGTGGCGCCGTCGCTCTACGGGCCGATCATCCAGCAGCTCGGCGACAACGACATGGCCCACGCGCCCGGCGGCTGGCGGCGCGTGGTGGTCGAAAAGCCGTTCGGCCACGACCTGGCGTCGGCGCACGAACTGAACGAGGTGATCCACGCCGTTTTCGACGAGGATCAGGTGTACCGCATCGACCACTACCTGGGCAAGGAAACCGCGCAGAACATCCTGTTCTTCCGCTTCGCCAACACGATCTTCGAGCCGGTGTGGAACCGGAACTACGTCGACAACGTCCAGATCACCGTGGCCGAAGAGGTCGATATCGGCCACCGCGCCGACTTCTACGACAAGGCGGGCGTGCTGCGCGACATGTTCCAGAACCACCTGTTACAACTGCTGGCGCTGATCACGATGGAGCCGCCGTACGCCTTCACCGCCGACGCGCTGCGCAACGAGAAGGTGAAAGTGTTCAACTCGATCCGGCCCATCCCCTGTTCGGATACCGTGCTGGCCCAGTACGAGGACTACCGCGACACGTCCGGCGTCGCCCCGGACTCGCGCACGCCGACCTATGCCGCGCTGAAGCTGATGATCGACAACTGGCGCTGGCAGGGCGTCCCGTTCTACCTGCGATCGGGCAAGGCGCTCGACCGCAAAGTGAGCGAGATCGTGGTCGAGTTCACGTGCCCGCCGCACATGATGTTCCAGTTGGAGAGCGACGAGTGCTTCTCGCCCAACGTGCTGTCGCTGTGCATCCAGCCCGACGAGGGCATTCACCTCACCTTCGAGGCCAAACAACCCGGCTCGGCCCAGGAAACGCGCTCGGTCGAGATGGAGTTTCACTACCGCTCGTCGTTCGGCGACGGCACGCTGCCGGACGCCTACGAGCGCCTGCTGCTCGACGCGCTGACGGGCGACGCCTCGCTGTTCACGCGCAGCGACGAAATCGAGACGGCGTGGCAGTTGATCGATCCGGTCATCGCCGGGTGGGAAACGCCTGACGCCCCGCCGCTGGTGAGCTATCGACGCGGACAGCCGGGCCCCAAAGAGGCCGAGGCATTCCTGGCCCGCGACGGGCGATACTGGCGGCAGGGCTGCATAGAGCACGGAGCGTAAGCCGTGGCCGAACGACTCATCTTCCCCGATCTGGACAGCCTGGCGCAGGCCGCCGCCGAGATCGTCGTGACCAGCGCCCAGGCGGCCATCGCCGCGCGCGAGCGCTTTAGCATCGGGCTGTCCGGCGGATCGACGCCGCGCCCGCTGTACGCGCTGCTCGCCAGCCCGGCCTACGCCCCCCGCATCGACTGGCCGAACGTGCACGTCTTCTGGGGCGATGAGCGCTGCGTGCCGCCCGATCACCCGGACAGCAACTACCGGATGGCCCGCGAAACGCTGCTCGACCGCGTCCCCCTGCTGCCGGACAACATCCACCGGATGCCCGGCGAGCGCGATCCGGAGGCGGGAGCGGGGGCCTACGACGCCCACCTGCGGTCGTTCTTCGCCGCCGACGGCGAGGACGTGCCGCGCTTCGACCTGCTGCTGTTGGGCATGGGCGGCGATGCGCACACCGCCTCGTTGTTTCCCGGCACTGCCGCGCTGGGCGAAACCGATCGCTGGGTGGCGGCGAACTACGTCGAAAAGCTGGGCGCGTGGCGGCTCACGCTCACGCCGCCGGCCCTTAACGCCGCCGCCGAGATCGTGGTGCTGGTCAGCGGGGCGGACAAAGCGGATGCGCTCGACGCGGTTCTCAACAGCCCGACCGATCCCGACCGGTACCCGGCGCAACTGCTCCAGCCCGAAAACGGGCGGCTGCGCTGGCTGGTCGACCGGGCGGCGGCGGCCCGGCTGTCAGGCTGAGAGAATCGCGGCGAGATCGTCCACGACCTGGGCGACGACGACCTGCATCGCGTCCGACAGCGGCGCATCGCCCCGGTTGTGAACCGGCTGGAGGCCGAGCAGGGCCACGTCGCAGCCCAGCTCGTGAGTGAGGAATTTGGCGAGGATGTGCAGCGGCAGCGTGTGCGTCGAGGCGCTGAGGCCCGTGGTCGCCTGCCAGGGCACCAGCCGCACAGACCCCGGCGCGGCGCCCATCTGCGCCGCGTCGACGATCAGCACGAGATCGGGCCCGAACGCGCGCAGCGGTCCCGTCTGGTTTTCCGGGGCGGGTCCCGCCTCGATCACCAGGAGCCGGTCCTGCCCGGCCAGGCGCTCCTCGAGCGCCCGCGTCACGGCCAGGCCGGCCCCATCGTCGCCGTTGAGTTCGTGGCCGACCCCCAGGATCGCCACGCGCGGCGGTCGCTCAGTCGGCAGCCGCTTCAAGCTCTGGCGGAGTTGTTCCGACCAGGACGGACTGGACATCCGCGTCATCTCCGTAATACACGTCGAAGCCTTGCCTGCTCAGCGCGGCCAGCTCCCACTCGTCGTTCGCCATTTGCAGGCAGCCCTGGCGGCAGCTTTCCACGCACTGGCCGCAGAACGTGCAGCGGTCGATATGATAGCGGAAGACGAACCGCCTGGCTTTCTTGTCCAGCACGATGATCTCGATCGCGTCCGCCGGGCAGTCTTTGGCACACAGGGTGCACCCGGTGCATTTTTCCAGGTTCCAGTGAAGCTGGCTGCGCAGTTGATCGGGCGCATCCAGCCGCTGGAACGGGTATTTCTCCGTCGCAGGCGAGCTTACCAGTGATTCCAGTGCGTCTTTCCACATCGTCATCAGTTTCACGCAATTACCCCTTCCCACAGGATCAAGGCCAGGAATTGGACCAATACCAACAGCGCTCCATAGCGCCACCACAGGCCCACCGTCTGGTCAATGCGCAGGCGCGTAAGCAGCGTCTGGACACCGGCCAGCCCGACCAACAGGGCCAGAGTCTTCACGACGAACCACAGCGGATTCGTCACGCCGCCCAGGTAGAACGCCGCCACCAGGGTGAGTCCCACCACCAGCTCGACGCCTTTACCCAGGTGAAACAGGGCCAGCCCACGCCCGCTGTACTCGGTGAGCGCGCCGGCCACGATCTCCGTCTCGGCTTCCGGCGCGTCGAACGGGGGCAGTTCCAGCTTGCCCATCAGCCCGATCAGCGCGACGGCGAACCCGATCGGCTGGGTGAGGATCAGCCAGTGGCCGGCGGCGTAGTCGGCGATCGTGCTGATACGCCAGCTCCCCGCGAGGATGGCCGGCCCCAACAGCGCCAGCAGAAACGGCGCTTCGTACGAGAACAACTGGGTCAGCGTGCGCGTGGCGCCCAACAGCGAGAAGCGGTTGAGCGTGTTGGCGCCCGCCAGCCCCATGCACAGCGTCAGCAGGCTGAGCAGGTAGATCGTCACGATCAGGTCGCCCGAAAAACTGAAGGACGGCGCCAGGCCGAACACCGGCACGTACAGCACCGCCGTCAGCGCGCCCGCCAGCGCAATCACCGGCAGCACGACGAACAACTGCGCGTTGACGCCGTCCGGCACGACCTCTTCCTTCGCCAACAGCTTGACCGTATCGGCCAGCGGCTGGAACCAGCGCGGCCCGACCCGGTTCTGGAAGCGGGCGACCAGCTTGCGATCGACCCACTCGTAGAGCATCCCGGCCAGCAGGATGAACACCCCGCCGGGGAAAATGACCAAAGCGAATACGGCACTCATCGGTAGTACTCGATTCCATACTCCCGCAGATCGTCCCACGTCCAGTGGGCCCCCCGCCCCGCCGGGTCGCGGACGACGATCATCCGGTCGTTGCACGAAAAGCACGGGTCGATGCCCGCCAGGATCATCGGCATGTCGGCCAGTTGGTGGCCCACCGCCAGCGTGAGCACCGACGCCATGTTCGGCAGCGTGGGCGTGCGCACCTTGACCCGCTCGGCGGTGTCGGACCCGTTGCTCTTGATGAAGTAGAACAGCTCGCCGCGCGGCGCTTCCACGCGGCTGATCGTCTCGCCCTCTTTGATGCGGCGCGGCATCCGGACCGTCAGCCCGCCTTCCGGCAGGTCGGCCAGGATGGCGCGGATCACGCGGTACGTCTCGAACAGCTCCTGCACGCGCACGATGAAGCGCGCCTCGAGATCGCCCGCCGTGGCGGTGATCAGCTCGACCGGGTAGCGGTCGTACGCAGCATACGGCGCGTTGAGGCGCACGTCGCGCGCCACGCCCGACGCCCGCGCCGTCGGCCCGACTACGCCCAGCTTCTCGGCGACGTCCTTCGTCATCACGCCGATCCCGCGCGTGCGGCGCAGGAACATCACATCGCTCGTGACCACGTTCAGGTAGTGACGGGTGCGGTCTTCCAGGTGTTCCAGCCCGGCGAGGATCGCGTCGGTCTGCCGGGCGTCGATGTCGCATTTCACGCCGCCCAACACGTTCGCCGAGTAGTTGACGCGGTTGCCGGTGAGCCCTTCCAGCAGGTTCATCACGATTTCGCGGTCGCGCCAGCTATGCATGAACAGCATATCGAACCCTGCCTCGTGCGCAGCCACGCCCAGCCACAGCATATGGCTGTGAATGCGCTCCAGCTCGGCAACCAGTGAGCGGATCGCCTGGGCGCGCGGCGGCGCCTCAACCCCGGCCAGCCGCTCGACGCCCAGGCAGTACGCCGTCGCGTGGACGTGCGAGCAGATCCCGCAGATGCGCTCCAGCAGGTACAGCGTCTGGACCCAGTTACGGCCCTCGGTGCCTTTTTCGATGCCGCGATGCACGTAGCCCAGCCGGAGCGATGCGCCGGTCACTACCTCGCCATCGACCGAGAACTCGAAGTGTCCCGGCTCTTTCAGCGCGGGGTGCTGCGGCCCGATCGGAATGATGAACTTCTCGCCCTTAGCTGGCATGATCGGCACCTGCATCTTTCATCTCGAAATCCTTGCGCAGCGGGTACACGCCCGCGGGCCAGTCGTCGGGCAGAAACAGGCGGTCGCTGTTGGGCGTTCCCTCGACCTCGATCCCGAACATCTCCATCAGCTCGCGCTCGTAGAAGCTCACCGACGGGATGATCGCGTACACGCTGGGCACGCGCGCGTCGTCGCGCGGCACCGGGACGCGCAGCGTCACCACCGCCGCCTCGGAGCAGAAGTGATACAGCACCTCGAACATCCCCGCCTCTACACCCTGGTCCAGCCCGGTGATCGCCGCCAGGTAGCCCCAGCGCGCATCGACCAGCGCCTGCACCGCCGCCAGCAGATTCTCGCGCGGCACGACCGCATCCAGGCGCCCCGGTTCGGGCTGGGCGGTATCGGTGGCCCAGGTAGTCAACAGCGGAGTCGCAGCTTCAATCGTCATGATGGCATCCCCTGCCCCCGGTCACGGGGACGGCTCCAGGACGCTGGCCGCCAGCGGCGGCTCACTCGCCTGCTCCGGTGCGCCGTCGGCTTTCAGGCTGCCGAGCAGCTTCACCAGCCCGTCGATGATCGCCTCCGGGCGGGGCGGGCAGCCGGGGATGTAGGCATCCACCGGGATCACCTGATCGATGCCGCCCATCACGTTGTAGCAGCCCTGGAACGCCCCGCCGGTCAGCGCGCACGAGCCGACGGCCACCACGAATTTCGGCTCCGGCATTTGCTCGTAGATGCGGATCAAGCGCTCGCGCGCCTGCCGCGTGACCGGGCCGGTGCAGATCAGAATGTCGGCGTGGCGCGGGCTGCCCTGGAGCTTGACGCCGAAGCGCTCCATGTCATAGCGCGGGGTCAGCGTCGCCAGAATTTCGATGTCACAGCCGTTACACGAGCCGCTGTTGAAGTGGATGGCCCACGGTGAATTGATCCGCGCCCACGTCTTGAGCTGGTCCATGACGGACTGCCAGGTATTTTCCAGAGGGTTATTCATCACCACGTCCTTATCGCCGCTTACCAACCGAACGAGAGTTTCAGCCGAGGATCAACGCCAGCAGCGCGACCATCAGGCCCACCAGATACACGCCGGACATCCCCGACAGATCGCCCGTGCCCAACACCAACACGCCGAGGTGCAGCACGGCGAAGAACAGCGCGATCAGGAAGAATGGCCGGTAGCCGGGCACCGCCGGACGCACCGGCGGCGCTTCGCCGCTGGCATACGTGCTCGTTTTGGCCGCCGAAGCCTTCACTTCGCCCGCCAGCATCCGGCCAAAGCCGGAGAGCAGCGCCACCAGGGCCAGATACACGACGAATGCCACCGGCGGCGCGAGCAGAATCGATTCCATCACAACCCCCTAACCCATTCCAAAGGTCGCCAGCAGGGCATCGCCTGCCGGGCCGGATAGCCACCGCAGCAACCCCGGCCACACGCCCACGACGATCACCGCGAGGCTCAGCGCCACCACCGGCACCGTCATCAGCGCGGGCAGCGACTGGCCCTCCCGGACGGCCGCCGACGGTTTTTGGCGGTACACCGCATTCACCAGCGGCGCGTAATAGGCCAGCGAGAGCACGCTGTTGAGCGCGGCAAACACGACCAGCGCCTCGATCCAGCCGTTGCGCGTCTCGAACCCGGCCACGAAAATCTGCCACTTGGACATGAACCCGGCCAGCGGCGGCAGCCCGCCGAGGCCCAACACTGCCAGGCTGAGGCCCAGCGCCGTCAGCGGGTAGCGGCTCGCCGCGCCGTCCAGGTCCGCGACGGTCAGCGGGCGGTGATCGCCGGTCGCGGTGTGCAGCGCGTACAGCAGCGCGCCCGCCGCCAGAAAGGCGAGGCCCTTCATCAGGCCGTGGTTGAGCATGTGAAACAGGCTGCCCTGGGCGCCCGCAGACTCCTTCGCGTACAGCGCGATGCCCAGGCCGAGCAGCATGTAGCCGACGTGGCTCAGGCTCGAATAGGCCAGCAGCCGCTTGACCTGCGTCTGGCGCAGCGCCATCAGGTTCCCGGCCAGCATGTTGAGCGCGCCGAAGGCCATCAACAGCTCGCCCCACGACGCCGACACGCCCGCCAGCGCGCCCAGCGCCCGCAGCAGCGCGACCAGCCCGGCCTCGATCACCACGCCGGACAGCATCGCGCTGATCCCGCTCGGCGCCTGGGAATGAGCATCCGGCAGCCAGGTGTGTAGAGGAACAACCGCCACCTTGACGCCGAACCCGATCACGAACAGCGCGCCCGCCGCCAGCATCATCCGCGAATCCGGAGCGGCCTCGCGAATAGCCGCCAGATCGAGCGTGCCGGTTTGCGACAGCACCAGCGCGATGCCGAGCAGCACCATCACCGATCCGGCGGCGCTCTGCACCACGTACTTGACGGCGGCTTCCAGCGAGGTGGGCTGTTCGTGGTGGAACACGACCAGCAGGAACGACGCGACGGCCATCGCCTCGAACCATATCCACAGGTTGAACAGGTCCGCCGCGCAGCCCAGGCCGATCATCACGCCGATCATGGCGAGCAGCGACGCGTAGTGTTTCTCCTGGTCGGACTCGGCGGCCAGGTACGGCCCCGAATACAGCACGACCAGCGTGCCCAGCGCCAGCGCCAGCGCCGCCAGCAGCAGGCCCAGCGCGTCCAGGCGCAGGGCCACCGTGCCCAGCGTCACCGTGTCCGGCCCGTGAGCGTCCAGATCGAACGCCGCGAACGCGCACGGCACCCACGTCACGACCAGCGCCGCCAGCGCCAGCCAGCGCGCGGTTTGCTCGCCACGTTTCAGCAGGCGTCCCGCCAGATATACCAGCGGCGAGGCGACTAGGGGTACAGCAATCATCCAGGTGAATGCAGTCATATCTCTCATCCCACCGCCAGCACGACCAGCACGACGACGAACCCGGCCACGATGCCCAGCACGTTCCAGTTCAGGTAACCGGTCTGCGTGGTCCGCAGCGCCTCAGCGGTTCGCGCGGTGCCATCGACGATCTGGCGGTTGAGCCAGTTGAATCCGAAATCCGCGGCGGCGGCCTGCCCCACCTGGGGGACCGCCTCGCCGATCCACGCCAGCCGGTCGCGGAACCACCACGCCAGCAGGCCGAGCGCCACCACGAGCAGCGCGACCAGCGTCGCCGGGGCGGTGACGATCTCTTCCAGCAGCGCCCTCGCCGGCTCGACGTGCAGGCCATGGAACGGCAGGCTGTCTTCGAGCAGGTCGCCGAACGCACCCACCAACAGCCACGTCGTCGCCGTGCCCACGGCCAGCGCGCCCGTCGCCACGCGCATCATCGGCCCCGCGTCGTGAACGTGATCGCGGCGCCGCGATTTGCCAAAGAACACCATCCACACCATGCGGAAGGTGTACAGCGCGGTGAGCCCTGCCCCGGCCAGCATGCCGCCATACGCCCAGGCGGGACCGTCGTGCAGCCCATGCTCCAGGATCAGCTCTTTGCTCCAGAACCCGTTGAGCACCGGCAGGCCCGCCAGCGCCAGCGCCCCGACGATGAACACCGCCCGGTTGAACGGCATCTGCCGGCCCAGGCCGCCCATCTGGCGCATGTCGCGCGTGCCCACTGCGTGGATCACCGCGCCCGCGCTCAGGAACAACAGCGCTTTGAACACCGCGTGGCTCAGCAGGTGGAACTGGCTGGCGAAGACCGCGCCCACACCCACCGCGTACACCATGTAGCCCAACTGGCTGATCGTCGAATAGGCCAGCGCGGCTTTCAGATCGGTGGCGAACAGGGCCATCAGCGCGGCCAGCAGGGCCGACACCAGCCCGACCACGATCACGGCGGTCGTCCAGCCGGAGACCCCCTCGAACGCCGGGTAGAACCGCGCCAGCAGATACACGCCCGCGTTGACCATCGTCGCGGCGTGGATCAGCGCGCTGACCGGCGACGGGGCTTCCATCGCGCCCGGCAGCCACGTGTGAAATGGCACCTGGGCGGACTTGGCCGCCGCTGCCGCCAGGAACCCAAACGCCAGCACGGACAGCACGCCCGACGGCAGTTCCTGGTGACGGCTCAGCAGCGTACTGATCTGGTAGTCGCCCAGGTAGGCGTAGGCCACCAGCGCCCCAGCCAGCATCCCCACGCCGCCGACCTGCGTGATGATCAGCGCCTTGATGCCGCCCGCGACGGCCTTGGGATCGTCGTTATAGAATGAGATCAGGGCATACGAGCACAGCGCCGTGATCTCCCAGAAGATGAACAGCAGCAACAGGCTGCCGCTGAGCGCCAGCCCGGCCATCGCGCCGATGAACAGCAGCACCAGCGTGTAGTAGCGGCCCAACTGCGCCTCGCCATGCATGTAGTCCACCGAGAAAATCACGGCCAGGCTGCCGACAACCGTCGCCACCGCCGCCAGGAAGACGCCCAGGCCGTCCGGCACGAAGGTGAAATCGCCGAACGCGCCGCCGACCGCAATCCGCAGCTCGACCGCGCTCGACGTCGAGCCGATCAGCAGCAGGGCGGCCAGCGCCGCCGCCAGCGCGAACCCGACAGCCAGCCGGTGCTGCAGCTGCGGGCGCCGGTCGCCGGTCAGCCAGACGGCCAGCGCGCCCAGCCAGGGCAGCCCCATCGTCAAAATGATCAACACATCCGCCATGATTTACCCTCGCAGGTTGGACAGCGCTTTGACGTCCAGCGTGCCCACCAACCGCTTGACCTGAACGGCCAGCGCCAACCCCACCACCGCCACGACCGTATCCGCGACGATCACGGTCACGGCCAGGCTTTGTCCCAGGTTGATCTGCCCGCTCGCCTGCCCCGCGGCGACCAGCGCCAGCAAGGCCCCTTTCACCAGGATTTGCAGCGCGATCACGACCTTGATCAGGTTGCGCGTGATCAGTAGGCCGTACAGACCCGCGCCCAGCAAACCCAGAACGCCGAGGGTGACCCAATTCAACGCACTCACGCGTGTATCTCCTCCACTTCAGCCGGGGATGGATCGGGCACGGCAGCCTGGGGATGATGACCGTTGCCGCTGACGGCGGCGGACGGACGCTCGCGTTCCTCTCTGCCTGCCAGCGCCTGCTGCTGCGCGCTCGTGTGTCGCTCCTTGAGCAGCGTCACCAGGCACAGCACCCCGCTGAAAATCAGCACGATCTGCACCAGCACGTCCAGGGCGCGGTCGCTCCACAGCACGGACTCGAAGGTCGCTTCGGCAGCCGCGACGCCGGTTTCCTCCAGCGGCAGGATCATCCAGCCCAACAGCCCGGCGAACAGGGCGATGAGGCCCAACGCCAGCCAGTTCGGCAGGAATTCACGTTCGGTCAGGCCGTCGTCTCCGGCGATGCTGATGGCGAACACGAACAACACCGTCACCAGCCCCGCGCCGACGCTCAACTCGATGACCGCAATCTGGGGGGCGCCGAGGCGGTAGAGCAGGATCGAGGCCAGCGCGCTCACCCCGGCGAGCCACAGCGCCGACGACAACAATTGAGTTGCACGAATAGCCCGGACCGCACACAGTACAGTCCCGGCCACAAGTACCGCGTCTATCATTTGTGAGATCCTTCACAATTGAATTCTGCCCAGATCGTAAAGCTTTGACCTCCAAATCCACAGTGCAAGAAGTCATGTAGAGCGGTGACGTTCTTCCTGTTGCTTAAGCCAGTTATACTATAGGAGATAGCGCAATGAACTATGAGTGTTATAGTTTGCTTGTACTAATTCAATAATGTTTGATGGTTATAGGTTTGCGGCACCACGAACGCGCCCGGCTCCGCCCAATTCGAGTCATATCCTGCCAATCGGTTGCGCAACAGCCCGTTGAACACTAAACTTGTGGTGCATTTTGCTGCGGATTAGAGGAGACAGTCACCATGTTGAGGAACAAAACAACAGTTGTTTTCATCCTGATCACCCTGCTGGCGATCAGCCTCGCGCCAGCTTCGGCTGCGGGCCCCGTCTACCCGGACCTGCCGGACCTGGGCGGCGAGGAGATCGTGATCGCGGTCGAGAACCTGTACACCCCCTTCCAGTTCGAGAACCCCAGCACCGGCGAGATCATGGGCTACGAGTACGACATGGTCGAGGAGTTGTGCGGGCGGATCAACTGCACGCCGGTCTACGAAACGACCAGTTGGGAAGTCATGATCTCCTCGGTGGGCGAAGCCCAGTTCGACATGGGCATGACCGGCATCAGCATCTACCCCGAGCGCATGGAAGTCGTCGACTTCAGCGACCCGTACATCAACCTCGACCAGTACCTGCTGGTCCGCGCCGGTGAGGACCGCTTCACCAGCATCGACGAGTTCGCCGCCAACGACGACCTGTTGCTCGGCGTCCAGCAAGGCACCGCCGGTTTCTTCGTCACCATGGACGTCGTGCCCGACGAGCGCCGCGTGGTCTTCAACGAATTCGGCGCGCTCGTCCAGGCGCTCATCAACGGCGAGATCGACGC
>Ga0334892_1000473_pt1 | contig 49058 bp, 40 predicted proteins | sample GraSluR3_MG_4_FD_207213 | JGI IMG/M metagenome (GOLD analysis project Ga0334892, IMG submission 207213) | Sludge microbial communities from methane-producing bioreactor in Wageningen University, Netherlands - Granular Sludge_15_04-R3 | ecosystem: Engineered > Bioreactor > Anaerobic >...
CTTGCCTACACGCCTCACGATGAACCCAATAGAATAAAATACATAGCTATTCCTAGTCCATCACTTAAACCGGAAAGCTACAAATCACTCGAGCTGGGGTTAAAAACTATAATAAACCAAAAGGTATCGGCCAATATCACCGCATTCTACAACCAGATAACAGACCCAATTGTAAACACATTAGTTCCTATCGACTTGGCAAAATACCCACTAGCAACTGCAGCAGGCGACAGCCTCTGGGCATCAACCTACTACAACTCCGAGAAGGCCATATCAAGGCTTTATGGTTTACAAGCAACTTTGCTATTCAACAATATAATTCCTCGTTACAAGCTTAACGGAGAGCTTAACCTTTCGCTAGCACGCCAATCGGATGAGGCGCCTGAACTTGTTGAGTTCATAGTATCGAACATTCAGCTTATGCCTGCCCATATGGGGCAGTTCAGAATAACCGCACAACCTCACAAGAACCTGTTTTTAAGAGCAGATATGGTATGGATGACCAAATGGCTAAGGGTATTAATTCCCTTCGAAGAGCTGTACTCCAAGCTTTTTTCAAATGTTGACGGTTTTTTTACCATCGATTTTTCAGCTAACATCAATCTCGATCATAACTTGATGGTCACAATAAAGGGAATCAATATTCTTGATGAGAAGTATGGCGGTTTTGTAACCCCGGGGCTCGACTATGGGTTACCCTACAATCCTCAGATTGGCAGAAGTTTTTCAATCGGGTTATCATACAGATTCAACTAAATGGCAATTGCAACCACATACCGAGCCAAACGAAAATGGATTGAGATTTGCATTTTTGCATTCCTTCTCCAGCTGTTTAGTCATTCTGTTTTTCCTCAAGCCCTAGAAATCAATCAATCATCTTGCATTGAAGCAGAAATCCTTATTCAGAATGCCAAAGAGCTTTTCTTAAGAGGCGAGTACGAACGCACAATAATTGAGCTGCTGGAAGTTATTAACTTGGGTGTGCAGGATAGTTGCCCCAGGCTGCTTATCGAAGCATATTCAATTCAAGCACAGTCCTTTGAAAAACAATTGGATATCGAAAACACACTGATTGGCTACCTAAATGCCATTTCCATTGCCGAAAAGTATGGTTACAATACAACTTCAATTGAGCTATACAGAACCGTTGGTGATATATTTTTTCAAAGGAAGGTGTTCCCCAAGGCTGCCGATTACTACTCCCAAGCCCTTGAGCTAATTGATGATAATGATACTGAACAGCGGCTTTTTTATCTCGAAAACTTCAGTCTTTCTAGCTTAGGATATTACAATTATGAGGAGGCTGCTAAAGCTTTACAACACATCCTCGAAATAAGTGAACCAAAGCCGTTTTTACCCATACGCTCAAGAGCATACTTTCAGCTCTCAGAGATTTATCGAAAGCAAAAAATGTGGACTAAGGCAATTGAGTACTGCAACCTTTTAACCCAATATATGCAAGAGGTAAAGGATACTCTAGGATTGGTGATCGCACTCAACAATCTTTCATATAATCAGATATCAAACAAAGAGTTTTCCAATGCCGAAACAGCTATAAATAGAGCATTAGATTTATCTAAAAAGATTAGCTTACCAACCACCTTGGTAGCGGGACTATATACCAACTTAGGTATTTGCTACCAGAATCAGGGTAACTATCCAAGGGCATTGAATAACCTAAACAATGCAAAAGCTTTTGTTGATCCCGTTTTGTCACCGAATGAAATGGCCAACATATACAACACAATGGCTTGGGTATACTACCGTAGGAGCGATTTGTATAACGCATCGCAGCACAGTCGGCAGTCAATTGAATGGGCATTAAAATCGGACGATGCGGTAATTCTTGCAGAATGCTATAGAACGTACAGCATCCTCCTACGGGAGGGAAACGACCATATTGGAGCTTTTGATTACTTTGAGAAATATTCTTCAATCCGCGATTCCATTGACATTGCGAATAGGGTTTCTGAACAAAGCAAGGAAGAGCTGCTAGCCCGACTTGAAAAGACCGAAAAGGAGCAACGCCTATACATAGCCGATAAGGAAATGCAATCGCTTATGCTCAAACAGCTCCGACTTGAGGCGGAAAGGCAAAGACAAGAATTAGAACTGCTAAAAAAGGAACGTGACCTAGAACAACTTGAGAGACATAGAGCCTACCAGAACTTACAACTTGTTAAACGTGAGCAAGAAGCTGCTTTGCAGCAATCTACCATTCGAAATTTAGAGCAGGAGAATGCCATTAAGGAACTTCAAATTAAGCAAAAGGAAGCCGAGGAGCTGCAACGCGAGAAGGAAATTGCGTTGCTACAGAGCGAAAAGGAAAAGCAACAACTTCAAATAGAGAAGGAGACCGAAACCAGGAAAAGAGCCATTTGGATGTTGGTTTTAAGTTTTCTTATCCTAGTAGTTGTTATTGCAGGGCTAATCACAACAAGAAAGAAGAATACACTATTAGCTCACCAAAAAAATGTAATCGAGGAAAAGAACGAAAACCTAGAGCAAGCAAACAAAGATATTATAGATAAGAATGTGCAACTTAGCGAGCTGGCAGAGGAGATAAGAACTCAAAACGAAGAGATAACAACCCAAAAAGAACTTATCGAAGAAAAGAACAAGAACATCACAGATAGCATTCAGTATGCAAGCCTCATTCAAACTGCTGTTCTCCCAACACCAGATATCCTGAGCGAATCGTTTAACGACTATTTCATTCTGTTTAAACCAAGAGACATTGTAAGCGGCGATTTTTGGTGGTATCACAAAAATAGCCAAAGGGTTATACTGGCAGTTGCCGATTGCACGGGACACGGGGTACCCGGAGCTATCCTTAGCATGCTAGGCACAGCTCTTTTGAATGAAATTGCAAGTCAAAATCATAACATTAAGGCAAACCTGCTGCTAAACCAACTAAAAACTAAAATAATTGAGGCGCTTGTCCACAACGATAAAAGCAATCCTCGACGAGATGGAATGGATATCGCCGTCTGTATTTTTAACCCCAATTCAAATGAGGTAGAAATTGCAGGTGCAAACAACCCTGTATATGTACTTAGAAACGGAAGCATTGAAATTATAAAGGGCGATAAAGCACCCATAGGGGTGCATCAGGGAAAAACCGATTCTTTTTCTCTTAAAACCTTTGAACGTAAGGCAGGTGATAGGTTCTACCTGTTTTCCGATGGTTTCCCCGACCAATTTGGAGGAGAAAAAGGTAGAAAGTTGATGTACAAACACTTCAGAGAATTACTTATTGAAAGTGGAAACCTACCCATGAAGGATCAATGCGAATTCCTCAACTACTCATTTACAAAGTGGCAGGGTTACAACGACCAGGTAGATGATGTGCTGGTAATTGGCGTTACGCTATAAGCACAACACTTGTAAATAGTACATTTCAGCCCCAAACCAAAATAGTTCTACTTCTCCCCTTGCATATTTAATTCTCCCTATGATATTTATAGGAATTTTCTGCGTAGGGCTAAAACTCCGATGTGAAGTGAAATTTGATGTCGGTGAATTTCTCCTGTGCCATCTGGAGAGCATAGGGCGATTCGGCAAGGAACACTTCTCTCCCCCTCTTATCAGTTGCAAGGTTGGCGTATTTTCTGATCCTAAAATCTTTAAGCTGCTCCTGATTGGTCGTTTCAATCCAGCAAGCTTTGTAAAGGTTTATGGGTTCGTACCTACACTTAGCAGTGTACTCATGCTCCAGCCTGTACTGTATAACATCGAATTGAAGGGCGCCTACGGTTCCAATAATTTTGCGACCATTCGCCTTGGAGGTAAAGAGCTGGGCAACCCCTTCGTCCATCAGCTGGTCAATACCCTTGGCTAGCTGCTTAAACTTCATCGGATCGGCATTCTCGATATATCTAAAGAGTTCAGGCGAAAAGCTGGGGATTCCTTTAAATTTAAGACTTTCGCCTTGCGTAAGAGTGTCGCCAATTTTAAATGTTCCCGTATCGTGCAGTCCCACAATATCGCCGGGGTAGGCTGTGTCAACTATCGATTTCTTATCGGCCATAAAGGCGGTGGGGCTCGAAAACTTAATTTTTTTGCCCGTTCCGGTATGTAAATATGGCTTGTTTCTCTCAAACACTCCTGAGCAAATTTTCAGAAAAGCCAACCTGTCGCGATGATTTGGATCCATGTTGGCATGAATTTTAAAGATAAAGCCTGTAAGCTCCTCCTCGAAGGGCGATACCTCGCGGGTTTCAGTTGCAATGGGCCGGGGATGTGGCGCAATATCAATAAAGCAGTTCAGAAGTTCCCTAACCCCAAAGTTATTAAGGGCACTACCAAAGAAAACTGGTGCCAATTGGCCCTTTAGGTAGGGTTCATTATCGAACTCGGGGTACACACCGTTCACCAATTCCAAATCGTCACGAAGAGACTTTGCGTAGCCTCCAATATGTTTATCAAGAATTTCGGAATTAATATCTTCAATCTCCACCACATCATCGGCAACTGTTTGCTTGTCTTCGGCAAAAAAGAGGTTCAACTTCTGCTCAAACATGTTGTAAACCCCCTGAAAGGTTGGCCCCATACTTATAGGCCAGCTAAGTGGCCGTACGCTAAGCTTTAACTCCTCCTCAATCTCATCAAGTAGGTCAAATGGATCTTTACCATCTCTATCGAGCTTATTCACAAATACAATTACAGGGGTATTACGCATCCTGCAAACCTCCATCAGCTTTCGGGTTTGAGCCTCAACACCCTTTGCACAGTCAATCACAATTATTACGCTGTCAACTGCTGTAAGCGTTCGGTAGGTGTCCTCGGCAAAATCTTCGTGCCCCGGAGTATCAAGTATATTAATCTTAATGCCTTTGTACTCAAATCCCATAACCGATGTGGCCACCGAAATTCCCCTTTGGCGCTCAATCTCCATAAAGTCGGAAGTGGCCCCTTTTTTAATCTTGTTACTCTTAACCGCACCGGCCACATGTATTGCACCACCAAACAGCAAAAGTTTTTCTGTAAGTGTGGTTTTACCCGCATCGGGGTGGCTAATAATTGCGAATGTACGACGCCTTTTTACCTCTGTATTTAATATCATCTCCTAAAATTTACGGGGTGCAAAGGTAGAAAAATTAGCTTTATTAATGGAGTTTTCACTTAATTGAATTAATCAACATCTTGGGAGCAACATACTATGCATATATTTAAAATGTGATAGTTACCAGAAACAAACCAAGTCTCATAAATACTTTACTCTACATTTCTTTCCGTTAATCAACTATAAGATAACAATATGACTTTAGTTAACGAATTTTTCAAAGCATATTAGGCTAGTAATATATTGTTTGTATTTTTGTTAACTATGAATTATTTATTAAACTATTTTTTGCTATGGAATATCAAACAATTCTTATTCTGGGTATAATAACATTAGTAATCTTTTTTGTGTTAAGAGAACAATATCGATCAAGAAAAAGGGCACAATTGCGCAATGCTTACCGAAATGCCCTGAAAAATGGAAACAAAACAAAGGCGTTAGCAATAGGTCGAAGATACTACAGTTACCTTAGAAATGGGAAATTGTCAATCTACGATGAACAAGCTATTAACAATGACATCAATACTATAACTGAAGGATCAAAAAATAATTTTTCACATATCGATCAATTAGAAAAACTAAGTAACTTAAAAGAAAAAGGAGTAATAACGGAAGAGGAGTTTCTTTTAGAAAAGGCCAAACTTATAAACAGGTAGACTTTAGAATGTTGATACTAGCGCCATTTGTAATAAAACAAATGGCTAGCTTTTTAGCTAGCTTTTCCGTTTGATAGGTTCACCTTGTTGAAGACCTGAGCAATCATCCCCAGTTTGTACAAATCGAACAGCAGAATGGACGGCCTAGTGCTACACAGCATTCTGCGGATAAGCGGGTTGAATACGCGGAATATCCATCGTAACGGATACCCCATGCCGACGGTGCGAAAGGCACAATAAAATCTAAGCAATCGAATGTTTTTCCGTAAACTTTTCTTCTGATCTGGAACTATCCTGAGCAAACGAACCAGGTTGATAATCCCCTGTTCAGTTTTAATAAGATAATCGAAGCAAGGCTCAATCCCCAGGTGTATACACGGGTTATTTATGTGAAGTATGGATACGTTGTGCTTTTTTAAATCGAGGCCAAACAGCGTGTCCTCATGCCCATACCCTGACATATCCTCGTTAAAGCGGATGGTGTTAAACACATCCTTACGGATCATGAAGTTACCGCTGAGAAACGATGAGTATGGTTTCACCTGTCTTCGTATGGCACTCCTGCTCTCCCGGTAGATTCCATATTTCCATCGAAGGTGTAACTCCGATTTAAATGGCTTTGGGCCATACGAAGTACCTCCACATATAACATTAGCTTGATCGATTACCGAATTGTAGTTATTGAGAAAGTTGGGCAGCTCGGGCATCATATCGCAGTCCATAAACAGCAGCCAGTTACCTTGAGCAAAGTCGGCAAGTCGATTACGGATTCTGCTACGGCCCAAATTATGGTCAAACTCGAGGTAGTGTACGTCTGAATTTATTGATACCCTAGAGTTGCGCTTTTTGTAGTACGATAGCGAACCATCATCGAAAGCCAATATCTCTACCGATATATTGAACTCCCGTGCCTGCCTTAGCAACTCTTCGGTCAGCTCTGTAATATCAAAATTATAAATTGGAAGGCAAATGGATATCATACATTATCATTCTATTGCATTAACTCACTGGAACTATCATCATCGTTATCGAGCAGGCTGCTGGGCAAGCTCTTTTTGGCCTTTGCACCTAAGTCTTTTAGTTTTTGGGCTTGGTTTACCAGATTTCCTTTACCCTCCGAAAGCTGATTCATAGCCTGCTCATAGCTTTTCTGGCTTCGCATAATATTATCGCCAACGGATGTTAGGCTTTCAACAAACCCAACAAACTTATCGTACAGCTGTCCTCCTCGCTCGGCAATCTCCATGGCGTGCCTGTTCTGATACTCACGCTGCCATAGGTTATGAATAAGCCTTAGCGCTGCAATTAGGTTGGTTGGGCTGAGCAGAAGTACTCCTCGAGAGTATGCATAGTTCCAAATCTCAGGGTCGGCCTGCATTGCCAGGATAAAGGCTGGCTCAACGGGTAAAAACATGGTAACAAAATCGAGGCTGCCCACCAAATCCTGATACCCCTTTGAGCTAAGTATATCGATGTGGCTTCGGATTGATCGAATATGATTAGTTAACTCTTTCTGCTGTTCCTCATGGTTTTCGCTTGAACAATAGCGCTCATAAGCCACCAGCGACACCTTTGAATCGATAATTACTTTACGATCATCGGGGTACTGCACTATAACATCGGGCTGAAAACGCTTACCCTCCTCATCTTTTATAGACTCCTGTACGAAGTACTCCCTATCCTTCACCAGACCCGATTTTTCGAGAATACTCTCGAGTATCATCTCGCCCCAGTTGCCCTGTTGCTTTACTTGCCCCTTTAGGGCGTTGGTTAGGTTGTTGGCCTCCTCGCTTATTCTTTGGTTTAGCACAACCAGCTTCTCAACCTCTTTCCCTAAGGAGAATCGCTCCTTGCTTTCCCTGTCGTAAACCTCCTCAACCTTTTTCTGGAATATCTGAATATTCTCCCCAAGGGGTTTGAGCAGCTGCTCAATGTTTGCCTGATTCAGCTCAGCAAAACGTTTGCTTTTATCCTCAAGGATACCATCGGCCAAAACCTTAAATTCGTTGGTAAACTTTTTCCCAAGGTCTTCAATCTCGGCTTTCTGCTTTTCGAGCGATTCCTTTAGATACTTATTCTCTTTGTCAAGCTCCACACCCCTTTCCTTCGATTCGGAGAGCGCTGCCTGTAGCGTTTTAACATCTGCCTTAAGCTGTCCGTTCTCGTCTATTTGTTTGCCAAGCTGCTCATTCAACGACTCGGCCTTTACCTTAATGGAGGCATAGTTCCTACTAAGTTCCTGAAAGGCTTCAACCCTTACCTTCAAATCCTCTTTTGCATTAGCTAGGTCTGCCTCAAGGTTAGCATGATGCTTCTTCACCTCGTCGAGCAGTGCCATTTGTGTTGATAATTTTGCCCCAAGATCCTCCCTCTGTCCTGCCAATCGCTCAGTTTCGGATAGAAGTCGCTCCCGTTCCAGCTGCATTCTCTCATCGCGGTCATGTAGAACCCTAAGTGTACCCTCGGCATCAATTAGCCTTTGCTTAAGTTCATCTGCGTTTTCCTCCCTCCCATTCTTTTTCAGAAGCATTTTATAAACCAGCACCGTAACTATGGCGCCAATTACTAGTCCTAATAGTATTGCAACAGGTAATTCGAGCATGGGTATAAGATATTTATCAAAATATGTCATGAAGATACTACTTTTTGCGGCTTCATACCACTTGAATCGGCACTTGCACTTTGATTTATTTTTCAACAAGATGCAATTAGAAATCTATCGGTATTGGCTCACTATTTTATACTTTTGCAACTCACATCGGGTATATTATGACTAACAAACCAACCTTTTGGACCAAAGATTTTGTAATGCTAACCGTGGCCAACCTGCTAATGGCCATTGCTTTCTACTTCATGCTTCCGGTGTTGCCCATTTACCTTGTTGATAAGCTTTCTGTGTCGAAGGGTGAGGTTGGAACAATCCTAGCTTTTTATACCATTGCCGCTTTGATGATTAGACCTTTTTCTGGTTGGGCAATTGACACCTTTGGTAGAAAAAAAATCTACCTAATAGCATTTCTACTTTTCTCTACATCATATGTAATATACCCCATAGCATCGGGTGTTACAGCATTCCTTGCAATTCGCTATTTTCATGGATTAACGTGGGGTACGTTAACAACCACGAGCTCAACAATTGCTGTAGATATTATTCCCCCATCGCGACGTGGCGAGGGTATTGGAATCTTTGGGCTTTCAATGACCATAGGTGTGGCCATTGGGCCAATGATTGCAATACTCATTACTGACGACACACGTTTCAACAGCCTTTTTGCATCGGCAATTGTTATTAGCTTGTTGGGCTTTATTCTTGCGCTTATTATTAAGTACCCAAAGTTTAGGTCGCAGAACAATAGCAAGGGTTTTAGCTGGAATGGGTTAATTGAAAAAACCGCATTGCCTGTATCGACAAATATGATGCTTGTTATGTTTACATATGGGGGTGTGCTTTCGTTTATTGCCCTGTATGCAAAGGATATTGGAGTGCAAAGTAGCGGATTATTCTTCTTACTCCTTTCTGTTGGTATCGGCTTATCACGGGTTGGCTCTGGACGTTTGATCGACAAGCAAGGCCCCTCCGCTGTATCAGTACTAGGAATAATACTGCTTGTTGCGGGGTTTCCTATTTTGGCGTTTATACAAACCCCGCTGGGGTTTCATACTGCTGCTTTAATTCTGGGCTTGGGCTACGGTATGATTATGCCTACCTTTCAAACAATGGTAAACAATATAGCCCCTGCAAACAGAAGGGGTGCAGCCAACTCAACGTTTTTCACTGCCTTCGATCTGGGAATTGGATTAGGAATGATTGGAACAGGTATTCTCTCCCAGTGGCTTGGTTTTGGGCACACCTTTATTATATCTTCAGCTATGAACCTAGCTGCGCTTACCCTATTTGGGCTCAGCACAATAAAGCATTATCAGAATCATTATAGTAAACCAATCACATCATGAGTGTTCTAGTTAGCACAGCATACCTCCCGCCAGTTGCCCTCTTTAAAACTTTTAAAAGATATGGACAAATACTGGTTGAGGCGCATGAAACCTACACAAAGCAAACCTATAGAAATAGGTGCGAGATTCTAACCGCCAACGGACCGCTTGCATTAACAATACCCGTAGTAAGGCCCAATGGAAACCATACCCTTATCAAAGATATTAGGATAGATAATTCTGTAAAGTGGTCAAGGGAGCACTGGCGCGCAATTGAATCGGCATACCGTTCATCGGCCTACTTTGAGCTGGTTTCCGATTACTTTACCCCATATTATACTAAGGAATGGAAATTTTTATGGGATTTCAACAGCTCCATTAATAATACAATTGTTGATCTGCTAGAGGTAGATGTCAAATTTGAGGAGACCACAAAATTTGAAAAGTCACCTGAAAACTTAATGGATTACCGAAACATTTTCAACCCCAAAAAGAAAGATTTGATTAGCGAAGAATTTGAAGCAAAACCTTACTATCAGGTTTTTGAAAACAAGTTTGGTTTTACACCCAACCTATCTGTTCTTGACCTGATTTGCAACTGTGGTATGGAGAGTGTTCTTTATCTATAACAATAGGCTTCACTGCCAATCACGTGGAAACACAATGCAAATAATGATTAGGGAAGAAGACCGAAGACAGAAGTTAGAAGTTAGAAGACAGAAGTTAGAAGACAGAAGACGCCTGTCTCAGCTTATCTCAGAAACATAATTTGAATAGAGAAAACTTGCAATCCATACCTTTCATTAGATTGGGGGCAAAGATCACTGCCAAGGGCAGGCAAGCCTTCCAATGGCAGGCAAGCTGTCAGCGTTTTGTTTGTGAATATTTTGCATTAAATATATTGAGTCTACACAAACATAACTGTCACAAATATTGAAGTAGAACCTAATAATAAAGCTAAGTTTAAGATATACCCCCAAAGCAAAAGCAGAAGGCTTGATAGCCTCCTGCTCTTTCACAAAACGAAATGTCTATTAAAACTTATAGCCTACTGTCATCATAAACCTGTTTTGGGCAACATCGCGATTAACAATTGGTGCCCCTGGGTATGGCGAGTACTTATCGCTTAGCTGTAGCCTTTGGTATGCCCAATCGAGGAATAAACTATTAATCCTAAAGCCAAAGCCACCCGAAAAAATGTTAGTATGCGAACTAGCGTAGGGACTGCCACTTGAGTATGGGCTACCATAATAAGCGTATCCACCTCGTAAAGCCATCTTACCAACCCAAACCTCGCCACCTGCTCTCAGGTTAAATGTATTGGAAAATTCACTCTTTATTGTTGCATTCTCATTTGTAAACCTGTAGCCATCGCCTCCCTTACCAAACCGCATGGTGGAGTAGTCAACATACTCGTAATCTACGCTCAACAATCCTATTTTACCAAAAGTATACGCAGCAGACCCAATCAGTTTGAAAGGAGTTTCAATTTTATAATCGTATGCATTTAAAGGTGATTCTTCATTGGTTATCCCTAGAAAAAAATCGGATCCCATTACGGCATTGTATCTTTCCGACAAATCGTAGAATGTAGGTGTGTGTGCAGCAATACCCAAGCGCAGCTCTGGGATAGGCCTGTATATTGCACCAACTTTAAAGTTTAAGCCGTATCCCTCAACGGTAAGCGTTTGGTTGTAATACATTGAGTGGAACAGATCGCCATTAGGCAGCAGTTGGTTTGAAGATAATGCTGACTCAGAATAAAATGTCTTTTGCCTAAAGTACACATTTTGTATTCCAAGTGTTGCCCCAAAGTAGAATTTATTGGAGACGTTACCTCCAATGGAAAAGGTGTATTCACCAATCCCTCCAATGCTCGACAGGGTTTGATCTTGATCTACTCCGTCACCATCGTTTAACGCTGCCCAGTATGATGTTGGGTTACCTGGCACAGTGTCAATTAAGAAATTATTCCAAGCCAATATTGCATCCCATGGAGCAAGTGTATTAAAGAAAAAGTTGTCGTCATCGGGTATGGTAAGATTCTCATAGTACACACCCTGTGCTTGATTGGCAAAATGATCCATTATTGAATTGTTGGTATTTCTTCCTAAAGCAGTAGTTTCGCTATAAAAGTCGTTTATCCTATTGTACCCCACACCAAAATTCAGCATCACCAACCCCAACTCTTCCTCACCCGAAGAAAATCTGTACGAGCCAACAATGCCAAGATTATCGAACATTACACGGGTTCTCTTATCTTCGAATGGAGAATTCAAGTAGTTAGTATTGTCAAGCCGTGATTTAAGCGTTGGAGTAATTGTAAACTCCGACGAACGATATACACCAAGCCCTGCAGGGTTGTAGCTAAGCGATGTGAAATCGGCACCTAATGCGCCAAAAGCACCCCCCATACCAACATATCGGGATGTTCCGTACAGGTGGTTTTGCGAAAGCCTTAAAACATCGGCAGCATCCTGTGCCTTAGCAAAGGATACTACTAGTAGTAGAATAAATACTAAACCTATTCTTTTCATATCATTTAATACTAGTGAAGATGATTAGAAAAATTAAGTAACCACGAGGGATTGCTTGCAAATGGAGATTGCCAGAATTACGGCTAAGTTTCTTTTAACAATCCCTCGTGGTTATAATCACAGATATAAGATAGTTACTGAATTACCTTGACCTAGTAGAAGTACTGCTTGAACCAGTCGAACTCGACCCTTTACTGCTTGAACTACCGAAGCTGCTGCTTGAGCCAACGCTCGATGAACGTCCCGATGAACGGGTTGACCCTACACTTGAACTACCACGATTTCCAGAAGTGCCTATGCTACTTCCATGTGAACGGCTTGACCCTGGTCTTCCCACTGCTGGTGACGAACTCCTGGGCGGAGGAGTATACGTTGAGGAAGGTTGTCGTGGCGATCTGGTTGTGCCGGTTACTCCCTGTCCTACCCTAGTCCCGCTTCTAACACCTTCAGATGCTGGGTAGTTACGAGATGTAGGTGCGTTAAAACTATTTGCATTCCCAGGGTTTGGCCTAGTGTAGCTAGGATTATGCGTTCTATCGGCCGATCGATTAGTTATTCGGGTATTCATGGGGCTAACCCTGGTGTGATTAACATCCCCACGATCTGATCTTGTTACAATGCTATTGTCCTTACCACGAACAGGTTCTTTCACAGCAGATGTTTTTCCGCCTCGGTCACCAGCTATTCTGGTCTTTGTATCAGGATCCTGAGGTCTAGCTGTTACTGCTCCAGGTTGTGAAACCCTTCTATTTCCAGATGCCACAACTCCATCAATGGTGCCGGATTGTGTTCTTGTTATATTGGCATCACCCTTGCTGGGATTTGATCTTTCTCTCTCTCTTACACTTGCATTTCCATAGGTTGGCTGCTTATCGGCCATATCGCGTCGTGTACTGTTAACACCAGCAGTATAACTTGACTCAGCAATAGCTCCATGATTGTAGTTTACGGTACCCGTTCCGGGTCTACGTCCATAGTTGTAACGTGGAGTGCTACCCCAGTTATAACCATCATAAAACCCTGCATTGTACACACCGTAGGTACTCCAAGGGCTATACCACCCGTAAGACCAGTGGTTGTATATAGAGTAGTTCCAAGGTGAGGACCATGCATAGTAAGGGCTATAATAACCAAGCCCAAAGCTGTAGTATGGTCTGTAGTAACGTGAGCCAAAGTAAGGCCAACCAAACATAGCTGAAACGTAACGAGGCTCAACCCACACGTTTGACCCAACAACCATAACATTGTAAAACGCTGGGTCGTAGGCAGAGGCGTACCAGTAATCGTTAGAGTAATAAGCGCTCCAACTGCTAATGCCGTAATAGGGATCTCTCCTTGCATCTAACCTCCGTTGGTATGCATCCTCGTAGGAATCGGCTAATATCCTTTCGTAAGGATTAACGTAAGGATCGCTATAGATAGTGGTATCGGTACTACCAATCGAATCGTTAGCCAGAATATCAGTATACTTTTTCTCTAGCTCAGCGAGCTTAAGGCTCGAGCTGGTTTGCTGGCCCTGATTCTGCCTATTAGCCACCACCGTTTCGGAAGATTTAGGGTTGTAGTATAGATCATCTCCCTGATGGCCACTAGACCTGCTCATTTGCATACTCGAGGAGCATGCTCCCAAAAGGGATGCTACAAGAGCAACTGCGAAAAATTTAATTGTAGTTTTCATAACAACCTCCATTTATTTAAAAATTACTGTTTTATTTCTTTACTTTGCAACGTTAATTATTTACATAAAAAGCAACAAATTTCATACCAAGTAAAGCTGATGGCAAAAGGAATTACAAGCAGAAGTGAGAGTTATTCTCAGTGGTATAACGATATCGTGATTAAGGCCGGGCTGGCCGACCATTCCGCAGTGCGTGGATGTATGGTAATAAAACCCTATGGCTATGCCATATGGGAGAAAATTCAGCGGCAACTCGATGATATGTTCAAAGCAACAGGGCATCAAAATGCATACTTCCCGTTGTTTATTCCCAAATCGTTTTTTAGCAAAGAGGCCGATCATGTTGAAGGATTCGCCAAAGAGTGTGCCATTGTAACCCACTACAGATTAAAAAACGACCCTAATGGGAAAGGGGTAACTGTTGACGAAGACGCCAAGCTGGAAGAAGAACTAATTGTAAGGCCAACATCCGAAACCATTATTTGGAACACCTACAAAGGCTGGATACAGTCGTACCGTGATCTTCCAATCCTTATTAACCAATGGGCTAACGTGGTGAGATGGGAGATGCGGACAAGACTATTTCTTCGTACAGCGGAGTTTCTCTGGCAAGAGGGTCATACCGCCCACGCAACTAAGGACGAGGCAATGGAAGAGACCATAAAAATGGTTAACGTTTACGCCGAGTTTGCCCAGAAATGGATGGGTATGCCAGTAATTGTTGGAACCAAATCGGAGAACGAACGTTTCGCTGGTGCGCTCGAGACATACTGTATAGAGGCGTTAATGCAGGATGGCAAGGCACTACAAGCAGGCACATCGCATTTCCTTGGCCAAAACTTCGCCAAAGCCTTCGATGTTAAGTTCCAATCAAAGGAGGGTACACTCGATTACGTTTGGGCCACTTCTTGGGGCGTATCAACCCGCCTAATGGGCGCACTAATTATGGCACATTCCGATGATAATGGCCTAGTTCTACCTCCAATGCTAGCCCCCACACAGGTCGTATTTGTTCCAATTTACAAAACAGAGGAGGAACTTGCAAAAATATCAGAAAAGGTAAACGAGCTAAAAAATGGATTGGAAGCCAAGGGCATCACAACCCATTTCGATAATAGGGACACGGTTAAACCCGGGTTTAAGTTTGCTGAGTACGAGCTTAAAGGGTACCCCATTCGAATTGCGCTTGGGCCAAAAGACCTTGAAAAAGGAACTGTTGAAATTGCCCGAAGAGATACGCTTACCAAGGAGTTCATAAATCAGGATCTTGTTGTTGACCACGTGGTAAAGCTGCTGGATGATATTCAGCAAAACATTTTCAACAGGGCACTATCATTCAGAGAAGAAAGCACTACCAAGGTTGATACCTACGATGAGTTTAAACGAGTTCTCGATGAAAAACCAGGATTTGTTTTAGCCCATTGGGACGGTACTGCCGAAACTGAGGAAAAGATTAAGGACGAAACCAAGGCAACCATAAGGTGTATTCCTCTTGATGCCGAAGTGGAGGAAGGTAAATGTATTTACTCCGGTAAACCATCGAAACAAAGAGTAATTTTTGCGCGTGCATATTAGCACCGCTTATAATACTTAATACCAATGGATAAAGAGTCGAACAGCAAAAGCCCCAAGGCCCTTATAGTTGATACGCTAATCGAAAAATCGGGGATGAAGCAACAGGTTTACGAAAACACCATCGAAACCTTTAGCATTATCAAAAGCGTTCTACATGAATTATCAACCGAGCTTAATACTGACATCAAGAACAACGATAAGCGCATTAGGCTTGAGTACAAGGACAGGGGCAAGTTTGAAGCAGAAATGAGGGTTGCTGGTGATATTCTTATCTTCAGTATGCACTCCAACGTTTTTGAGTTCGATAGGGATCATAGTATCTGGAAATTACCCTACGTACAAGATAACAAGCTTAACTCCTATTGTGGTGTTATAAATATCTACAACTTCCTAACCGACTCGTTTAAATACAACCGAATTGACGACTTGGGCTACCTCGTTGGTCGGCTTTTTATCAATAGGGAAAATCATTACTTTGTTGAGGGTAAAAGGCAAATGGGCTTTTTATACAACAACTTTGGCCAAGCCATTATAAGCAGAGAGGCGGTACGAAAAATCATTGAAACCTCTATGCTATACTCACTAGATTTTGACCTACTGGTACCACCCTACGACATGGTGAAAATTGCAACCGTAGCTCAAATGAATAGCAAGATTGATGCCTCGAAACTTCAGACAGGTAAACGTCTTGGCTTTAAGTTTAACTCCGATGACGTACTGGAAGAAAAGTAAAACTTGCCCAAGGGCAATAAAAACGACAGACATATGAAAAAGACTACTCTACTGATTTTAGTCGCAATGATAGTTGCAGGAACATCGTGCGATAAGAAATTAAAATCGAATGCTGATATGCAAGCTAAAGTAAATGCGTTTATTGAGGTTGAGCTGACAACAGACATAAGTCACCTCTCAGAAAACGAAAAAGAAATGTTGCCTCTTCTCTTCGAGGCTGCACAAATTATGGACGACATATTCTGGACGCAGGCTTATGGCGATAAAGAAAAACTCTTATCGCGAATTGATGACGATACCACTAAAGCCTTTGTCAACCTAAACTATGGCCCATGGGAAAGGCTAAACAACAACGCTCCTTTTATTGTGGGTTACGGCGAAAAGCCAATGGGTGCTAACTTTTACCCTGCCGACATGACTCAGGAAGAGTTTGAGGCGTTCGATGCCGACAACAAAACTAGCCTGTACACTATTATTAGGCGCAAAGCCGATGGTTCACTCGAATCTATTCCCTACAGCCAAGCCTATAAGAAGCAGCATGAAAAAGCAGCCAAGCTGCTTCGCCAAGCAGCAGAACTTGCTGAATACGAGAACTTGAAAAACTATCTAAATCTACGAGCCGAAGCGCTCCTATCCGATGATTATCTTGCCAGCGATATGGCCTGGATGGATATGAAGGATAACAATATCGACTTTATAGTTGGTCCAATTGAGAACTATGAGGATAGGCTCTTTAACTACAAAGCTGCACACGAAGCATTTATCCTTATTAAGGATTTGGAGTGGAGTCAGAAACTTTCGCGTTTTGCTGCACTTCTCCCTGCATTGCAGAGAAACCTTCCTGTTGCCGACAAGTACAAGGCCGAAGTGCCAGGCAGCGATAGCGACCTAGGTGTTTACGATGCTGTTTTTTATGCGGGCGACTGCAACGCGGGCAGCAAAACCATTGCCATAAACCTACCCAACGACCCCATTGTGCATATTGAGAAAGGTAGCCGCAAGCTCCAGCTAAAAAACTCTATGCGTTACAAGTTCGATGAGATTCTGGTTCCCATTAGTAAAATAGTGATTGATGAGGAGCAGCGTAAGCACGTAACCTTCGATGCATTCTTTGAGAACACCATGTTCCATGAGGTGGCTCATGGTCTAGGAATTAAGAATACAATCAATAATAACGGCACTGTAAGAGAGGCGCTAAGGGAAACCTACAGCCCAATTGAAGAGAACAAAGCCGATATCTTAGGTCTATTCATGGTCTCGAACCTTGTAGCAATGGGCGAAATGGGCGAAAAGGATTTGATGGACAACTACGTAACCTTTATGGCAGGAATTTTCCGCTCGGTTCGCTTTGGCGCTGCATCAGCACACGGCAAGGCCAACATGATGAGGTTCTACTACTTCCAAGAGCAAGGGGCATTCACACGCAACCCCGAAACCGGAACCTACAAGGTTGATTTTGAGATGATGACCAAAGCCATGAACTCCCTTGCCGAAAAGATACTGGTTGTTCAGGGCGATGGAAACTACCAAGAGGCCAAAAAAATGCTCGATGAGATGGGTTACATCAAGGAGGAACTCCAGGCAGATTTAAACAGAATTAACGAGTCTAATATCCCTGTGGATATCAGGTTTAAGCAAGGGCTCGAAATGCTAGGGCTATAAGCTAACGCAAGTATAAAGTGGCCGGTAAAACCGGCCACTTTCTTACTACATAATCACTACTGACCGACTAATAAATATAGATTTCTCGCTTCGCTCGAAATGACAGTACTTTCAAGAGGTCTAAGGGGTGAGGGGGTGAAGGCGGCTACGCCGCCTTCACCCCCTCACCCCTGACAGCGTAACAGCCTGTCATTTCGAGCGAAGCGAGAAATCTATCACATTATTATCATTTTACAAAATACTTAGTCGGCCACTTTCTTATTACATAATCATCGTTTCCTGCGAATAGAATATTTTATTACCTTAGCCCAAAATAATCCAACTACCACAATGAATCTAACTTTCAATTTCATAAAATCCGTTTCGAATATCTACGACGAGATGATGGAAAATGGATTTTCACTTGTTTACCTTGGGGAGTTTAGCCATGAGATTACCAAGATGTTTACCTCCATGGCCGAGTCGGATATGGAAAAGCAAAGCGAAGAGCGTTCTGTGCAGCGCAAGGTATACCATGTTATGGTTGAGACCCTGCAAAATATGAACAAGCACTCCGACGAGATACGAGACGGGAAAATTGGAAGCGGACTTTTTATCATCGGGAAAAAGGATGACACCTACTATATTATTACTTCAAACAAGGTAGCTCGCAAGCACAAGGACGACTTGGAGAACTCACTGATTACCGTGAACAACGCCTCTAAGGAAGAGCTAAAGGAGATGTATAAGAAGCAGATTAAGGAAGGTAAACTATCATCGAAAGGCGGCGCTGGGTTAGGCCTTATAGATATAGCTCGTAAAACAGGCGAAACGCTAAACTACCAGTTTTTACAGCTCGACGGTGAGAACTTCTACTTTATCCTAAAGGTAGAGATTAACGCGAAGAAATTTGCCAAGGAGGCCTACTAATAGCCATCCCTATTACCAACGGGTTTCGCTAAAAAGGTTAGGATCAAAAAAATCATCGGGTAAGGAGCTGGGCAAACGAATATCAAAATATTTCTCGTATAGGTACATCTGTCCGTTTTCGAAATACTGAACCTCGGTGGCTACAGGCTTATCGTATATCATCTTATAGTTTTGATAAAAGATCTCTGTAACCCCATTTTCATCCACCTTACGAATTCCATGGAATAATAAATCGTCCTTACCAACCCAAAAACATTTCACGTTGTTATTTCCAACCTCATAATACTCCTTACCTTTTATCGTAGTAACTCGAACCCTCGACAGATCGATACCTAACCCTACAACCTTAGGAATAACAATGGAGGGGTTAACCGAGTACATGTCGTAGCCCAAAATCATAACCTCATGCAACCTGGGACGGGTTCCTATAAGCTTGTTATGATTAAATGTGAACAATGAATCGTTTACCACAAGCCATCCCCTACCCGACGAAAAATCTTTATATCGGATATGCAGCCTGCTTGGAGATGAGTAGGCAACCATCCACACCTCGTTGCGAACAAGGCTGTCGTTCTTATACCTATACATATCCTGCTTAAATGTGATATGGCTATACCAATCGCTTGAGTAACGTGAATGTATTTGCCCAATAAGTTCTTCGCCATTGGTAAGTGGTTCGGAAGCAAAAACGCCTAAAGCACAAAAAGCTAAGGCTAAAGTTGCAATTGCTGTACAGATTGACTTTTTCATAGTACCAAGAATTCTAACCCATCGATTAAAAAAGTTTGGGTTATACAACATGTGCAATATAGAGAATTTGAAGAGAATAAAAGATCTAATGCCAAAAGATTTTGAATCATTTTATAGATTTAGATTGGCTCTATTAGAATTTATTGCGATTTTTGTGGGTTAAAATAAACAGATAAAGATGGAAGAGAAGCACGAGGATTTTATGAGAGAGGCCATAGGGCTTTCTGTTGAAAATGTGATGAACCAAGGAGGGCCATTCGGGGCGGTTATTGTAAAAGACGGAAAGGTAATTGCAACTGGTGTAAATAGGGTAACAGGAAACAACGATCCTACCGCCCATGCCGAGGTAATGGCCATTAGAGCTGCCGCTCAAAAACTTAACGACTACAACCTTAGCGGATGTACAATTTATACGTCATGTGAGCCTTGCCCTATGTGCCTATCGGCCATTTACTGGGCACGAATTGACGAGATATACTTTGGCAACACAAAGTTGGACGCTAAGAACATTGGCTTTGACGATTCATTTATTTACGATGAGATTGAAAAACCCATAGAAGAACGGAAAGTAAAGGCACATCAGATTTTGCATAACGAGGCGCTGGAAGGTTTTAAGAAATGGAAAAACTTTGAAGGCAAGGTTGAGTACTAGCACTTTTCCTATTCTTAGCCCAAAGTACACGCACAAAATTACCACTGTATTAATTAATGACCAGAGATACCACCATAGTAGCCATTGCAACTGCTGCCGGAATGGGCGCCATTGCAGTAATTCGCTTGAGCGGAGAGCAATCGTTAAGCATCTGCGAGAAGGTTTTTAAACCTACAAAAAGGGGCAAGAAGCTATCCGATCAGCCTGCCTACACCATTCATCATGGTAAAATTATTGATGATACCCGAGTGGTGGATGATGTATTGGTAAGTATTTTTAAAGCACCCCACTCCTACACCGGCGAGGACGTGGTGGAGATTTCGTGCCACGGGTCGGTGCTTATTCAGAGGCAAATACTAGAGTTGCTTATTAAGCATGGCGCCACCCACGCCCAGGCGGGGGAGTTCACCCTCCGCGCCTTTCTTAATGGCAAAATGGATCTGTCGCAAGCCGAGGGTGTGGCCGACCTTATTGCATCCACCAGCGAAACTGCTCGTAGAGTAGCCCTCGATCAGATACGGGGAGGTTTTTCCAATCAGCTCAAGGAGCTGCGCACTCAGCTGCTTAACTTTATCTCCCTAATTGAGCTTGAACTCGATTTTAGCGAGGAGGATGTGGAATTTGCCGACAGAGAGCAGCTGTACAAACTTGTTGAGGAAACAGAGAAACAAACAACTAAGCTGCTGGAGTCGTTTAAACTGGGGAATGTTATTAAAGCCGGAGTACCTGTAACCATTGCCGGCAAGCCTAACGTGGGCAAATCGACGCTATTAAACAGAATACTGAACGAGGAGAAGGCAATTGTTTCGGATATTGCTGGAACAACCCGCGATAGCATTGAGGATACCATTGTAATAGAAGGTGTAACCTTCAGATTTATCGATACGGCAGGCCTAAGGCAAACAACCGATACTGTTGAGTCAATAGGGATTGAGCGAGCCTATGCCAAAATTTCGCAAGCACATATTGTGCTTTTACTTGTTGATACGCGAACTGCCATTGACGAAACCCTTGATGAGATTGACAGCATTAGGAATTCGCTAAAAAACGACCAACGGATAATTATACTGGCCAATAAGGTTGATATGGTAGACGATAGCACCCTTAGCAACTTCACATCAAGCATTAGAGAAAGGTTTAGGGATATTTCCCTAATACCGCTATCGGCCAAACACGGTCAAAATATGGACACGCTGCTACATGAGCTGGTAAAGGGTTACCAAATACCCGTGGGCAACGACGAAGCGGTAATCGTCACCAATGCCCGTCACTACGAGTCGCTCCTAAGAGCGCAGGAAAATTTGCATCGGGTTAAGGAAGGAATTAATCGCAATATCCCCACCGACCTGCTGGCTATGGACATTCGACAAGTGCTGCACTACATTGGCCAGATCACAGGAAGCGTATCAACAGACGAGATATTGGGTAATATCTTTTCGAAGTTTTGCATAGGAAAGTAACATATGAATAACCCCAATAGATGCAACAAAGATTTTAGCACCGAATTTACCTTCGCAGCATCACGCAGCGGGGGGGCTGGCGGACAAAATGTGAATAAGGTGAACACCAAGGTGGAGCTTCGTTTCTCGGTTGCCAATTCCCAGCTACTTAGCGATTACGAGAAGGAAGTTATTACAGAAAAACTGGCCAACAGAATAAATTCCGATGGTGAACTAATAATAGTATCGCAGGTTGAGCGGAGCCAGCTGGGCAACAAGCTTAGGTGCATTGAGAAGTTTTACGAGCTGATTAACCAAGCGCTAACCCCACGCAAAAAGCGAAAGCCTACAAAGCCCACCAAAGCCTCACAGGTTAAGCGAGTTGATAAAAAGCGGCAACGTTCGGTTAAGAAGGAGCTACGCAAAAAACCAAACATCTAATGGAAGATATTGCCCCACAGGGTATGAACCCGCAAATAGTAAAGGACTTAATTACAACCAAGATGCCTTACGGCAAGTACAAAGGTGTGGCAATTTATCGTTTACCCGAACCCTACCTTGTTTGGTACCACAGCAAAGGGTTTCCTCAGGGAAGGCTGGGGATGCTTTTGCATACCATCTATGAGGTTAAGCTAAATGGGCTAGAGTATCTTTTAAAACCCTTCCTAAACAAGAGGTAAAAGCTATATGGATATGAAAACTGATGATATTAAAAACTTTTTTAAAAGAGAATTTCAGGTAAACTCCTATCATACCGACCTTAACGGCAGGCTATCAATCCCATCGATATTCCTATTCTTTCAAGAGATAGCCTGGGAGCACGCATCGATGTATGGCTTTGGATACGACGATTTGAAGGATCACAGCTCATTCTGGGTGCTATCGAGATTACATCTTGAAGTAGACGAACTACCCAAGTGGACTGAGAGTTTTACCCTAACCACATGGCCCAGTGGTACCGACGGCCCTTTTGCCCTGCGCGATTTTATTATCGCCAACACTCAAGGGCAGCAGGTTATAAGGGCCACATCAAGCTGGCTTATAGTGGATGCCCATACACGCCGACCCAAGCGTCCCGATGCCTTTAAGGACAGGATGCCCATTTGCGATACCATAAGGGCTACACCTTGCAACGCCCCAAAAGTAGGCAACTCCGAAGGCAAGCTAATTCACGAGGTTCAGCATACCGTTGGGGTTTGCGATATTGATGTGAATGGGCATATCAACAACACCAAGTACATCGAGTGGGCAGTAAACTCATTCTCTGAGAACGATTACAAAAACCTATCGATTAACCAAATAGATGTTAACTTCCTTTCGGAAGGTTTCTGCAACAATGTTTGCACGCACAGGACCGAAGCCATTGACAATACCACCCGACGAACCGCCATTGTAAGAGAAGATAACGCTAAGGTTTTAGCAGTGGTAAGCATTTGTAGTGGGCAAAAAGAATAGGGTAGAACTTATCGTCTACCCTAAATATCAACAGAAAAACTCTAGCGTCGGTTACCTTAAATCCACCACCTCAATTCCCCGATGTTTTTGAGGATCGAAAACAAAGCTATCATCCTTAACATTGGTGTTGGGCTTAAACTTGCTTACCTCAATTATGTAGTTTATCCCATCCTTGCCCTGATACTTAACTGATATGGGGTCGAGATTTTGCTTCTTAAAAATGATCTTTATAAGCGAGTATGGCTCCGACAGATCCTCGGGATAAAGATCAACCTCGTAAAGGGCAACCCCTTTTTCAACCTTTTCGCCGATAAAACGCGACTTAAAATCTTGCTCGTAATCTCTGAAAATTTGTGTTGGGTCATCAAGAAATCCTCCATCGAGCGAGGTGGGAACTGAGATTGTAACCTCATTGGCATCGGGGATAAACTGCCACTTGGTTGTGCCATCATAGTATACCTCCATACCCATTAGATCGAGAAAATACTTATTCCCCTTAAAAGTTAGCGTGCCACTGTGAGAATCGGAAAACCCCTCCTGTAAATTCTCTAGGGTAAATGAAAAGTCGGCCTCAATGGTTTTATAGGCCTGCATCTTTTCGGAAAAAGATTTAATAAGATCTTTACCTAGCGGTGCCGACTGCCCCATTGCCAAAATACTTGCCCCAATTAGGGCTCCAACTGTTAAAAAAAATCGCCTCATCTATGTAAATTGAAATTAGTAATTACTTTCGTTCGTCTTGGGCTCGTTAAGGCCTTTGAAGATATGTTCAAGCGAGATTTCATCCTGAATTAAAACCTGTCGTGCCTTGCTTCCCTCAAATGGGCCAACGATACCTGCAGCCTCTAGCTGATCAATAATCCTGCCAGCCCTGTTGTAACCAATGGAAAATTTTCGCTGGATCAGCGAGGTTGACCCCTGCTGATTTCCTACTATCACACGGGCAGCCTCTTCGAATAGGTCGTCGCGTTTGGTTAAATCAACTTCTAAACTTTCTTCTGCTGAATCGCCGCTGTACTCCGGAAGCATAAATGCGGATGCATAGCCTTTCTGATTGCCAATAAAATCAGTAACACGCTCTACCTCGGGTGTATCAACAAATGCGCATTGTATCCTAATCATCTCGTTGCCTGTTGACAGAAGCATATCGCCCTTACCAATAAGCTGGTTTGCACCGGGCGAATCGAGAATAGTGCGCGAATCGATCATTGAGGTTACCCTAAAGGCTATACGTGCAGGGAAGTTGGCCTTAATAACCCCTGTAATAATATTTGTTGTGGGGCGCTGCGTAGCTATAATTAGGTGAATACCAACCGCACGGGCCAGCTGTGCTAGGCGCTGAATTGGCCCCTCAATCTCGCGGCCAGCCGTCATAATCAGGTCGGCAAACTCATCTATTATCACCACGATGTAGGGTAAGTACTTATGCCCTTTGTTGGGATTTAACCGCCTGGCAACGAACTTCTCATTGTATTCTTTCACCGTGCGTACATGTGCTGCCTTAAGCAGGTCGTACCGAGAATCCATCTCAATGCACAGCGAGTTTAGGGTATTAATAACCTTCTGCGTATCGGTAATAATAGCCTCATCGGTATCGGGTAGCTTGGCAAGGAAGTGTCGTTCGAGCTTATTATAAAGGGTTAGCTCCACCTTTTTGGGATCTACAAGCACAAACTTAAGCTGCGCTGGGTGCTTTTTGTAAAGCAGCGAGGTGATGATGGCGTTAAGCCCCACCGACTTACCCTGACCAGTTGCTCCGGCTACCAGCAGGTGGGGCATTTTGGTGAGATCGACCACAAAGGTCTCGTTGGATATGGTTTTGCCCAGGGCAATGGCCAAATCGAACTTGTTCTCCTGAAACTTGGCCGAACGGAGTATGGAGTACATCGAAACCACTTCGGGGCGCTGGTTTGGCACCTCAATACCAATGGTTCCCCTACCGGGGATAGGAGCAATAATTCTAATTCCCAATGCGGCAAGGCTCAATGCTATATCGTCCTCAAGGTTCTTAATCTTACTAATACGTACCCCGGGGGCAGGAACTATCTCATAAAGGGTTACTGTTGGCCCCACGGTGGCCAGAATTCGGGCTATTTGAATGTTGTAGTTCCCAAGGGTTTCAACAATCTTATTCTTGTTGTTTAGCAGCTCCTCGTCCGACACAGGAGCCTGCCTATTCTTGTAATCCTCGAGCAGCTCAAGGGGTGGTCGCTGGTACGAAGAGAGATCGAGCGTTGGGTCGTAAAAATCTTGTTCTTCTACCTGACCTATGGCCCCCTCCTCCTCGGTAATACGCTGCACTTCAATCTCCACATCGTTAGTGTCCGACTCGAGCTTGGTGGTCTCTGTATGAACCTTGGGTTTCTCTTCGGGGGTGTTTGGTACTATATCAATATTGGGTTCGATTTCGGGTTTTATTTCGTGCGTAGGATCTGGTGTAACCACCGGCTGCTTCTCCTGCTCAGGTTCTTCAACCTCAAATGAATCGAAAGTTTTATACATTGAACTCTCATCGGCCTGCACTGGTTTTGGCATTGCTTTGAGCACATCTATTACCTGACGTGCTGTTCTCTTTGCAAACAAAACGAACTTATCGCTTACAAAAAATAGGTACGATACAACGAGCACTAACAATAGAAAAGCCGTTCCAGTTTTACCAATAAATGCGTTGAGCCATTGCGTGATGAACAACCCATGGGCACCGCCCAAACCACTACCTAAGTATCCCCCTGCATTTTCGAAAAGAAACCCCAGCACCAGCGATAGGATAAGCATACCCACTAAACCACGGAAAAAGGTTTTGCGCAAAGGGAGGAGCCGAATCTTGAGTAGCCTAAAGCCTCCCAAGCCAACAAGAAATGGGATTGTGAAGGATGCCAAGCCGAACCAGCGGTTGAGGAACTGCGAGGCAAAAGATGCGCCAACCTTTCCGGCCCAATTATCGACCCTAACAGAGGAGCTGGAGAAAACTGACTGCCACTCAAAGCTCTGGTCGACCTGCCATTTAAACAGATACGATACAAATGCGATGATTAGATACAACGCGAACAGAATGGTGAAAAAGCCTAATGTGAACCTAATCCTCTCGTCGCTTAAGAGATTGCCTTTCTTCTTAACGCCGCTATTCGAGTTATTACCATTCTTCTTTGCCATACTTTGCTTAGTGTGTATATTACGAAAATTCCCTCACAAAGTAAGGGAATTATTCTGATTCTACGAAAACAGAAGCCGTGTATCTACCTAAGTAATTCAACCACATCTTTCACCACTTCTAAGCCAACCTGTTCATATTCGAGAGGAATTACAAATTCATCGTCAGATACTTTAGCTTGCTTTACTGCAGATGCTTTGATATTCATTTTTTGACCAAACATTATGGAGGTAAACTTAAGCATTACGCCATCGATAACCTCAAACGGAGTGTTTGCATTTGGTTTGGCAATATCAATTTCCTGTGTGTAGTAAATGTTAAAAGCATTATGCAGCGTATCGTCAAAAGTAGCCACGGCCACATTGCACTGATACCCTAGGTACTCCTCTACCCTATCGGTTTTTTCGATGGTAAACTTTGGCATATCTTGGTAGGCAAAGGGGTAACTATTCTCCTGCAAGGGCTCTTGATAGTACAACTTTTTGTTAAGCAATTTAATTAGCATGTAGGCCCTCTCCTGCTGCTTGTTTTGAATAAATGCAAAAGAGAACGCACCCGACAATCCCTCTATCTTATTGATTGTATTGTTATCCTTAAACTTGATTACCATCTTGCTTGGCCTCATGCTAGGGTTGAACCTTGGGGCAACCATCGAATCGTCGTACTCAATGGCATACTCAATGTACCCTTCGCAAAAATGCTTTTTAACCACCAAGTCGGAGCATGATTCCAAGCCAAACAAAACACCAATAGCTAACGGCAACAAAAGTATGCCTAAGTAACTAAAGATGTTTAAGGGGTTATTTTTAAGACTCATAAATTTACTTGAAATGGACTCTAAATATAACACTTCAAAAAATAAATATATAATTTTTTTGGCTTTTCAGTCAAAAAAATGCCGAACTACCATTGGCGATGGCAGGGCGAAAGATTATCAAACCTATTATAGTTCCAAGGCCAAGGAAATATGGCTACATTTGCAGCAAAAGAATTATTTATGTACAAATGGGGCGATAATCGCCGTTTTAATAGCTACGCTGGTTACATTAAGCGAAAGTTTGGGGGTAGGGTTCAGAAGCTTACCCTCGATGCTGGGTTTACGTGTCCAAACCGCGATGGAACCATAAGCATTGGTGGGTGTGCTTACTGTAATAACGACTCGTTTAATCCCAACTACTGTACCCCGAGCAAATCGATAACCCAACAGCTAAACGAAGGCATTGACTTTCATAATTTTCGCTACAGAAGAGTAGAGAAATACCTTGCTTACTTTCAAGCATTTTCCAACACATATGCGCCTCTACCCAGGCTCAAAGAGCTTTATGGCGAGGCTTTATCGCATCCTAAGGTGAATGGACTAGTAGTGGGAACTCGTCCCGACTGTATTGATGAGGAGAAGCTCGATTACCTTGCTGAGCTAGCAAAGGAGTACTACGTATCGGTTGAGTATGGGGTTGAGTCGTGCTACAATAGAACCCTTAAGCGCATAAACAGAGGACATGATTTTGAAAAATCGGTTTGGGCCATTGAGCAAACCGCTAGGCGTGGGTTAAATGTGGGAGCACATTTCATCATAGGATTGCCCGGCGAAAGCAGAGCCGACCTTGTAAGTCAAACCGAAATAGTGAGCCAGCTCCCCCTAACCACCATAAAGTTTCACCAGCTGCAAATAGTACGAAATACATCGTTTGCTTTGGAGTATGAGAAGACACCCGAAGCATTCAACTTTTTTGGTATTGATGAGTACCTTGAGCTGATGGTTGAAATTGTTGAACGGCTAACCCCTTCGATTGTTATTGAGCGTTTTACTGGCGAAGCCTCGCCAAAAACGCTCATAGCTCCCATATGGGGCAAATACCGATCCGATCAGCTGCTGCAGAAATTTGAGAATCTGCTTGAACAAAAGGATACTTGGCAAGGGAAGTATTTTAGTTCATAGAGTGCCTAGAGTTCATAGAGTTGAAAGTTTAGTGTTGTAAGTTTAGTGTTGTAAGTTTAGTGTTGTGTAATGCCATTTATCAGTCAACCAATCTTTCAATCAACCGATCTTTCAATCAGTCAACCAATCCTCGTCATTAGGGCACAAAACGCCCTTCTTACGAGGCAATCAACCTGTCTGCCTTTGGCCATAGCCGTCAAGTTAAGATCAATTTCAATTTATCTAAAGTCGTTAATGTCCTTATTCACACCCTCGTAGATGGTGCATAGCGATAGGATATAGATTACAAAACCTTAAAGCACCCCTGCCTTACTGCCGAAGGCAGGCAGGCCGTGGGGGTGCAATATATATATCCGCAACCCTTATTGCGCACCTGCCTGCAGCAGGCAGGTCTACGAAGCGCTAATTTATTTGAATTAATTTTTTCAATCGCCATGTGCCCTCTACGAGGGCTATTGTATTCATATTCTGCTCAATCCTATAGAAATATTTGTTTCTTTTGTATTCTTAGCTTGACGGCTATGGCCTTTGGCAGCCTGCCTGCCAAGCAGGATCAATCAACCTGCTCTCGGGTTGCGAAGCATAACGAGACAGGCAGGATCGTTCAATCTGCCCCAGTATTTCATATGTCCTAGACTACTACTGGCTTACTCGTACTTAATTATATCCACTGGATTCTGAAGGCTAGCACGATAGGTTTGGATAAAAACGGTTAGTAGCGCTGCACTCCAACCGACAAAAGCCGCCACAGCAAAAACCCATAGCTCTATACCCTGTCGGTATGGGAAATTATTGAGCCACTCGCGGATTATGAAGTAGGCTATTGGCATGGCAACTAAGCACGAGACAATTACCAAGCGGCTAAATTCTTTAGATATAAGTAATATAATTTGAACTGAGCGTGCACCCATCGTTTTACGAATGCCAATCTCTTTCATCCTTTGCTCCACAGTAAAAGCCGATAGGCCAAGTAGGCCAAGGCAAGCCACAAAAATTGCCAATCCTGTAAATATTAAAAGAATTACCTGCAAACGCCTTTCGGTAAGGTGGAGCCTATCGAAATTTTGTGACACAAACGAGCTGGCGAAAATTTGGTTTGGAAAATGTTTTTGCCAAACCTCTCGAATTTTCTCTTTTGCCATTTCAATAGCATTATCATCAACCCTAATGGTAATGTGGTTGTGCCCAATAAGAGATGAACTAATAACCATTGGTTTGATTATCTCGGTAAGGGGCTGGAAATGAAAATCCTCAACAACCCCAACTATTGGCCCCCAATTTCGTGTTTCGCGATTTTGTCCTGCTAGTAAACCTACCTCTTGCCCCAAGGCATCGAACTCCGACTCAAACCCAAACATTTTGCGAGCCGCATCATTAATAATGTAATACACTGAGGTATCTCCAATCATTTCGGGGGTGAAATTTGCCCCAGCCTTTAATGGGATTTGGAAGGTGGGGACAAACTCATGATCGGCTCTATTAATAACCGGAAAGAATGGGTCGGGGTTACCCCTTAGCATATGCGGATTATCGGAAAAGCCACGGGTTGCTGGTACGGTCATAGAACGGGACACACCCTGAACCTCAGGAATTGCTAGTAAATCATCCTTAAATGCGTTATAAAGTCTATAATTTGCCCTGTTATCAATACTAATGTCAATCAATCCAACCCTATTGTAACCCAAATCCTTACTGTTGATGTACTGCAAATGCCGATATATCGAGATGGAGCAAATAATTAGGCCAATGGATATGGCAAATTGCCCAACCACCAACGCCTTGCGAAAAAACTGGCTCCCATTTGCACTTTTGTTTCCCTTAAGCACCTCAATGGGTTTGTATTTCGATAGGAAAAAAGCAGGATAAGCACCCGCGAAAAAGGCCAATATTAGCCATGCTGCAATTGTCAGCAGCGGGTTCCAACCCATAGCAAGTAGTTTGAGCGATATATCTTTATCGGTAAAAACAGAGAAGGCAGGCAGTGTAAATTCTACAATAATCAGGGCAAGTACCAACGCAAAAAAGCTGAAAAGAGCCGACTCGCTTAAGAACTGCCTAACCAGCTGTGCTTTGGTTGCTCCCGATGTTTTTCGAACACCAACCTCAAGCGCTCGGCGCGATGCCCTGGCTGTAGAAAGATTCATAAAATTGATTCCTGCAATTACCAGCAGAAGAATAGCCACCAAGGTAAAAACTAAAACTGATGTTTTGCTGCCGGGTGTTACCATCTCCCAAACCCTATCGGCATGCAAATGGATGTCAGTTACTGGTCTAATGACAAGCTGCATAAAATCACGTGGGTTATCAAAATTTAAAAATTGCTTGATATCTGGTCCAAAATATTTATCAACCACGTTCTGTAGCTCGTTTTCAAACGATGATACGTCCGTATTCTTAGCTAACACTATGTACGTGTAAAGATTGCTAGCCATCCAACTGGTCATCATCATTTCATGCCTAATGCTGTATAGCGACTGAAATGAACCTATTAAATCGGCTTGAATATGGCTATTATGTGGGAAATCCTTGAAAATGGCTGTAATTTTATAAGGCTGAATCTGCCCATTATAATTTACATTAAGGGAACGACCAACACCAGATACCTCACCAAAATACTTCTTTGCATAACTTTCAGATATGGCCAGAGAAAAGGGATCTTTTAAGCATTCTGCCACATCACCCTCAATAACCGGAAAACTGAAAAAGGAAAAAAAACTACTATCGGCATAAATTAACGCTTCCTTATTAAGGGTTTTATTCAAATCTTCAACCATGATATTATCACCAGCAATGCGCACAAAACCCTCAACACTCGGGTAATCGTTTAGTAGCTGGGGCCCAAGCGGTGGCGAAGTTATGGAAACTAGCATCCTGTCGCCCTCAAGCTCCATATCACGTTCAAGCCTATACATTCGGTCGGCATTGGCATGAAACTTATCGTAACTCAGCTCATCATAAACCCACAGGTAGATAATAATTGATGCAGCAAGGCCAATGGCCAATCCAATAATGTTGATTAGCGAGAAAAGGGAATTCTTTTTCAATACGCGAATTGCGGTAAGTAGATAATTTCGTAGCATAATAATTTGGTTTTCCTTGATTTTTCAACTTCCATACCATAAAACCCATCACATTAACTGACAGATAAATACACGAATAACTGAAGATATATACCGTACGCATTCGAAACAGATCCGTTCGGAAACGAACAGTATGTATGGTTATGAAATCTTCTCCAATTGCTAAGAAAATCATTTTATCTTTGTAATAAAAGTAATCGTTACACAAACAACTGGTAGCAAATGACACCCTTTCTCAACCTTGTTGCTAAGGATTTAGTTGCTCGATACGGCGAAAGCATTTCGGAAGCAACCCTTGTGTTTCCTAGCCGTAGGGCAGGTTTGTTCTTCAACACACACCTTACCAAGCTAATCGATAAGCCCATTTGGTCGCCTACTGTGGTTACCGTTAGTGAGCTAATGCAGCAGGTAGCAAAGCTTAGGCCCGACGACCCCATTAAGCTTGTAACCAAGCTGTACAATATATACAGCATGGTAAAGGGTAGCAGCGAGCCATTCGAGAATTTCTACTTTTGGGGAGAGGTGATGCTGGCCGACTTCGACCAGATTGATAAATACCTAGTTGAACCCAGGCAGCTATTCAGCAATATAAAGGATATAAAAGATATTGAGGAGCAGTTTGGTGGCTTAACCCCAGAGCAAATCGAAGCCCTGCAGAACTACCTAGGCGTTATGCGCAACGGGCAGGTATCGGAGCTGCGAGAGAATTACCTCAGCATATGGGGCAACCTAATGGATATATACCAAGCTTTTCAAAATGAGCTAGAGGCCGAGGGTGTTGCCTACGAGGGAATGATTTATCGCAAAGCGGCAGAAATACTGGCTAATCCAAGTACATCCCCCAACCTTCCAAAGCCCATAGCTTTTATTGGTTTTAATGCGCTAAACGAGTGCGAGAAGGCTCTGCTCCATCGGTGCAAGCGCAATGGCGGTGCTCTTTTTTATTGGGATTACGACCCAGTGTTTACTGATAACCCACAGCACGAGGCGGGTCTATTTATCCGCAAAAACCTAACGCAATTCCCCAATGCACTCCCTCGCTCTGCATTTGAGATTGATGGAGTAGTTGAGAAAAACATCAAGATGGTAGCAGCCCCATCCACGGTTGCGCAAACCAAGCTTATCCCTAAAATTTTAGAACAGATGGTTGGTGCTGGGGCCAAGCTCAATATATCATCGGCCATAATTTTTCCCAAGGAGAATATTCTGCTTCCTGCACTTCAATCCATTCCGTCCGAGGTAGAGTCTCTGAACATCACCATGGGATACCCCATTAAGGAGACTCCAGCCTTTAGCCTTGCCGAGTTTTTGGTGAGGCTCCAAATAAATGCACAACAAAGCAAGGAAGGTGTTATCAGGTTTTACCATCGCGATGTGCAGGCTGTGCTCAACCATCCCTACGTTAGACTGTGCGAGCCCGAAAAATCAATGAGTATTATTTCAATCATCAAACGCAGTAACCGAATTTACCCCAGGGATGAAGAGTTAGCCCTATCGGAGCTACTAAAGAAGATATTTTCCAAACAAAACGAAGTAAACCCCATTGCCAGCTACCTGCTCGAGATATGCAATGCTGTTGCCAAAACCATAGCTGGTAAGGCAAAAGAGCAGGATAATCAGCAGCTACGAATTGATTTGGAGTTCCTTTACGCGCTGCACAAAAGCCTAACACGAGTTGGCGGGGTGCTAAAGGAAGTTAGTATTGATGTTTCGCACCGTACTTTCTTGCAGCTGCTTCGCAAGGTTTTTGCACAGGAGCGGGTATCGTTTAGCGGTGAGCCGCTATCGGGGTTACAAGTAATGGGATTTCTGGAAACACGTGCGCTAGATTTTGAGAATATCATCATTCTCTCGTTCAATGATGATGTGTTGCCGGGTCGAAATCACCCCGTATCGTTCATCACCCCTTCGCTGCGGATAGGATTCGGACTACCCGACCATAAGCACCATGATGCAGTTTACGCATACTACTTCTACCGTCTACTGAGCAGAGCGAAGAATGTTTACCTAGTGTACAGCAGCAGGGCCGAGGGATTATCGAGTGGTGAGAAGAGCCGCTTTGGACTGCAGCTGGAGATGGAGCAGATGGTGGGTAAAATTGAGACAATACCCGTTGGGTATAACCTTTCGCTCACCCCTTCCCTACCCATTTCTGTGGATAAATCGGATGATGTGATTTCGAGCTTGGTTACTAACCTTAGCCGTAAGGGCAAAGGCATTACCCTGTCGCCAAGCGGGCTAACCAGCTACCTCACCTGTCCGCTCCGCTTCTACTTTCGCTACGCCGTGGGAATAGACGAGGAGGATGAGGTAACCGAGGAGGTTGGCGCGCTAGAGTTTGGCCGGATTATCCACAACACCATGGAGGAGCTTTACAAGCAGTTCACAGGCAAGCAGGTTACTGCCAATATGATGAAGCTGCTGCTAGCCAACACGCAGCACATTGAGGATGCTCTCGACAGAGTTTTTTGCGAGATTTTCTTGAAGGATAACGATGCAAAGCCCAGTGACATGTCGGGCAGAAACCTGCTAGCACGAAACGCCATGCTTTACACTATCCAAAAAATGTTGCGCCTCGACTCCCAGCGAGCACCATTCCTACTGGTAAGCCATGAGCAGGAGGTGTACATCAACCTAAACCTACCTAAAAGCTCGGTTGCAAGCCAGGTTAGGCTCGGTGGGTTTATCGACCGAATTGAGCAGAACAACGGTACCATCTGGTCCATCGATTACAAAACGGGAAGGCACACCAACAAGGGCAAGTTCGAATCGGTGGATGAGCTCTTTAACCCCGACAAGGTGGATAAATGCAAGGAGGTTTTTCAGACATTTTGCTACAGCCTGGCGCTAACAGAATTATATCCAGATAGCGCCATTAAGCCTGCGCTTTGGTTTGTAAAGGCAGCCAAATCGGCTGAAGATTTTGATATTAAGCAGTCGCTGAACCGAAAAGCACAGGTTGTTGAAGACTTTAGGGAATATGGCGATGAATTTAGCAGCGGGCTAAACAGCCTGGTTGCCGAGATTTTTGACACCTCTGTACCCTTTGCGCAAACCAACGATATAGACAAGTGCCGTACCTGCCCATTTGTTGGGATATGTGGGAGAGAGTGAGAAAGGGACTAGAGTTCATAAAGTGACTAGAGTTTAGAGTTTAGAGTTTAGAGTTTAGAGTTTAAAGTCTAAAAGTCAGCATTTCAATCAATCAACCTGCCCGCTCTACCCTGCCTACTGCAGACAGGCTGTAGGTAGACAGGCCACTGGCGGGTCAATAAATCAATCAGTCAATTAGTTAACCTGCGGACTGACGGTGAACTAGCCTGCATCCTTTTTGGAAAAGTCTGGGCAAGCAGGTTCCTCCTAGGTAATCAATTCTCATTATGCTCCGCATCCCGAGGCAAGCCTGATAAGCTGAGGTAGATGATTCTGCCAGAAACTGTTAAGTGTTAAATAATTCGGTACTACTGCAATTTTAATGGAAGATTTTAGGGTCGGAAGACCCCCGCCTGAACGATGCAGTAGGGCAGGGAGGTTGGAAGATTGAAGTCTGCTAATTCTGTCTTCTCTCGTCATCCGCCAAAGAACATCGGTTTGCGAGACAGGTGCCTTCTGTCTTCTGTCTTCAAACCCAAACCAAAGATTTAAGTTTGCTATAATTTACATAGTTCTACTAAATTGGTAGTAGAACCAAAAAAGTATGGGTGGCTTCTATCATTCGGTACTTCATAATTTTAGTTTCATCAGCTTATCAATCTGTTCGTCATCGCCTAGCATGAAGATATGCTTGCCGAACTCTATAAACCCATTTTTCTTGTAAAAACTGATGGCTCTGGCGTTATGCTCCCAAACACCTAACCACAGGTAGTCAGCACTTTTCTGCAAGGCTATCTCTTTCGACTTGTCAAGAAGGAGCTGTCCTACTCCTTTGCCATAAAATTCACTAAGCACATATAGGCGTTCAACCTCAATGCCTTCCTCCTCCTGAGACTCTGTTTGAGCTGGTCCAAAGTTAATTTTTAAGTAACCGATCACTCTGTTACTATGCATCGCAAAGAAAAATAGGGCATTCTTATCGCGTAGCTCTGTTGACAGCTTCTCTGCAGAAAAATCTTCGTCGAGATATTTTCGCATATTCGCCTCCGTGTTACACGAGTTAAAAGTTTCGGAGAAGGTTTGCCTGCTAATTCTCTGTAATTGATCCAGGTCGGTTATTATTAACTGTTTAATTTCAATATCATTCATAACTATCCGCTAAATAAATAAGTCCAACAAAAACCCAGCCCATTGGGTTTCGCCCCCTAAATATAAATGTAATCCTTTAGGTGTAGTAATGGGCAATAATATTATGGGCAAAGATTTACCGAATAATTCACCACACATTGGTTCTCAGCCACCTACAATTAAATGCATTTATCAATGTAAGAATTAGGAAAACTGAGCAGCCATAGGGGTTATATAAATGGTAAAGAAAATAAAACGAAAGTTTTAGCCAGCCGGTTGCCCAGTAAATTATTTCTATATCTTTGCCCCTATTTTTTAAACCTAACACTTGCCTTAACAACTATTCCTATGACTTTATCTACAACAAAAAACAGGGGGTGGATCGTTGTATTTGCCGGCCTCTTCATCAATCTTGCCTTGGGAATTCTTTACTCCTGGAGCATTTTTAAGGATGCCATCCAGGATTCAATTAATAAAGGTGGAGAGGGTGCTTTCACCTGGCAAGAGTCTGCTCTCAACGACCCTTATGCGGTTTGTATTCTTGTTTTTGCTTTTACCATGATCCTTGCCGGACGAATTCAGGATAGAAAAGGGCCAAAGGTTACCGCCTTTATCGGGGGAATTTTAGTTAGCCTTGGCTTTACACTCCTTTATTTTACCACTAGCTATACATTGTGGGTTCTAGGCTTTGGTGTATTGGCTGGTATTGGCATCGGTTTTGGCTATGCCTCCGCCACCCCACCAGCCTTTAAATGGTTTCCGGCATCAAAAAGTGGGCTTATTGCCGGGATTGTGGTGTCGGGGTTTGGCATTGCACCGGTTTACATTGCTCCTTTGGCCACGTATTTGGTAAAGAACTACGGGCTCCATAATACCATGCTGATTTTTGGGTTGGCCTTTCTGGTGATCGTTTCGGTGTGTGCCCTGCTTTTGCAAAACCCACCAGCCGGGTATGTACCCCTTGAAACCCGAAAGCCCACAGCCAAACAACTGGCCGCCAATGGTTCGGGTCGCGATGTTGAGCCTAGTGAACTGTTTAAGCTTCCTTCGTTCTACCTAATCTGGTTTATCCTTTTTATAGGTTCGGGTGCCGGATTGATGGTTATTGGTAGCATCTCAGGCATGGCAAGGGCTAGCCTGGGGGAGATGGCCTTTCTTGCAGTGGCCATTATCGCCATAGGAAATGCCTCGGGAAGGATTGTGGCTGGCCTGGTTTCGGACAAGATTGGCAGGGTGTTAACGCTTTTTATACTGCTTGTTTTTCAGGCAATCCTTATGTTTTTGGCCGCCACCTTTATTGGCGACACCACCACTGCATTGGTGATTGTGCTGTTTGCCACATTCATAGGATTTAACTTCGGCACTAACCTATCACTATTCCCCACATTTACCAAGGTGTTTTGGGGCATGAAAAACTTTGGCATGAACTACGGCTTTGTCCTCACGGCATGGGGTTTGGGCGGCTTTGTGTTTAGCCGTTTATCGCAGACCCTGTTCGCTATCAGCGGCAACCACAGGCTATCATTCTATATCGCAGGCGCTTGTTTGGTGCTATGCGCCGGACTGGCCATTCTGCTTGGCAGGATTCAGAAAAAGGCCGAGGCCCTGGCTGAATAGGCTCTGGAAAGTTCTCGACTCGTCGCTACTTTGTCAGTAGCGACGAGTCGAGAATAGCACAGGCAAAAGTTACTTCGTTGTCCTATCCACAGTTATTACCCTAAATGTATCCGAGTTTATTGTAATTCTGACATTACGGCCTGTATTTGTCACGTAATAATTTTTTCCTGTCTTGATGTAAAACTTCTCATTAGTCGTTTTCAATATCTCATCGATAAATGATTCAATTTGTACATTCGATAAATCAGTGGCTAGCTTCTTATTAATCCTTTTGTATACAAGATCTGTATAGCATAGGTTCTCAATAATCTTTTGTTTGGGGCTTATCATTTCAAGTATACTGTGAGTGATACTAACGGGGGGGGTAACTACTTTTTTATCAACCAGAATAGAATACGGCTAGCCTCTACCATTCAGACAAAACAAGGTGAGGCAACGCTTCGGCTTACCTAAGCACTACCTCTTCCTCTCAATCACATCAATTATCTTTGATATTACGGGAGCGTTTCGGGAGTTGTACCAGCGCTGACTGTAGTTAGCCGAAATGGCAATATCCATCTCGGGAATGTAGAGCACCTGGGTTCCCCAGAATCCTGAGTGGGTATAGGCATCCATTCCGTTAACCTTAATCTGCCATAAGCCAAGTCTATAGTCCATTGGTAGCTCAGCGCCATTTAGCACGGAGGTTAGCATTGTGTCGAGTGTGCTCTGGTTTACAAACACCTTGTGGTTAAAAAGGCTGTGGAAGAAGCGGCTCATATCGCTGGTGGTGGAAAGCAGCCCACCTCCACCAAAGTAATCGAACGAGGGGTGGTAGTTGTACGAGTCAGAGCCTTCGTAGTACTGATGAATCCGTTTGCCCGAGTAATCCCCTTCAAACTCCTCTAGATAGGTGTCGGTTAATCCCAACTCCTTGAGCTGGAGAAGCGCAACAATGGCTTCGCCCATCGTTTGGCCAGTAATAGTTTCAATTATTTCACCCAAGAGCACGTAGCCCGTATCGGAGTAGCTGAACTGAGCTCCAATATCACCTGCTGGCTCCATAAGGGTAATAAGATCGATTAGGGTTTCGGTACGAGACCACACGTGCCGGCTCTTTAAAAATTCATCGGTGTACTTATGCGAGTTGGTATGGTCGCCCAGACCGCTAGTATGCGAAAGCAGGTGCCTTATGGTGATTTGGTTGGGGTTGTAACCGCCCCGCTCTAGTATTGCGGTATGTTCGGCTGAGATGTATTGGGTAATATCGTCATCAAGCGATAGCTTATTTTCTTCCCAAAGCCTTAGCACCGTGGCCGCCACATAGGTTTTGGTAACACTGGCAATGCGAAAGGTTTGATCGGCCTGCAGGGGCACGCCCAAAGCCCAATCGTTGAGGCCAGATGCTCCGCTCCAGTCTATGCCCATGGCGGGTGCGGTAACGTTTAACAAAATGCCGGGTATACTTTCGGTTAGCTCAGCATCAATAACCGACTGAAAATCGGCGCTGTACCTCTCGGTCTGGTTCTTAACAGATGTTTTGCAACTCAGGCCAGCAATGGCAATTGCTGCTGACAGCAGCAGCACTTTTACAATATTTTTTTTGAATATCATATATATTGGTTTTCAGGTTATACAAAGGCTTTTGTTAATGCTTACTAGTACTATGGACAAAACTACCTAATTTTGGTTTAAACTCAATTCATTGTAGTAGAGTATGGGGTGGAGGATTGGGATAACAGTGTTTTTCAGGCACAGCCTGCTTGGATAATCGAGCTGAGGCGCAGCCACGGCTCAACGGGGATAGGTTGTGCTCGCAATTAGGAAACTTTTAACAGTGTTTGATATGCGAACATCGTATTGTTTTTATATAGAACATTTCGTATCTTTGTTGCGTTATTATGGAAAAACCTACTACAACTATGAGCATTAAACTATCACAAAAAGAAATTGGTCAGAGAATCACAGAGCTGCGTAAGTTAAAAGGTCTTTCACAGGCCGATTTAGCTAAAAGGCTAAAGATTTCTCGACCATCGCTAGCGCAAATTGAGCTAGGCAACAGGAGCGTTGACGCTCTTGAACTCCAACAACTTTCTATGATTCTAGGCTTTTCTTTAGATGAGTTTATGTCAAAAGATTTTGCTGCTTCTAATTCTATTGATTTTAAACCCCAAGGCAAAAAACAAAGTGCCGAAGAGCGAATTTCTGTACCTAAATTACAGATAAACAAATTCAAAAACGTACTTCTTTATATTCTAGAGAAATGCGCTGGAAAACCCAACGTTGGCGAAACTGTACTTTATAAATTGCTTTATTTCTCTGATTTTAATTACTACGAGCTATACGAGGAACACCTAACAGGCGCAAAATACCGAAAATTGCCCTATGGCCCTGTGCCCCAAGAGTTAGATACCATTATTAATCAAATGATTGACACTGGGCAAATTCAACGTTTTAAAACGGATTACTACGGTTTACAGCAAACCCGCTATTTACCCCTAACCAAAGCCAACTTAACAGAGCTTAAAGCAAGTGAAAAAGAGGTTATTGACAGGGTTATTGACCAAATGAGCGACTGGAGCGCAGCAGCCATAAGCAGCTACTCGCACAAGGACTTACCGTGGGAGGTTACCGATGAGGGCAAGTACATTAGCTACGAGCTGGCGTTTTACCGCGAGGCCCCCTTCTCGGTGCGCAACTATGGTAACGAGGAGGAGGAACAATGAAGTTTGACGAATTACCCGAATTCAGCAAGGATTTAAAAACGTTGCTAAAGCGCTACCGAACCCTAAACGACGACTTGGGCGAGGTAAAAACTATTCTACGAAAAAAACCAGAGGAGCGACCTCCATTTAGCTTCAGGATTGACAACCTAGGCATTGAAACTTGTGTAATTAAGATTAAAAAGATAGCCTGTAAAGCCCTTAAAGGGCGTGGGGTAAACTCAGGGTTACGATTGGTTTACGCCCATTTCCCTGCCGACCAACGAATTGTATTTATAGAGTTGTACCATAAGAACGATAAGGAAAACGAGGATAGACAACGAATCTTAAACAACTTTAAATAGCGAAACAATGGCAAAAGGAAAAAACCAGTACGTTGTGCCAACAAAGATGGTTTGGGCGCTAGGGGCTTAGGCAACAAAATGCTAACGGGGTGGAGGATTGGGATAACAGTGTTTTTCAGGCACAGCCTGCTAGGATAATCGAGCCGAGGCGCAGCCACGACTCAACGGGGTATTTTTCCCAAACATCTAACAACTGTTCACGATGTTTGTCGGAATACTTAACAATTTCAATTGACTGTTGCGTTATTGTCATTTGAGTTTGGCGTAAATGTCTAAACTTATAAATTTTCCGTTTTTAATTTCACAGTCTTTCATTGTTCCATCGTGTCGGAAGTCAAGTTTTGCCATTGCTTTTTTACAGTTCGTATTTTCGGCTTCTACAAAACCTTCAATTCTGTGAAGTCCAAGTTTGTGAAAACCGTAGTCGCAAATTAGCGGCATTGCTTCTTTCATTATTCCTTGTCCCCAAAACTCGGGTAACAACCAAAAACCGATTTCTGCTTTTTTATGCTCCTTGCTTAAACTGTTAAGTCCGCCTGCACCGTAAAAAGTTTTGTTGTCTAACGAACAAACCGCAAACCACATTCCTGTTCCGGCTTTTTCAAGGTCAGCAAACCAAGCCATCTGTTCTTTTGTTGCTTCTAAACTGTCAAAACTAATTCCGTAATGCTTAATTATTTTAGGGTGTGAAAGCCCTTTGAAAACATTTTCAATGTCGGTATCCACAAATTGCCTAAGCAAAAGTCTGTTGGTTTTTATTGTAATTTCTGTTGTCGTCATATTTACATATAATTCTGGTTTGGCTGTGTAGTCCTAAGCTGACTGCTAACGGAGATAACAGTGTTTTTCAGGCACAGCCTGCTAGGATAATCGAGCCGAGGCGCAGCCACGGCTCAACGGGGGGGGCGTGGTCTCGTCAAGGTATTGACGAGAGGAGAGCGTGTTATCCGCCAGCCAGCGGATCCCCCGACGAAAACCCTGCCTGCACTGCCCCGTCTGTTGACAGGCAGGCGTTTCGGCAGTCAGGGCCAGAGCGGGCGAAGCCGCTCCGAAGTTCCAATGTCAACCCACACCTGCCAGCCGGCAGGCTGGTTGGCTACACCCCTTGTTGTAGCAAGTGCTTTTTATTCGTCGAGTAGATTTATAATTTCTTGTCTTAATTTCTTCAAGTCATTAGATACAATCGCCCAGATTATGTCTTCAGAAACCGTATCATAACCGTGAATTATTCTATTCCGTGTGTCAACAATTTTTCTTGCGTTAGTAATCTTTATTTCAGGGTTTACATTTAGAATTCTGTTAACCGCTTCGCCAATTATTTCAATATTTCTTTCTATGGCTTTTCTCGTTTTCAAGTCCTTTTTAAATTCGAAAAAGTCTCTTCTTTCAGGAAGAAACTCTTCAATTTCATCAATTGATTGCTTTATGTCTTCAAGCCATGTTTGGACTTCTTTTTCCATAAATTAGAACTTTTGTTCTGTCAATTTCACTTTTTAAAAATCTGTTTCTAATTGCTTTCTGTTCGAGAAGGTCAATTTGTCTTTTCAGGATTTCTTCGAGTTGAAATTTTAAATTAAAATATTTGTCAGAATAAGAAATCGGGTCATTATCATCAATTTCTACAACCAAGTCAATGTCGCTGTCAGGTTTAAATTTATCAGTAGTAACTGAACCAAAGGCAAATAAAGTACTAACCTTGTTCAATTCACAAAGCCTTTTTATTTGGTCGATATGTTGATTCAATATATTCATACTAACGCAAAGTTAATAAATTTTTCGGATTCGGTTTACGATTACTCTGGGCGGTCTGTCAGCATTTGCTACAACGGCTGGGGGTGTGGTCTCGTCAAGGTATTGACGAGAGGAGAGCATGTTATCCGCCAGCCGGCGGATCCCCCGACGAAAACCCTGCCTGCACTGCCCTGTCTGTTGACAGGCAGGCGTTTCGGCAGTCAGGGCCAGAGCGGGCGAAGCCGCTCCGAAGTTCCAATGTCAACCCACACCTGCCAGCCGGCAGGCTGGTTGGCTACACCCCTTGTTATGCCCAGTAGTTATTCTCTTAGTTTATAAGTCGTTTTGTTTTTTATTCCAGTTTTCTCAAACAAATTCAATTCTAAACCCTTTTTTAAATCTCTACTTGCTGTTGCAGAAGAAATATCTTTAAAAACATTCATATAATCTTTTCTCGAAAACTCTTTCTTCCCTAATGCAATAAAGTATTCTAACCTGTCAATATCACTTAAGATTCGGTTGTTAAAATCAAGAAGGTCAATTAAAGATTTTTCGATAACATTAAGCATATATTCAATAAAAATAGTTGAATGTCCCTCTCTGTCACTTTTTCCAAGAGCATCATAGTAATCTTGCTGTGTTTGGCTTATAAGTGTTTCAAATGGCAAGAACTCAAAAACGGGATATTCATTCAAAAGTATAACTGTTTGCCACAATCTACCCATTCTACCATTTCCGTCAAGAAATGGATGGATGAACTCCATTTCATAATGAAAAACACAACTTTTTATTAAGGGTAAATCTTCATTGCTTTTTAAATACTGAAACAAGTCATTCATCAAGTAAGTTACATTCTCTGCGGGAGGTGCTATATGAGCAACTCTAGAGCCTTGAAATATTCCTACCCCTTGATTTCTGTATTTTCCTGGATTTTCAATTAATCCATCCATTAACTCTTTATGAGCTTTCTGAAAGGATTTTGAGGAGAATGGGTCATATAAAGCGATGTTGTCATATACTTTAATTGCATTTAAAACCTCCAGAACGTCTTTTTTGGGTCCAATTACTCTTTTGTTTTCTATCAGAGCAGTAACTTGTTCAAGTGTTAAAGTATTCCCTTCAATTCTTAAAGATGAGTGAATTGTTTTTATTTTATTCTGTTTTCTTAAATGAGGTGATGGTTTGCTAATCAAATTAGCATTTACTTCCCCAATCTTCTCTGAAATTGAGGAAATCAACCTAAGAATTCTAGGGGTTATGTTGTATGGTGGTGTCATTGATACTATCATTTGATACTATCAAAGATACTATCAAAAATTTAATATTATTATAAAATCTCATTTTTTTAACACTATTGCCCAACGTTTGATGGTATGGTGTCGTGCGGGATTACGAAGCGAAAACCTATCAATTTACACGGACTTTTTTTACGAGCCACGAACCCTCGCATGCCTCTGAAACCCGCATGCACTATACCATGTGTTGGCAACTGGTGTTCATTCATATCCGTCTGTTTGTCATTTATTTAGCTTTATTTTTCATGTCATTTACAATCTGCACCAACCTATTCACGAAGCACAAATTTATTTTGTTTTTTTGTGCGTGGGCAATCCTAAAACCGACCTGAAAGGCGGTTACGTGGGCTGGAAAGGCGGAAGCTCTTTTGCAAGCCTTTGGTTTGAGCGTTGGCTCGTGCGGGCTTGCAAATGTGCTTACGCCTGTGGGATGGCAATTAATAGATACTAATTAAAGGCAGCCATTAACCCCAATTCTTTTAGTGCTTATGTCCTTCATGACCTGTACTTTCTTTCTTTGCTACGGTACGGTCATATTTGCAACATCCGGGAAGTGCGTTATACACTTCGTCAGAGGCTTTATGCATGGGTGTATCATGACCAACTTTAGCAATAGCCATTTGAACTTTATGCACAGTAGTTTTTGTTGAATCAAATGCTACTGTAAGCATTTTTGTTTCTTGCACCCAGTCGGCTTTGGTAACACCGTCAACTGAATTTGCCGCTTTCTCAATGCGGGTCTTGCACATGCCACAATTTCCGTTTACTTCAAATTTTTCGGTTTTTGCCTGTGCAAATACCATACTTGTTCCTAAAAGGAACATACATACTAAAGTTAAAACTTTTGTTTTCATATTATTGTGATTTAAATTGTGAATAAAAATGATTATTTAATTTCTTTGGTAACTTCTCCGCATTTTAGCATCGAACTACCAAAGTACGGGTTTTTAATTTCTTTCTCAGAGCTCAGCCAATCAGCCCCTTTGTTGTTATCGGCCATGGGGCAATGTTGTACGTAGATTGTTTTGCCAAGTGGTGCGAATGAATTGGTCATTTCAATCATCGTAACAGAAACCGATTGAAAGGCTTTTCGAAGTTGTTCGATGTCGGAAAAGTGCTGGATGTGTTCCAAATTTTTGGCTAATCTTCCCTGAAAATCCATCCAAACCATGTGCGCCTCATCTTTAAAAAGTCCCATGTCCACTTTTTTCAATGCCGTTTTAAAGTTTGCAGCGTTTTTTTGAGCTTCTTTAAAATCATCGTTGGTCAGGGCATCTTTCCAATTTAAGTAGGTATTATAAATTGGCTGCAAAGCTTCTTTGGCTTTTTTGTCGATGGACAAGGTTTTTGAAGTTGTTGATTTATTTTGTTCCTCATGACTTTCGTGTGAAACATTACTTTCAGTAGTTGTCCCTCCGTGATTATGACCTGTCATTACCTGTCCACCTTCAGGGCTCATCATGCTGGGTTTTCCGGCCAACTGGGCAGCGGCATCTATACTGAACGTGCCGTTTACCGCTATTTCTTCTCCCTCCATTAAACCTTCTTCAACCACATAGCTATCTCCTAATGCAGAACCCAAGGTTATTTCACGCATAATGAAGTTTACTCCTTGCTCGGAATTTGTTTTCACATACACCACCGAGCGTTTGCCTGTCCACATTACGGCAGTTTTTGGTACCACAATAGAATTTGATTTGTTAGCTAATTTAGCCTGAACCATCCCCGAAGCAAACATTTCAGGTTTTAGCTTTCCGTTTGAGTTGTTATATTCCACTCTTGCTTTTGCCACTCTTGTCTTTGGGTCAATTACAGGGTCGAGAAATGTAATAATGCTTATAAATGATTCACCGGGAATGGAGGCAATTGTAAATTCAACTTTATCACCTTTTTTAATCCAGCTTATATCCGATTCATACACTTCAAATAACACCCAAACTTTCGATAGGTCAGCGATTTCATATATCGTTTCCCCTTTGCGAACATAGTCACCCAAATTTATTTTTTTTGAGATTGTGTATCCTGAAACATCGGCTACTACAGGAAATTCATCCTTTGTCATTCCAGATGTAAGGATTTCTTCAATTTGTTTCTCCGAGAGTTTCCAGTTTTTCAACTTTTCCTTTGCAGCTACAAACAATTGAGGTTGCGTTTCGGCTATTTTCTGTGCCTCCAACAGCTCTTCTTGTGCTGTTACCAACTCGGGTGAATAGATGTATGCAATGACTTGTCCTTTATTCACAAATTCGCCAGTAAAATTCACCAACAATTTTTCTATCCTGCCCGGAATATGCGATGATTGTGAATACACCAAGCGTTCATCGGCTTGTACTTTCCCGTTAAGGCGGACTTGTTTAACCGGATTCATTTTTCCCACAAATGCCGTACTCACATTGGCGAGTTGCATAGCAGTAGGCGACATGCTTATTGCATTGGGGTCAATATCGGCATTTTGGTCATCCTCTAACGGTATTAAATCCATGCCGCAAATGGGGCAGTCGCCCGGCTCGTTTTGACGAATTTGCGGGTGCATGGAGCAAGTCCAAACTGTTTCTCCGTTTATTTCCGTTTTCACATGTTCATGGTCATCGTGAGAATTACTTTTATTCCCTCCAAACAGTAACCATCCTGCCAGCAAACCAACAACAAGTGTTGCTGCGGCAATTATTATTGCTTTTTTATCTATTGCTTTCATTTTAATACGATTTTGATGTTATGTAATTGATTTTCTCAACTGCAATATGGTATTGAACCAAAGCGGTTGCGCTCATCTTCTGATATTTCAGCAATTGTTGCTGCATACGTAGTACTTCTTCAAACTCTTTCCCTGAATTTCCATAGGAAGTAAATAGCAGGTTTAATGATTGTTGCGAGGTTTGTATCTGTTGTTGGTAAAGTGATATTAACTGCAACTGTTGTTGAACCTGAAACAAAACCATTTCATATTCAGAAAAGAGCGTATTTGTTACTTCCTGCTTTTGAAGTGTGTAACTTTCCTGCATCAGTTGAGATTCTTTCACCGATGCGTTGTATTTTGCCCGAAAGATTGGAATACTAATGCTTACCATTGGCATCAGAACATTTTTTCCATTATCAGGCATAGAAATATCGGTACGTTCGCCCACCAATACATAATCCAAGCCTATACCCAACTTCGGTAATCCTTGCTTTTGTGCAACAATCTCTGCGGCTTGGCTTGCCTGTAATTTTAAATCGAGCGCTTTTAATTTTGGATTGGCTACAATCAGTGAATCTTTTCTGTAATTATCTAAGAGAATCACCGATTTCAACGTATCGCTAATCTGCACCGGTTCATTTTCAGAACGATTTAAAAGCTTGTTGAGCGTAGTCAGCAATGGTTTCTCTTTATCTCTCAGAATACTAAGATTGGTTTGTGCATCTTTCAGCATAATATCCACACGCAGCACATCTACCATTGTTCCTGTTCCATTTTTAAATTTCTGATTAGCAATGGTTTTATAAGATTCCAATATGCTAATGTTTTCCTGTTCAATACGAACAAAATCTTTTAATTCGTATAAAGGATAGTAAGCGGATGCCACCTGAAAATAAAGTCTATTTCTGGCATCAATAAAGTTTTGAAACTTTGCTTCTGCCATTAAAGCAGCCACATTGCCCTGCGCTTTTAAAGTACCAAACCACGGGAACATTTGCGTTAGCGAGAACTTTGCCTGTTGCGGACCATACCCTAAAGAAAAAGTAGGGTCGGGCAAGGTACTTACCTGCGGCACTTTCTGTAAAGCAGCTTCGTATTCTTTATGCATAGCCTGTAACCCCGGATTGTTTTCGGCAGCTATTTTAAAGTAATCGTCCAGTGTTTGAGCAAAGCTCAAGCTACTAAACAAAAGCGTTGCTATAAGTATTGCTATATATCGTATCATGATTTCGAATTTTTAAGTTTATACTCTTCACGCATACAGTAAAACGTGGGAACGATGTAGTAGGTGATGGCAGCCACAATCATACCGCCAAAAGCCGGAATGGCCATCGGCACCATTATATCCGCGCCCCTACCGGTTGAAGTAAGTACCGGAAGTAAAGCAATGATGGTAGTTGTGGTGGTCATTACAGCAGGCCTGATTCTTCGCTCACCTGCTTCCACAACCGCTGCCCGTATTTCTTCTATTGTTTTAGTTCGGTTACGTTTAAAACTTTGGTCGAGATAGGTTCCCATCAATACCCCGTCATCGGTTGCCAATCCGAACAGGGCAATAAAGCCCACCCAAACGGCAACGCTTAGGTTCACGGTATTCATCTGAAAAAGCTCACGGATGTTTGTCCCAAAAACGGTGAAATCGGCAAACCAGCCTTGCCCGTAAAGCCAGAGCATAATAAAACCGCCACTGAATGCCATAGCCACTCCGGTAAAAATCATGAGTGAAGTTGTTACAGATTTGAATTGAAAATAGAGTATAAGGAAGATGATTAAAAAGACCAACGGAACAATAATGCTCAAACGTTTTTCGGCACGCACCTGATTTTCATAACTTCCGGAGAATTTATAACTCACACCATTTGGAACAATTAATTCTCCTGCATCAATTTTTTGCTGAATCATTTCCTGTGCATCGTTTACAACATCTACTTCAGCAAAACCTTCCTTTTTATCAAACAGCACATAACCTACAAGAAAGGTATTCTCACTTTTAATGGCTTGTGGCCCACGCACATACTCCATATCAACTAACTGACTAAGTGGAATTTGAGCCCCCGTGGGTGTTGGAATAAGAATTTTTCCAAGCGATTCCGGGTCGTCCCTTAGCTCTCTCGGATAACGGACTCGTATGGGAAAACGCTCACGTCCTTCAACCGTTGACGATACTTTCATGCCCCCGATTGCTGTTTCAATGCTTTGTTGCACATCTTCCACGTTCAATCCATAACGTGAAATTTCATCACGGTTGATATTTAGGTGAATATAAGGTTTCCCTACAATACGGTCGGCAAAGGCTGCTTCGGCTTTCACCGAGGGTACTTGTTTTAGAATACCTTCCAGTTTCAAACCAAACTCCTCGATGGTTTGAAGGTCGGAACCATAAACTTTAATTCCCATTGGAGCCCTCATTCCTGTTTGCAACATGACCAATCGGGTTTCGATGGGTTGCAGTTTCGGGGCAGAAGTAACGCCCGGTATTTTAGTAACCGCAACAATTTCTTTCCAAATATCGTCGGATGATTTTATATGTTTGCGCCAGTTTCTGAAATAGTTTCCCTTATCATCCGGCACAAGTTCGTCTGGCGAAATGTTTTTAGTCAGCAATTCATCATTGCTGTATGCTTCCCCATTCTTCAACACAAAGCGACCATCGCCGTCAGTTTTAAAGCGTTTACGATGCCCTTTATCATTGAGTTCATATTCCGACTTATAATTGATAACATTTTCGTACATCGAAACAGGTGCTGGGTCAAGTGCAGATTCTACCCGGCCTAATTTACCTACGCTAAGTTCCACTTCGGGAATATTTGCAATCATCATATCTAACTGCCCAACAACTTTTCTGTTGTATTCAACTCCTGAGTGCGGCATTGAGGTAGGCATAAGCAAAAAACTGCCTTCATCAAGTGAGGGCATAAATTCTTTACCCATCCCGGGAAATGAATGGTTAAGTCCTGACCAAACAGCAGTAGTACGAATGTTCCAACCCATTTTGTCAGCTCCATTTGCCAGAAATCCAAAAATGTTTGAGAAACCCATCCAGATATTTACACCCAGCAACATCAAAAAAACAGGAATCATAAGAAATTTAACTTTATTATTCAAACACCATCGCAAAATCCTTCTGTATGAAAACGGCTAAATATTATTTTGAGGTGCTGGAGAAGAGTTATTACCTTTGGGTATGGAAACACAAGAAAGCCTAAAGGCCTTATTGTCGGTATTTTTTCCTGAGGAAATCATACTGCACTTTTCAAT